>Ga0123354_10005656_pt1 | contig 18263 bp, 12 predicted proteins | sample TergutLab28metaG_2_FD_97872 | JGI IMG/M metagenome (GOLD analysis project Ga0123354, IMG submission 97872) | Labiotermes labralis P4 segment gut microbial communities from Petit-Saut dam, French Guiana - Lab288 P4 | ecosystem: Host-associated > Arthropoda: Insects > Digestive system > Gut ...
TTACTCCTGTTTTGATTCGGTTTGTCAAGCTATGCGTATGTAGAGATCTCTACACCACGCGCGCACGCATGCGTATAGCTAGCACTTAAGTTCCCTAGACAACCTAATGATGGCCAATACAGGCCGAAACATGTATTTATTTCCATCACATAGTCATTAAATACACCTCAGTGATTAAGTTGTGTTTGACTACATACCTTTTCATACTATTCTTAGCATATTTCGTCAACCTCTACATGTTTCGGGCGTATCTAAGCCCATAATCAGGAGGTACAGCCGTATAAATACAACAATTGGTACTTGTTATTCCTTTTTGGATGACTGTTTTCCTGGGACAACAGACAGTCATCTAAAAAGAATAACAAGTACCAATTTTTGTATACATACGGTTGTACATCCTGATGATGGATCTACATACGCCTGAAAAATGTAGAGGTTGACGAAATATGCTAAGAATAGTATGAAAAGGTATGTAGTCAAACACAACTTAATCACTGAGGTGTATTTAATGACAAGTTGGTTTTTCTTTGCACAATTATATCAAGATGCACGGTCAACAAAATATAAAAATTTTACTTGTTTGTTTTCGATCCCGGAACTTACTGTTCCAAAATCCAGAAAATTGGTTATGGAGCACCAGTAATGTGGGATATGGACCGTGTTTGTCACGATTGCTTTCATCATGTAATTGAGGTATCGTTCAGTATTGGCTGTGTCAATTCGTTTTACTTTATTTGATGGCTTATAAACAAACACTTAGGTTATATAGCTTCGAATGGGAAAGTTATAATGAATGGTAGAATGAGAAGGAACTGGGAATATTTACTTTCCTAAAAAATTACTAAAACCTTCAGAATCTGCACCGCCCAATATTTGACTTAGTAATTTACAACTAGAAGACGGGACCACAAAAACAATGAGCTCTGATTTCTTTCACTATTTGGGTTGTTTACCTGCTACAAATATTTTAACTACCCTTATTTTGCATTTACCGCTATTTTCCCCGAATTTAAATTTTATTTATTTCTATGTAAAAACGTAACTTCTCTGTATTTTCTACTTCACGATTTATATCTCGGACCTAACAAAATTTATCCAAATGATTTATAAGATTTACTGTTACAACTGCCCATAATAATGACAGCCACGACCGTCAAAGTTTGTTCAATTGTAATGGTATTTTCTGGAAATGATTTTGAATCTCATTCTAATTTTTTCCAAGCAATTTCATAAAAATGAGATGCGCCTATTGAAATCTTTCAGTCTTTCTGTCCATCTGTCTACCCTCATGAAAGAAAATCTAAAAATGCTTGGATTTTTTTACAATAATCAATATTGGGGAAGTTTACTGAGGTCTATCGAAACAATTTAACATTTTATTTAAGGTCGAAAATTTTAAATGCTCCTTTTAATGAAGACGTTCGCGGGATTCTGTTCTGCTGCAGAGCAAAACTCGCTTACTTGTTTATCGAACAGAAAATATTTACGACAAACTTTTCGGATAAGAATAAAACACACACTTCATACAGAGCAAGTCTGATGGTTTTTGACGTAGTTAAGCAAATATTCGTCTATGCGTGTATCTAAATTTATGTGATCAGCAATCGACCAGGTTCACCCGGACTCACATGAAAATTAACGAAGTCTAATACTGAAAATGACCACAGGAAACTTTTCCAACATAAGTTTGCAGCTCGACATGCATATTCGTATAAGTTTAGAGTAATTCAATAAAACTAAACGTCCCGCTACTACCATTAATCTGTTAGAAATTAAGCTTTGTCTTATTCAGTACAATTAACAGAACATCTGTACCCTTCATGTCACGCATAGTTACGTATCTTGTTTAATTGGAGGCGTAAACATGACTTTATTATTAAAGTTGTGTCCCTTCTTTAAAGTTTCGGTTTCAGGCGAGTAGAGGAAACTGCACAGTGAAGATGAACTTGGTTTGTACTTTGCACCAAATATTATTCGGGTGATAAAATCAAGCGTACTGAAATGCGCGGGGCATAAGGCACGTGTGTGGGACAGAAAAGGTGGATACAGGGTCTTAGTAGGGAAAATGAGAGCGAGAGAGAGAGACAACTTGGAAAACCTAAGTGCAGATGGAAGGATAATATCAAAATATATGGTCAAAAATAGGATGGAAAGACGTAGACTGCACTGATCTGGAACAAGGCTGGAGAAAGTGGCGCGCTGTTGTACACCCGGTGATAAACTTGAGGATTCCATAAAATGCAGAGGATTTCTTTAATATCTTATGAACCGTTAGGTTTGCAATAAGGACCGTATTCAGTTGACTGAAGTTAGTTGGTTGTTTTGTTGGTTAGTTGATTGGTTGGTTTGTTGGTTAGTTGATTGGTTGGTTGGTTAGTTAGTTGGTTGGGTAGTTGGTTAGTTAGTTTGTTAATTGGTTTGTTAGTTGGTTGATTGGTTTGTTGGTTAGTTAGTGAGTTGGTTTGTTTGCTTGTCGGTTTGTTTGTATGTATGTATGTTTGTTTGTTGGTTGGTTGGGTGGTACTATATACACGTGACATTGATAAGGAAAGTTATAAAATTCCAAGAGAAGGGCATTTACTTCAATTTGTCGTGTATAAATACAGAACTCAGTCTTACATTGTTTATTAAAGACACTGGAACGAGCAGCCTGGGTCCCTAAGCGACATGGAACTGCTTGACTACGTGACGAAATATCAGCTTCTCAAAAAGGACCCTGAACCATGGATTTAGTTTCCTATCTGGTTATTTCTGCACAGTAAATAACATCTCCTTTTCCGTGATCCGGTCGGATAACGGCTACACGAGACTGGAGCTACTAGCATCTGGCTCTACTGGTGGTTCTTTATTGAATTCTTAGCACTCATCTCTACCATCTGGATCATGATCGGGTATTTGTACAAAGAAATGGAATAATTTTAATGTTATGATGAGAGATGTGGAAATCGTCCCCGGAAGACTGCAATTCACTTGCTTCCTGAGTAATAAAACATGACAGAATTTGTCTGCTAGTATTATTGCCTTAATAAAACCAGCGTCTCTTATTCTGAACAATTTCACACATAACAAATTGACTGCAACAAGTGTCACGAAAATTGTCAAGTGCTGTTGTACTGTACACAGTAACATAGGTTTTTATTAAAATATGTCAACAAAGTAGCATCACGGTGTCCGTCACATCCATTGGTTGAGACATAAGCAACGCGTGTGACACTCTTGATAAACGGTTATTATACTCGTACTCCCACAAAACATAGATTACTAAGACCACCCAGAATTCACAGCATAAAGTTGTAGGGAATGTGCGCATGGTAAAAACATCACAGGCGCAAGTTGAATTTGCCACTTGCCATAGAAGAGGAGAATATTAACAATTCATCTGTTATGATATAAGCATACACGTTTTGTGGTACAGAATGACGGTAATATCGGTGTTGTTTCCTTCGCACTATCATATTCGCATTTCTTAACTCAATAAATTTCTTGAACATTGTGTTCTGGGCAAAGAAGGGCCAGTTTGTACAACACATATCGAAACCGCGAGAAGCAGGTATGTAAAAATTAAAGATATTTATTGATATATTTTAGTATTAAGTAGAAATTAAAGATATTTATCGATACATTTTGGTAAAATAATAATAAATTCACATAAGGCACAAAGAGACAGGAGGGTGTGTACTTGATTCTTCTGGCTGTGGATAGGAACCAGTGTTGACTGTTTGAGCACAATTGACCCTTATCCTGCTAACGTGGATAATATGGTGAGCTCCTAGTAATGCCAGCAAATGGCAGATGGGATTTAACTCGGCATTTAAAGAGTTAAAAAACTTTCGGTTTCCGTATAACACGAAGAAATGGCCTGCTTGGTGCGTGAGTATGAACTGTTCCGAAAAACTCTACTCCACGGAATGAGAGTCATTCCGTGAAGTGTTTTTGTCCCCACTTGCAGGTCCTTCTATGCAATATTTCATCCAATGAGCCCTGAATAAAACAGACTAAAATCTTTTGGTTACCTTAACGCATCCTTGCGCTGCTTGTGCCTGTGGTTGTTTCAGACGCAACCTCATTATGGCGATTGTTCTGCTGCCCACATTGCGCGTCATAAAAATACCCGTCCCCGGTCCTGTGGATTCTTCTTCCCCTTCTCACAATCTTCTCTGGCCCGTACAGTTATCACCAGACTGACGTGTCATTCTTCAGTAAGCAGTCCCATTACAGGCCTGGACAGGCCCAGAAAGTTCCAGGAAGTTAAGGCTCCCAGATTTCGTAACAACGGCACAGGATGGTGGTAGGTTGTCAGCCTTACGCACCGGCCGCTTTTACCCCCAAGGAAATGCTCCTGGTACTCATTTCTGTTAGAGGGTGAGTCGACCCCAGGGCCATAGCGCGATCGGAAGGATTTTACGTCAATGAAAAATCCACTGACACCAGTTGGGATCAAACCAGCGACCTTCCGACTTGTAGCACAGCACCTTAACCACTGTGCTACCGCGGTCCCCCATTTTCAGTGCATTTTATTATTTTTTAAAGCTGCTAAAAATAAAATTCAGACCGTAACTTATTTTTGAAACTGAAGGGTTGTTTGACCGTGCATCTTCCTCATGAAATAATGTGAAATGCCAACTTGATGCAACTAGGTAATTTTATTGATGTATTCTCAGCTCTACATGTTTCGGGTACATACGCCCATCATCAGGAGCATTAGATGTTGAGTTGCAGCATATGGTTTTCTGCACCGAGTTTTTGGATGGGTCGTGGTCTTGAGAGCCGCTGCGTAGGTCGTGTGTGCGGTGCGGATGGTGTCGTGGACGGCAGGTTCATAGGTTCAGAGTTGTTTTTATCATGTCCGTTTACACAAGGACTGTTTCCTGGGCTACTTAACTAACTAATTAACTGACTCCATTAACAGAGTCCTTGAGCAGCTGACAGATCCTCAGCTAGGCAAGAAATTCCCCGCATTCTATGGAACCCGAGAGTTTCTTTCCGTATTTACAATCGCCGAACAACTGTCCCCATTCTAAGCCAGATAAATCCATTCCAAGCCCCATCCCACTTTTTGAAGATCTATTTTATATTAGCCTCCCGTCTACGCCTAGGTCTTCCAAGCGATTTCTTTCCCTCAGTCCTCCCCATCAAAAACCAATACGCACCTCTCCTCGCCCGTGCGACATGCCCCCTCCATCTCTTCCTTCTTGACTTGATCAAAGGAATAATATTCGGTGAGGAATAAAGATCGCAAAGCTCATCTTTGTACAGTTTTCTCCATTCACATATTACCTCGTGCCTCATAGGCCCAAATAATTTCCTCAGCATTCTGTGAAATTTAAGAATGTAAAAGGAAACGTTTACACCAATATGGGTAAATATTATTTACAGGTGCTCTACCAGTGTGTCCAGAGTGGGGCATAACACCTACAAAATGTGCTCATAATCCTGATTTCTATTATCAGAAAATGTGTACGAACATGTGAAATGCAACTGTAAAGGAAATTTTATGAAATAAAGTTACGTACACAGTACACAATCATCTTACTCAATTATTACACCAACCACTGCACATATATAAAATTTACAAAACTTGTACAACGAAATTAATCTGTGACTATTTGTAGTGTGACTTTAGCAAGGAATATATAGCTCCCTGATGATGGTCTTAGGACCGAAACATGTCTTAGCGTTTTTAATGTTTTAATGTGTAAATTTTGTAAATTTTATATATGTGCAGCGGTTGGTGTAATAACCGAGTAACTCGACAACATGCACGGTGTAACAATGAAAACACACAATCATCTCTTTGCAAGTTTTGCTGTAATTAAAAAAAAAGTAACATTTTATTTCAATGTTATGATAAGATCTGCCGTCTGTAACCAAAATGTTACCCATAAAGTATCTACTAATCAAAGAATGTCAGCAGCAACACAGTGAGTCGGTGCTTCGCCCACGGTCTAGAAGTTCAACTAGAAGGGCGGTTTGTGAATGTAAGCGCAAGTAAGAAATCTATTCTTAAATTTATTCTTGAAAAGAGCTTCCAGTATTTACCTTTGACTCTTAACAGATGTCGGGAAATAATTTTTCAGTGACATCGAACAAAAAATAAATCAGGTAAACAAGGAATAGTTCGTGTAATCGACATAATTTGCATCGCGGAAAAGGGTAAAGGGAGTTAACATTGTAAATACACCACAAAATAGAACGTTGTAACAGTTCCTTTCAACTTCTTCTATTCTTCTTTCATTTATTTATTTTTATCCCTTTCAAGACATCTGTGTTTTACTCAACACAGTTGTTACGAGATATTTACATATTTTATGTTGTGAGCTGCAAACAAATTATTTTTTGTGCTCTAAGTCAGTGAATTGTAACAGCAGTGTCCATTCCAGAACAATTTCTTATATCATAATGCACTTTATAAATACTGATTTACAATTTCCAATAAGCTGGGTGTGTCCATAAAATACGTCCTTGAAATAAAAAAGGCAAGCCAAATCCATGTTGACATGACTTTTAAAATCCGAACATAAATGTCAGTAGCTTACATCTAACACATATAAACACTTGCTAAATATTTACCTGCAAATTAAGTGCTTGTTTAGCCCTTTACAGACGAAGCACAGACCGCTTTATTTAAAGACCCAGACCGTACCGCGCTCTAAACACTTTTCACCTCGGTTATATAAACCAATCAATTTATGCTGCAAATGGCATAAGTCGCTGTTTGTTCTCATATAGATACAAGACACATAAATACAGTGTAGGCAGAGCGTACAGTTGTTGAATGTTAAACCTGCTGGTGCATCACGTAACCAGTAGGCTTTAAGAGTTAATACTGCAGCCTGTCACTTTGTCACGAAGCGTCTAGTGACATTTCAAAATTCTGCAGTTTTGTATTGCCGTCATATTTTCGGCGCAACATGCTGGATATATCTTCAAGATTTAAGTGATTTAAATTGTAAGGCTAGCCAATTGTACAGAAATCTCATGTCCTTGCCTGTATTTGATCGATGTACCTCTGAATATGGCGATGGGTGTGTTTGTAGGTAGAAGAGAGCCAATCGCATTAGAGGCCGGAACAGGCCATTAGGATTCCAGAATGTCAAGGCTCCCAGAATTTAGAGACAGCCAGCATATGAAGGTGGCAAGGTGTTAGCCTTAGGTACCGGCCGCCTTTACCCCGGTACCATAGTGCGGCCGGAAGGGTTGGTCAATAAAAATTCCGAACGACCCCATAGAAATGAAGCCGGAGACTCTCCAGCTGGTAGCGCAGTGCCTTGACCAACAGCGCTACCTACGAAAGGTTGTTGACATTTCCACTTCTCCTCGACAGCCGGTCAGAGATATAATATACGACGTTACAATGCATATATTCGACTAAATTAAAGCAAAGCACTATTTTAAATTAAATACTTTCCCTTTTTCATTTATGTTATGTATTAAATGTTTTGTATTAAATATTAACTCGTTATGTCCAAACTCTCTCTCTCTCTCTCTGGCTAAGTAAGCTATGGTTCGGACTAATTTTCTTTCCAGTATTACACAGGCAGAATGTTTCTGAAAATTACTTTATATCCGCTTGTTCTTGTAATAAAATCAACTAGATTCACTAATTTCTCAAATTTATTATTGGAATAAAATTCTACATGTTTCGGACAGTTCCTCTGCCCATCATCAGGCGTTTTCACTGTACACACAGCAATAGGTATATGCCATACTGTCATGCTCGCAAGTTGTATGACATACAACATTGCTGTGTGTACAGTGAAAAACTCCTGATGATGGACAGAGGAACTGTCCGAAACATGTAGAGTTTTATTCCAAAAAATACACTTGAGAAATTATTGCATCCAGTTGGTTTTATTATAAGAATTTATCACGTTGCACGGTCACCTGAACGTCAAATCCGCTTGTTTTTAATGTTTAATTGCTAAAGTCTTTGTGGGGTCAATATATGTTGTAAAAAATTATAAATTGATTTAGTCGTACACATGACTATATAATTTTATACTAAATATATTGATCATACAAAACACAACGCAGATACCTCACTTTAAAATAGTCTTTGTGGGGGTTTAGGTACGTCAAAGGCTGCAATGTTGCAGACAACCTTTCTGCTCTCTTCTGTAAATAAACACGTTCAGACCTGCTATAATTAAAGACATTCGCACTGCACAATTGCAAAGAGAAACCCGAGGTTCAAAAAGAGGATGTACAATCTTCTTGTCCAAGATTCTGATCCACTGATTTTTATCACTTGCATTGTCAGCATCTGACAGCGCCATTATGTAAACTAGGAATAAAAATAAATTTCCTTGGGTTAGTTTTCTTAGAAGTAGGATATCCTTTTGGAAAACAAATGGAGCAATTTACTGATCAGCCTCAGAATCCAACCGTTTGGAACGCAGGGAAATTCTATTATATAAATTATTTTGTGATTCCTGATAGGTATGCAACTGTGGTAAAAAGGTCCTGTTATCATGGCATGGCGCGTCCTCAGATTGCAGATGGGGGAAAGGCCTCCAATATGGAGAATAGCTACGAATACATTGTACAAGCAGTAACGGACAGCCGACAAGGGGCTAATCCACCAGACATGTGTTTGGGCGAGGTGCTAACAATACCTAACCCTTAAAACTCGGAATTGTCGGCCTCTTGTGTATGAGGTAATGAACATTCGGAATCCATAAAATGCGGGGAATTTCTTGACCATGCGAAGACTTCTTAGTTTCTCAAGAAGAACTCTGCTCAGTGGAGTTACTTAGATGTAGTGCTGGATGGCGAAAAGTATTATTTGTACGTGCCGGCAATCGAACTCCAACCTTCCAGCCCGCAGACAGTCACTGTTATGACCCGTTTTCCGTTCTCACACTTAAATCATAAACAATCGAAGTTACTGTTCCTATGCGTAAATTGTTTGGAATATTTTAAGTTATGTGTTGCCAACAAACGTTTTCGAATTTTTGCCTCCATTTGCGCTCCCTTTTACTGCAACTCCGAACGATTCGATAGGCTTGCAAGAGGGTTGGCTGTGGAATTGTCACGGCAGTAGAGGGAAGCAACTTTTATAGTGCATACGTGAGATGCAGTACAGACCGGGTTTAAGGTTAGCCTGAATCCACTTCGCAGGTCTATTATCGCTAGGAGCACAGCGCCAGGAAGAAGGTGGGGAGAAAAGCAAACTGGAAACCACATTACCAAGCTTGTACAGAACAATGGAAACCTCATTAGTCCAAAACTTATAATGAGCAGAGGAATGAAATTCGTTCTTGTCTTGTGAATAATGGATGTCCAAAGCTGTTTCGTGGAACCAAAGCTGTTTCGTGGAACCGAAGCAATACGTGCGATACTTGCTTGGTATTTCCAGATAGCAATTTGGCCTTCTTATTTTATTCTTATATTCAAGACAGTTGCAATTCAACAAAAATGAAATGCGATTCCAAGTATAGTTGTTATTCTGTTATGACGTTCCACCTCAGATTTAAAAAAAAGGTAAAGTTCTCCCGTTCCAGGCCCGGTGTGGCCCAGAGGGTGGGTAGAGTTATAGCTCTACTCTTCCATGACCGCGGCACCAGAAGGCGGTGAGTGGTCAGCAGCACGTCCCGGCCGCACTTTACCCTCGGGAAAGACCCGGTACCCATTTTACAGGAGGCTGGGTGGGCCCCAGGGCCGGTCTGGACGGGAGGAAAATCTCATCCCCACCGGGATTCGATCACGGACCGTCCAGCCCGTAGTCAGTCGCTATACAGACTGAGCTACCCGGCCCTTACTTATGTTAGATGTGCTTCCACAAATGTATCACAAAAGTATTAACCTGTACTAGGAAAAGGTATGTAGTCAAACACAACTTTATCACTGAGGTGTATTTAATGACTGTGATGGAAACATTTACATGAACTTAAGGGCTAGCTATATGCATGCGCGCGCATGCATATAGCTAGCCCTTAAGTTCACTAAACAACCTGATGATGGCCAATACAGGCCGAAACATGTAGTTGTTTCCATCACAGTCATTAAATACACCTCAGTGATAAAGTTGTGTTTGACTACATGCCTTTTCCTAGTTTCACACACACAACGGGGATGACACACTTCCTATTATCCTGTGTTCACGTCTCTGTCACTAAGAAACCACTCGTGCGGAAGAACCTCGGTGTGAGAGAGCAGTTCTTACCAGTTTACAGGCATTTTGTCCTTGGTTCATTTTGTATTATTTTGGGGGGGGGGTTCGCGATGGCGTAGTTAGTTGAGGCTTTGCGCTAAACGACGGAAGGTGGAGGTTTCGATTCCGGCTACATTTAAGCCCTGGGGGCAAATCAGCCTCTAAAAGAAATGAATACTAGAGTTGTCTTCTGGAAGTAAAAGCAGCCCCTGCGTGGGGCTGACAAGGTTGGCAACTTCATGTGCCGACCGCCTAGAATTTCTGCGAGTCTCAATCACTTGAAACCCCAAAGGCCTATTTAGGCCTGTACAGGGATAGCTTCATCTCATTTTTAAGGCGGATTGTGTGAAAGATTATGAATTTTTCTTCATTTTTGAGCATTTTGAAACATTCCACACCCTTATAATTGGCACTTAACTGCACGTTTTACTCAAATTAATTTATTGTTAGCTTCTCAGTCATTAAAAGCCTTAACAGACTCTAGAGGTGTTTCAATCAGTAGGCATTTATTAGACAAAACAAATGTTGGTTTCAGTAATATTTGAGATGCGCAAGTTGAAGTCTGTTCGGGTTTCTTGGGCAGGTGACCGTGTTGTGTTGTACCAAACACATATACAGCTGAAGAATGGTTATCAAATTAACTTTTAATAAGCCCTGATATTCCTCTCTTCGTTATCACAGTTCATCTCTCCATTCACGGTCCTTATCGACCACTTTGTTGTTCTTAGTACTAACACAAGGCTAAAAACTAATAAGTCCTATGTTATGTATGTCCATCCATTACAAGTACAAGCATGTCTTTGAGGCACACGTTCTCCTCGGCATCTATTTTTCGAATAATATCAATATTTATTCTTCTCTCGGAGTGACAGACCAATTCTGAACTTACACAAAACAAAGCAAATTTGTCGAGCGATCCGCGACTTGTCAGCATTACACTAGACTTCCAGATTGCTAGCTATTGGTATCAAATTGCGTTACGTTATGATGGAAGGAGAGCGAGAGAATAAAAAAAAATCAGATTAACGGACTAAAAAAGTAGGGCGAAGAATACAACGAGACGAAAAAATCGGAAGAAAAAGAAAACAATATACAAACAGGACTACAGCGACAGAGATACAAACATAAACGAAAGAAAGATAACACCAAGGACAAGAGAAAGTCTACACCAAGTCTAATCAGAAAAACACTAGGAAGAAAAATTGAATATTATCTACTTATCACCTTTACTTAGGTCATGTGAGATTTAGGGCTCTAATTTAGGGCTCTAATTTAGGACTCTAATTTAGGGCTCTGATTTAGGGCACTAATTTGGGACTCTAATTCCAGCAACACAAACAAATTGGATTTCGTAAGTATTCAGAATCCCAAACCTTGGATAGAAGCACTAACACTTACTGGATTCAATCATAGTGATTAAGTGTGCCATCCATGTTTCATGCGCAATAAAATAAATTCTGCATTTACACCTAAAACCTTTCTGCATCCCACTGCAATACCTCTAATTGAACTCGAAACATTATCCTGACGTAAACCCGCGAGACAGATAAATTGAAGTGTAGGAAATAAAAGAGAAGAGCATAAGATAAAACAAACGACGTAACTTCGGGTCTATAAAGTTCACAGCAATAAGAGATTTAGTAGTAATTTCAAGTCCTGAACATACGGAATAACTCGATATGCTCATTATGCCTTCATTTTATGATTCATTCGAAGAACGCGTAGGTATCATAAACATAAATCAAGCAGCATTTATGAAACCGTCCTTAAACTAAAGAAAGCTGCATGATCTGCCATCAGGCTTACAACATTCCGTCAAAATGGAGAACACCGAGTTCACTGCGAGTCGGACACTCGTCCTTTATAGTTGGTCCCACAATTACTCTTTAAGGAAAGGATAAATAGAAAATACATTTAGGGCTACGTTATGCTGGACCTTGAATTAAAAAGATTCGAGTCGTCTGGGATGTTACACCACGCGGGTGACAAATTTGCTGTCCTTTCGAAGAAGCCTATTGTCGTAACCATGAAGGTCAGCGATTCCATAATACATCCGACACTGCGACAAGCTTGGCACCTCAGTACCAGGGCTGTGCTCAGCTCAAATCGCTCAAACCTGCTGACGACGACCACTGGGCCTATGCCGTCTAAATTGGAGGCCAAAAATAATGTTGTTATGTGGTGGTAAAATTCAAACGATAATTTGATCACATCACCGAATATTTCGTAAATAAAACAGATTCATGCGGGTCCATGAATAAGATGTCAAGAATGTTCGGTTAGAGTTGTCTATGGGTTCGTAACACGGCTCCACTACATCCCTTACTCTGATAAGTGCATCCACTCAGTCCCGAACACCGTGTCATATTAATCATATTAGTAAAACACGCGCCGGAAGGGAGACAATAAATAGTATAAACAATACCAAATAGAGAAGGTTTAGACCCTAAAATAAAACCCGAAAATTTGGTAGTTTTAAAATATTACCGATTAATTTTAGCATTGACATCACGCCATGTTTGATCCAGATTTATATAATAAATAAAATAAACTCTAATAAATTGTTTTTTATGTACCAACATATGCACAAATAAGCACCGTAAATTTATATTAAATTACTCCTACATGTTTCTATGTTAATACACCATATTCAGGGAGTTTACAGTTGTGTCAGCTAAAGTTATGAATTATTAAATTACAAATTTATTATTCAATATGCACAGTATGAACATAAAAGTGAAATAAACTGTAATTTAAATTCGGCATTAAGGTATTTGTAAACTTTCTTAGCTTTGATAAAAGATTGCCTGGCGGTAACTGATGAAGAGAAACAAGCATTAGGCAATTTACATTTTAACAAATATTGTATTAGTAAATTTTACATTCATAGGTCCGTGCATCGCTAATAATTTCTCAGAGTACAGACAACAAGATGCAACGTTTCTCAAATTTATTTCTGTAAGACGCTCTACATGTTCCAGACTGTTTTTCCGTCCATCATCAGGAACACAAAACTGTTACCTGACGCTGTACGTGCAGTTTTGTGCTCCTGACGATGGACGGAAAAACCGTTTGAAACATGTACAGCATCTTACAGAAATAAATAAATTTGACAAACGTTGCATCTTGTTGTTTGTACTCTGAGAATATATTATATTAGTAGCAGTAGAAAACCTTTTTTGCCTTTAGTATACCTTCTGATGTTGATTTATTCGTGGAGGGTATTGTCAAGTATAAGGGTTAATATTAAAAATAGATGTTAAAAATGAAATATTGGGGCGCGGGATGGATATTTTTCTCAGTATAGGATTACGTGGCGGTCTTCTGTTAACATATTTATCAATGGATCTTCCAAGTCCGTAAAGCAAGGGCGATTTCTTGAACATTTCGGCCAATGATCTGTACGAACGGTGGCGGTTACTTTGCTACAAAATATATAGTACTTGAGGAATGGCAGCGATCTGCGAATAGCAAATCGAGAAAACTGGGATAGCTAACTGTCGTTCTTCTACAGGCAACAGACCAATAAATCAAGCAGTCGTTTAACTCAATTACTGCACCCCCTGATGATGGACCAGTAAGGATCGAAACATGTAGGAGTTGGTGGTTTTTATAATATTGTTGTATCTCTACTACAGTTGTGTTCATGTGTTAGTTTAAATGATAGTAATTGAATTGTAAAACACGGAATAGAAAATATGAAATATATTTGTGTTACTTTCTCAAATACTAAAGAAATTCGGACCCTTAAATTCAGTGCTTCGAAGCGCGATATTCTGCACATGACATTCGAAGATTTGTGTATTTAATTTCCATAAGAGTGCATTAAAGTTACTGAAAATGTCAGCATGTCAACAGGACGTCCTAAGCGTAAAATGTTGTTCAGCAAAGGTCAGGAATATTTCGCCTCTTTCTTCTGACACAAGGGCCGCTTTACACGGATAAATCGAAGAGATCTTCCACTCTCTTTCTTTATAGACCGTGCACCTGTAATTCGACGTGATTTTTGTTACAGAAAGATATTTCCCCCCCCCCCCTTATTTGACAAAAAAAAGTTTTCCTTCCAGTCGCCGACGAGACGCGTCCACATAACTTCTACTGCAGACAATGGAAGGCAGCAATCGCATTTCGAGACGGGCGGCATTTCAGGAAAACTTTGCTGAGAGCTTTAAATAAAGAAGAAAGAAAAAAGGAGAAAAAGTAGAAAGACGAAAATAAAGGAGACAGAAGAAAAGAATACAAAAAGTTCTGAATAATATGTACGTCCTCAAATCCTTTCTATACTTAACAAATGAAATATAATCCGTAGAGTAAAAGCTTAGTCACGTTCGGAATCCAAACTTTATTTTCGAGTTTTATTAGCAATTTTACTGAAAAATAATGAAGACTGAAAAATGTTTTTTGTTTTTTCTTTTGTTTTTTTGACCTTGCATCTCGATACATCTGTGCAATAAAACCCAACTTGAAGCATTACTTACATCTCATTTTATTTCGTCAACTGAAAAGCACAACACTTACAAATTGTTGTATATACACAGTATACCTCCTGATGATGGGCTACAAATACGCCCGAAACATGTAGAGGTTGATTGACGAAATAAACTGAGATATAAGTAATGCTTCAAGTTGGGTGTTATTACACAGATTTAAAAAAAAAATTGTTTTAGATTCACATTTGAACGTCTTGTCTATGCTTTGAAGAAACTGTAGCCGGAATACATTTTATTTTGTTTTGATTCATTTCCTACAAAACTGCACTTCAGACTCTTTCCCAATGAAAGACTTGTAAAGCGATTACAAACCTAATCCTTTATAACTTTCAGAAAACTTGATAAAGCGGTATCTCCCTTCGCTCTAGGTTAATTCTATAGCACAATGCACGCAAATTTAAATAATACAAAATGAATATTCTTCCCGCTTGTAATAATGTTTTACTTTTGCTCTAAGTAATTTGATCGATATATTCGAGGAGAGACTGGATTCTATTCTACTCAGACCATTGGTTTATACGGCAATTCATTTTCACGCCATCAACACAACAAATAATTTTAAAAGTCTGATATTGGAAAAGCAATATAGCTCTTGGTACTGAGATAATCCTTCGCAAAGAACAAGAAAAAGAAAAATAATAAATGTAAGCTTGTAGCGTAGGAAAGGCAGTCCCTTCTAAATGTGCACCGGTAGGATAATGGTACATTTACGAAGAGTAACGGCCAAGTGGAAAGCTGTCTTTGATTACATATGGTATTGCCTCGTCATTTACTTGTAAGAACTGAGGAAACACGTGAAAAATGGTCAATCGCAATTGTTGCCCCTACCGAGATCGAGTCGGTCTCTTTCGGAATTAAAATCGGAAGACTTACCACTAGAGCCAACTTGTATTATGTCTGGCACTTTTAGTCTGCTTTATATTTAAGGCAGTTTAAAATAAACCTGACCCTGAAGATTGCGGTAGAAAATTGTTGCGAAACCTAAATAACACTGTTGCATGACCCACAAAATATAAATCTAAGCTCTTAAGGAAGGGGCTCACAAGTTTGCCAAACATATAGGAGCCACCTCAAACTTCTAGGCGCCAGAAAATTGATGTTCTGTACGGAGGAACCACACACACACACACACACATATTATGCTTTATCGTTAAAAATTGGTAGCCAGGGCGAACTGGCTTCCGGGATTTATGGAACCCTGATATTTTGAGTTTTACAGAAAATATGTACCGGTCCCAATGGCCAAGCGCTCTAAGGCGTAGGGCTGTGGCCGCTCACCTGCTGAGATTGTGGGTTCGAATCCCACCGGGGGCATGGATATCTGTTGTAAATGTTCTGTGATGTCAGGTACCGGTTTCTGCAACGAGCTGATCACTCGTCCAGAGGAGACCTACCGACTGTGGTGCTTCGTTGTGTGTGATCTAGAAACCTCGTGAATGAGGAGACCCTGGCCCACTGGGGGCTGTCGTGACAAAAACAAACAAACAAACAGACAAACAGAAAAGATTTACCTACAAAGGTGATAGTGCAAGATATATAGCGGATCACATGTAATGCGTACTTGGCTGTAAGGATTAACAGCCACAAAACTTCCGTAAGAACTACCACGAGTATACTTCGAAGTGCGTCGGAAGCTCCGCTGCTCTCGGATCGCCACAGATCTTAAATCGGTACAGGAATTTGCCAAGACAAGCCACCACGCCCAAGAAACTTTATGTATGATACAGTGTTTATTTAAAAATCCCTTTTCAGTTTAAGACGTTTTTCTCAGTACCTGTTAATAAATATCTGGATATTACTATTGCTTCGTTCCAAGTTACTTCCTATCTCTCCTTCGCCGTTCGTCCTACCGTGGATGTTACATAATCTAAGATTGTGACAGCTTCTTAGGAAAGACCAAAGTAAAGACCTTTCTACGGTTTGCAACTTTTGATGCGGCAAATAAGAATCATGGGAACATAAGGGGTTTAATAATAAGTGGATCCTTGTCACCACGGCATGGCCCGTCCTCAGGTTGTGGATCGAGGAACGGACTGAATTATGGAAGGTAGCAGAGAATATATTGAATAAGCAGTCGCGGGCAGCAGACCAGGGATGGAAGAAGAACTTGGCGGCTGGGCGAGATGCTAACAAGTCCTCACCTTAAAAACTGGTCTTGTTGCGAAAAGGTTACAATTGCAAAGGACAAGGGTCATGAGATTTGCTGCATGGAATGTGAGGAGCCTGTATAGGTCAAGGTCAGTTACGACAGTAGCCAGGGAATTAGCGAGGTATAAATTAGATTCAGTGGGTGTGCAAGAGGTTAGGTGGGACACAGGGGAAATATAAGTGCAGGGGATTATGTTTCTTTCTATGGAAAAGGAAACCAAATTCACCAATTGGGAACAGGATATTTGGTACGCCACAAAATAATTTCACCGGTTAAGACAGTAGAGTTTGTTAGTGAAAGGATGTCATGTATAGTGCTGAGAGGTCACTGGTTTAGTATCATTGTTTTGAATGCGCACGCACCAACTGAGGAAAAAAGTGATGGTTCAAAAGACATATTTTATGAGGAATTTAAACAGATTTTCGATCATTTTTCTAAGTACTATATGAACATTCCCGTAGGCGGTTTTAATGCAAAATCGAGTAGAAAGAATATTTTTAAAACGCAATTGGGAATGAAAGTCTGCATCCGGGTTAAAGATAATGGCATTAGGACATTAAATTTTGCCACATCAAAAAAATCTATTTGTTAAGAACACAATGTTCCCTCACCGAAACATTCAAAACTACACCTGGACCTCTCCTGATGGGAAGACTCACAACCAGATTAATCACATATTGATAGATACGAGATGACATTCCAGTAAACTCGACATGCGGTATTTCAGTGGAGCTGACTGTGATGCTGATCACTGTCTAGTGGTTGTAAAATTTAGCGAAAGACAGGCAGTATTTAAACAAGCGGCAAAGAAATGTGTTGTGGAGAGACTGAAAATCAGGACGCGAAGTGAGTTGGAGGTTAGGAAACAGTATCAGTTTAAGATCTTAAAGAGTTTTACAGCTTTGGAGAACTTAAACGACAACTAGGACATAAATAGGGCTTGGGAAAACGTTAAAGAGAATATCAAAACATCAGCTAAAAAGAGTCCGGGTCTGTGTGAATTGAAACAGAATAAAACATGGTTTTATGAACAAAGAACACGCGTGGTTTAAGCTTTCCGCCACGAAGTAGATGAGAATTGCGCTCATCTGTGTTATTACTACCCGCTGCGTGATAACCCAGAGTAGCGCAGTTCTCAAGAATGTTTACGATTTTTAGATCAAAATAAGCAGGCTAAAATGCAATGGGCACGGGATCCAAACCTAAGCAATATAGATAATATAAACAATGTCAGACGTAAAGCTAGCAGAAATTGCAGGAACAAAAAGAAGGAATATCTGAAAGCTAAAATTGATGAGCTTGATTCTAGAGGGGAGACCAAGAATAACATAAACTTGTATGTAGTCAAACACAACTTAATCACTGAGGTGTATTTAATGAATGTGATGGAAAACAACTACATGTTTCGGCCTGTGTTGGCCACGTCCACGCGCGCGCATGCATATAGCTAGCCCTTAAGTTCCATAGACAA
>Ga0123354_10005658_pt1 | contig 18261 bp, 14 predicted proteins | sample TergutLab28metaG_2_FD_97872 | JGI IMG/M metagenome (GOLD analysis project Ga0123354, IMG submission 97872) | Labiotermes labralis P4 segment gut microbial communities from Petit-Saut dam, French Guiana - Lab288 P4 | ecosystem: Host-associated > Arthropoda: Insects > Digestive system > Gut ...
CAACTCCATGATGATGTCGAACCGGCGCGGCTTGATGATTTTGTTGGGCACGTCGATCACTTCGACGGGGCCTCGACGCAGCGTCACCGGCCCCCATGGCTCGGCCAGCACACCCTCCAGGACGCGCAGGAACACGTCGATGTCGCCACGCACCAAGCCGTCGATGTCGCTGGTGGTGCGGGCGTTGGCGGGCAGACGGTGTTGCAGCCAGGTGCCGCCCTTGAGGAGGAACAGTTGGCGCCCGTCCTCGTCGACAGCGCGCTGGATCGCGGCAATGGCCACCGACGAGGCGACCAGGCAACCGAGCCTCCCGCCCTTGCCCTCCAGGCCGACTTGGCCTTCGGCTTTGGCGATCCAGTTCGACAGCACTGCCGCCGACATCGGCTGCTTCGTTTTCGGCGCCAGCCTGCCGATCAGGGCTGCGATCCTTGACGGGATGACGTGGTCATCAGACGTGGCGGGCCTCCAAAGCTTGCGTGAGAGTGTCATGATCGTTAGTGGTCAGATAGCCGTCGCGGTGGCCACGCTCAAGTGCCTGGCGCAACAAATAAGTGGGTGTCCCATCGGCGCTGCACTGGGCGATTGCCGTCGCTGGGGTGACGATCGGGATTTCCTGCCACCAGCCGATTTGGTTTGGAGACAGATCCTCGTGGTGGATGACGTACCCGTTCGAGTTGGCACGACGCAGACGACGGTGCTTGGCGACGGTGACGTGGATGACATGAGGGTTAATGTCGCTGATCTCGTATGCAGCCAACGCTGTCTCGTGGCTCAGACACGCCTCGTCGGCGCGGGTCCACAGGACAGCCAGCGCAAACTGGTCGTACTGGCTAACCGGGAAATTCGGGAAGCGGTACACTCCGAAGGCCGCCCGCTTCACCGTGCCACGGCGCGCCAACATGAGCAACGCCTGGTTGCTCACTCCCGCCTCGGCGGCCTGCTGGGCGGTCACGAACCCATGTTGGGTCTCAGCGACCTCCCACAGCAGGTTCCGCGCCAATCGATCCTCGACCATGCCAAAAGTATAACGGAAGCGTTAGGTAATTGGCCAGCCTTCCGACATCAGTGCTTGCCACCCAACCTGTTATGAACTGTATGTGGACCGCGAATGCACCGGCAAGGGCCAACGACCCGGCACCCAACGCAGATCAGTTTGGTTGACGCGGCGCCTTTTCTAGAGCAAGCGCAGCTTCATCATCGTCCCAGGACCACTCGAACCACTCATGGTCACTGTCGATCCCTATCACGTCTGACTCATCCCAGGACACGGCGACATGAAGGTAGTCTCCGATGAGCATCTCGACAGAGCAGGGTGGGGCATATTCGTACTCATAGCGTTCTTTCTGGACACATATCCGCCTGGCGTCGTTTGGCCTCCACCGCTTCCTTGAATCTGGATACAGGAGCGCTGCCGTGAGCCCCGGAGTCCCAACGTCCGGGAGTAGCCGAACGCCAGGCACCAAACCCTCCGTCAGTTCATCCGGACCAAACCAAATATCAGGCTTCGTGTCGTACTGAATGTGCCACCCAGTGTGAAAAGCGATGTGGCCTCGGGCGATCTTCGCGAAGACTCTGTCAAGACGCGCTTTGTCCGGTCTCCAGACTGGCGGCCCGAAGAGAGTGGCCTCCTGCGCACTGTCAATGAGGTGTTGAAGCTTCGGGCTATGCCTCAAGGCATTCCGGACCGAATCCCGCCGTTGATCCCCTGGCCTGGCAGATCCACACACCACGGCTTCGAGGAAGCACGCGACGTACTCTTCATCCTTGCTGTATCCGCCATTGCACTGCTGACATGCAGCGACGACAGGAGGCGCGTCGGGATATGGCTTATCAAGCAGCGCGCGAGGTGGAACATGCTCTTTCGTTTCAGCCGGTCGCCCACAGTAAATGCACCTGCCAGTGAGTTGGCGAGGTCGAGAACCACCTAGGCTGTTTGCCCTCACAGCTAGACCCCGTAATCCGAGAAGTAGCCGAGGCCGGGTCGGTCGAAGGTGCCGATCACAAGCCCACGGTCTAGGAAACGGTTGAACTCCTCGCACGCCGTTTCAGGCAACAATGCACACCCATGGCAAGCCGCCAGATTGCACGAGTCAGGGCCTTGGCCTTTCTCACCCGCATCCATGCACACGGGGTCAGTGGAGCACCATCGCGCAGCGTTGATTGCGCTGTCAAAGACATTGGAGAGGCGTTCTTGAGTTGCCATCCGAACCAGGCCGCCCAGCGTGCCCTCCGAATCGCCGGCGGCTGTGTAAATCAGGAGGCCAGCCATTTCCTTGCCGTGAACGCTGGAGACGTACAGGCGCTCGCGAAGTGATGCTGAGCTGTACCCGCAAGTGAACACAAGCTGGTTGATGAGCAGATGCGCGAGAGTGTGTAGAAGAACGAATCTCGGGGTGATCTGACGCTGCGGCATGCCGCGCGCTGATACGACGGTGCGGTACCGGTCGTTGACAAGCGCCGCTCGTTGGATGACGTCAGCACGAGTCTCCCAGGCTGTCAGCCTAGACGTACTGAGTTCCAGGTAAATCCCTTCTCCCTTCACAACGTAGGCGGGTAACCAGTCATCCTTGCTCGAATGGAACGGACGACGCCGCAGGAGCCCCTTCCCTTCGCTGAGTCGCAAAGAACTGTCCCTGACCCTCGTGAAGCCGCGCAAGGTCCGGGTTTCCCGCAGGCCCGTCACCTGTCGGGCTCGGTCCAAGTGATTAGCCAAGGGCATTGGGAGACCAGGGTCAATCGCGCAAAGCAACTCATCTGTCGGTGTTTCGCGAAGCAGTTCGAACTCGGGAAGCCGCCACTCCTCGTTGGCCGTCAAAGTTTCCATGTCCATATGGGAAGATGTCGGCGGAACATCTCCGCCGAATCGGTCGGCGTAGGCATCAAGCAGCTCATGGTCCCCAAATGGACGGAGCAGCTCACGGTTGGCATTCCGTATGACATCCGCCGAAACAACGACACCTGATTCCTCCAGGGCATGCAGCATGGTGAGCCCCGTGCTCACGTTTGCTTGACGGAACAAGTCATGCAGTTCTTCGCTTACAGCACCGATCTTTCGGGGCAAGTAAATCGAGGACTCGACTGTCGGAAAATACACGTTTCCTGCCGCCCTGAGGGCGCCGCGCAGGGGCTCGCCGCACGGCCCGCCTTCTTCCTGCAACCATGGCCGGGCTCCGGAGCAAAAGAATGGACTGCCATCAGACGAAAGACGATCGGTCAACGTGGTGTGTTCCGAGCGATCCTTCGCATCGATTCGGGCATCCATCACGCCTTGCAGCGATCTCTCCATGTGGCAGGCATCACAGATCACAACTTGGCCTTCGAGGCTGCCGCCGCCACGCGAAGTAAGTCTCAACACACCCTGGCAGGTGGGCGTCGATGTACGGTGCACCCATTCGCGGAACGGGAAGTCGTCGATGTGCCCGTGAGAACAAATAACTACGAATGGTACCTGTGACATTCGCGGCGGTCTCTTCGCGTCCTTGTGCTTGTCATCCGGACACAAAACCGGCTGACGCATGGTTAGCGGTTCGAGCCTCAGTCGCTTGCAGTAAATGCAGAAATGCCAGCGGGGAAAACGGAGAACTGGCACATGAAGCCCTCGGTTGCGATCATCGTCGCTGTGACCCGCCCGATAATCAGGGGGCAGACGGAATGAGCCGACCATGAGGCGTTCTTCCAGCCGCCAGTCATGCACCACGAATTCGTCAAGAGAGAAGTCGGCGTCCTCTCCTGGCTTGGGGTACCAATGGTCCAAGCCTGCAGTGATGACGGAGGTGCCGTCTACCAGAACGCTCATGGCACCTACCCCGAAGGGGCTAACCAGCTGGGCACGGCGGATGCTTCCGGTTATCATTCGTCGCCTCCTTCGGCTTGCGCTCCATCTTCTTGGGCGTAGGCAAGGCTGATTTGGAGGCTGCATTCAGCATCTACGTTGCGCATGCTCGTCGGTACGTCCCAGATGGTCGCCTGCGGGTTGAGTGCGGGCAACGTACCAGCAAAACGCATGAGCCCTTGTTCGGGATCACCATCGAAAGCATTCGCCGACCAGTTGGTACGCTGCCAGCTTTTCCATTGCTGTTTCCGGCGTCTGATTTCGCCCCTGACATCGGACACCGTCCCAAAATCGGTTGCGGCCGCTCGTTCCTGCAGCAAGAGGGCCGCCGCATCAAACTCAGCCGTAGGGAACGGATTCGGTTCTAGCGACTCGCTTGACGACTGACGGATTCCGGCCACGATAGCAGCATGCAGCGCGCGCCTGAGCACCGGTTGCGCGAAGGGCGTCACCGACGTGGGTTCGACTTGCGCATAAAGCCTCTGGTGATAGGTCTGGAAACGTTCAAAGTGGCTCCTGTCGCGCGGCTTGGCAGCTCCATAGATTGTGATCACCAAGCCGGGAGACACAGAAGGTTGGCGGCCTACCCGGCCACTGACTTGGATGTATTGGGCTGTGGTTTTCGGTTGCCCGATGATTGTCATCAATCCGAGTCGGTCAATATCGATACCGACCTCAATTATGTTTGACGCCAGGCAGATATCCACACACTGGGGGTCAGTGAAAGGGACCTGGAGTTGTTCGATTGCCTTCGGTATCTCATCATTGCGCCTTCGGCTGGTGAGTTCCATGGGGTTGCGCGGCCATCGGGGATCGGTGAGACCATCGCGGCGGCGTAGACCCGTGAGATAGTCGGGCACGTCGGACTGGAGCAAGGACACTGTGTTACCAAGCTCCCGAAGGCTATTCAAGAAGTTCAGATTCGTCCAGTAGCCGTCGCGATCCTCTTCAGGGATGTCGCGGGCAACTTGTAGGGTTGACGCTGCGACTCGGACCTGGACTGTCTGCATTGAGCCAAGCGAGGCGCTAAAAACGCCCAGGTACCGGCGTCCAGGAGCTTGCGCACCGTCTTCCGTTTCCTGAGGCTCAGCAAAGAATGATCGCCCTTCTTCCAGGCCATGCGGCGGGAAGATTGTGACTTGCCCCTCACCTCGCCCGAACAGCGACAATATCTGATCTTCGTATCGCCGGGCTGTTGCCGTCGATGCAATGATCTTCGGCACTGTAGGTACGCTTCTTCGTTTGTCTGTGCACAAGTCGTTGATGATCGGCTCATAGATCCCCACCATTGAGCCGAGTGGCCCGGAGATGAGATGCAGCTCATCCTGGATGATCAAACCTGGTGGAGAGAATTGCCTCTTTCCATCTGCCTCCAATCCGAACAGCGTGTGCGCCTTTGGTACCCAGGCGAGCATCGCGAACTTGTCAACAGTACCGATGATGATCGATGGGCGCGCGTCGTAGATGTCTTCGTCGACCACATGGACAGGAAGCCCACCTCGACCGCTGAAGCGACACTTGGGGTCGACACACCGCAGTATTACCTTTTTGCCAACCTTCTGGTAACCGACAACATCGATGCCGGACTTTGAATTTGGGCGTTTCTGGGGTCCCATCTGGGCCCCGCACCAGGGGCACCGCAGGAGCAGGAACTTGTTCTGGGCATTGAAGTGGCGTTCCATGTCATTCAGGGCAGCTATTGCCTGTGTCCACCTGTTTGGCGTTGATGTGCCTCCCAGCCACACACCAATGCCGAAACGATCCTCGCCGAGAACATCCGCGTTTCTTGAACGGATATCTTCGAGGACGCATACGAGCGATGCGGCTCGCTGGAATTGCTGTGTTGTCAGCAGGCGCAACGTGTAGCGCATCAGTGTATCCGTGCCGGCGTCGTTTGGATCTCGAAGTCGGCGGGCAAGCAAGCTGAGTGCCGACGCGCCGAGGTACGCCTCTGTCTTGCCGCCACCCGTTGGGAAGAAAATCAAGTCAACGATGGATCGCTGGGGGTCGGATCGATCGACTATCTCTGGAAGTGTCGCCAGGATGAAAGCAATCTGGAAAGGCCGCCAGTTACCACGTTCTGAGGGCACCACGATAGTTTCGAGTGGGGCTAACATTGGGTGGTCGCCTACCACCTCCAGCGTGTCGTCCCTTCTTCTGCGCACTGGGCGGAGGCCGAGTGTCGAGGAGCGTAGCTGCTGGTAAAGCATTGCCTCATTCGTCCATCGAAAGGCTCGTGCCGCGACCGATCCTGGGTTCGCGACGACCTTCGCCCAGCCCGCGCGCATCCGTCCGAGCGCGTCACGGCATCGGTCAAGATGCCGATTGGCTGCGGGCTGGTATGCCTGGGCCAGGCCATCTGCCTCTTGCTGGCGCTCTTTGATCCACTGCTCATAGAGGCTAAGCACAAGCTCGACCTGCCGGTCACCTTCCGGAGAGCCGAGGGCCAGGTCACGCATGCTGACGGTGACGGGCTTCTTTGTTCCGGACTCACTTTGGACGAAAACATCAGGTGTCAGGCTGGGCACTTCGTACACGGGCATCGGCTCTGCCGCAATAGAAGAGACGACAGTCTCATGGTCATTCCACGTGGCCGCGCAGCCATGGCCAATGGCATACGTGAGACGTTTCCTGTACAGCAGATCCAACGATTGTTCCTCTTGATCGCGGACACCCTGGCCCTCTTCGGGGTAGGGCTCGATTGTGGTGTCTCCGACTGCTTCGACGAAAAACCGCATTTGGAAGAGTGCATTGTCTGCACCACTGCCTAGCGTGGCATTCTTCGCGGAGACGGTCAAAAGCTTGAAGGACTGATCTGACTCCCCTGGCACGGGTCGCGTGAACACTTGGATCGAAGGTGTGATTCTCGGTGTCCTATTTTTGGTTGCTGGCGTCACGGCAACAGTCACGAGACGGCGGTCTGTCAGTATGGTGGCGCTACCTACCACTCCCTCCAGCTCGAATGGCCGCCGAACCCACCAGTCGAACGGCTTTGTGTACGCAGGTAGATAGACCGCAAGCTTGTCGTAGTACGCCCCACGAACCACGAGTTTGAGGCCGCCCAATGCGCCAGTCGTCCTGCACTTGAAAGACACGGCCATTGCTGACGGTTTGAACTTGTTTGCATCGGTAAGGTCGAAATCGTCGGAGTCGGCAATATCGTCATGGAGAGAACCGCTCAGGATGGGAGGGGGCTCCAGGGTGTCATCCTCCTGGCTGGAAAGCCCCGGTATTGGAGTATCCGCATCAAAGGTGCCGCCCGAGGCGGCGTCACTATTGGACCCGCTCGTGGCGAGTGAGGCCCCAGGGTAGAGCACGCCGACGCCGTAGCGGTGCAGAGGATCGCCACTTGTAAGCACTTCCTGCCCGGTCTCCCTGTCGTGAAAGCGCCCGTAAGACTCTTCCTTCGTCCCGAAGTGAATGACCAAGTCAGAACAGTCCAACGGTTTCCCTTGCGGCTCCTCGGCCGGGAGCGGACCGAAAAGCTCGCGACGAACCGCTGCTTCCACCATCGCACGGGCTTCCACGCCGCTCATGATGGGCCTCCAATCATTGACTTGAGTGTGCTTTGCTCTGCGACTGCCGTCAGTCTGTCGGTGGCTCGGGTGATGCCGACGTAGAGAACAGCGGCGAAATTCGGGACGGACGCCGAGTCGAGATCTGTGAAGACCACGGCAGGGGCTTCAAGACCTTTGAAAGCCTGCACGGTCGAATATGCGACTTTGCCTGAATGGATCGATGCGTCGGCCGGTATCAGGACCTGTTTCAGCCAAGCACTCGTTGCCGTCTCGGCCGCAGAGCCTTGACGTAGCGGGCTCAGAACAACAATGTCTTCGAGGCGGAATCCCTCTGCTTGCAGGTCCCGGATTGCGTGCACAACCAAGGGTGTCTGGTCCGAACCGCGCTTGTAGGTCAAAAAACTCGGGTCAACACCGTCGTCGTGGCGTCGGTATCGGGTGTAGCCGGGATCCAATTGGCTCATGTGATTGACAGCGAACCCAATGCGGGGAAGGTTCCGGCAGTTGGCCACAAGTCGAAAGGTGGCCAGGTACGGGATGCACTCATGGAGACGCTGACGGCTATCACCAACGTCATAGATCGCTTGCCGCTCGAAGTCGCCGAACATCAGTACGCGGCCGCTTCTCAAACCTCCGTCCACGAGGAGATCCAGAACGTCCAGATAGTTCTGGCTGGCAATATCCTGGATTTCGTCGATGATGAGGAAGTCTGCTTGCTTCGAGGCCGACTCAAGTAATGCCTCGGCAGCTCGCTCTGGAAGAGTCCGTTGCCAGAAATCCGAATCCACAACCGGTTCAGGTGGCACGCCAGCTATTCGAAGAAGTTGCTGGTGAAGCGTACCTACTGTCAATCCGTCCCTGTTGGCCAGTTCCCCTTGCAGTTGTTGACCAAGGAGATGGTTGAAACACAGCAATCGCCCAGACTTCCCTTTGGACAGCTCACGGACTGCGGCCTCCATGGCCAGGAGCGTCTTGCCCGAACCGGCTGGCCCGGTGAAAAGGACGGCGCTGTTGTCGTCCATAGCATCCAGCGCATCGTACTGTTCATCCAGGAACTGAGTGAGTTCTCGCTGCCTAGCATGGCGCATGTCGGAGCTGACGGAAGCGACCTCGAAGCGAGGCCGGAGTGAGCGGGCAACCAGAGTTGCCTGCTGAATGGTGAAGGGCGGCGTGGATACCCACGCCGGGTTCTTCGATGCAAGGTGCCGTCGTCCGGCGGCGAAGACGCGGCCAAGTGCAGTGCCAACATCAGCCAGGTCACCCATGTCGAGAAGCTGCCAGGCGTGCCATTCGGGGCTTGCGAGTAGCTCGGACTTCGCCCGCACATGGGTGAACCAGACCGCATGAAAGGCTGGGAAGCGCCTCGTGTCCACCGAGTGGGATCGCAAATAGTCCAAGATGCTGTACATCGCTTCGCCGGCTTGCTGGAATGGGCTTCGCGTTGTTGGCGGTTGAGCACCCAGATGCCAGGTGCCGTCTGCGTCCCGGCGGACGGAGCGGTGTGACTTTACTTCGATGACCAGGATGCCCTCACCGGGGGCGATGATGACAAAATCCGCCTCACCCTCCACCTGCCGCACGTGTTTGGCTATCGCCAGAGAGTGCATCGCGATCCAGCGATCCGTGCCGGGCGCGGAGGCCAGCGCGCGATAAACCGCCTGCTCGCCTGGAGGTGCCGTTGTTGGGAAGTAGGCCGGTATCATTCGAGCCATCGTCCACCACCACGATGGTCTTCGAACAGAACGCGGGTCTGCTGCACTGCGACAATCTCTTGCCAGGGTGAGATCGCCAAGACTCGTGTTGCAATCATGCCCCTGTACTTTGGGTCTGCCGACGACAATGCAAGATGACCTTTCACCATGAGACTGGTCAGGTCCGACGTTGACAGCACCTTCTCAAGTTCACTTCGCACGCTGTGACCGAGCTGTTGCCGCTTACGTCGTAGGTCTGTGGCCAACGTGAAGGCGGGTTGTTCATCAATGTCCAGCCACTTCAGCAGAAGACGGAAATCAGAGTTCCTCTGTGGCCTATCCAGAGTGGGGTCTATCCAAGCCAGAACTCTACCAGCCGCCTTGACCCCCAAGCCCCGGAGCTCCGTCTCGCATCCTTCGACACCGTATTGGCCGACACGCTCACCTAGAGCCTTCTTCCACTTAGCTTGAGAGTTTGCAATCTCCACGGCTCTCGCCCCAAAACTGTTGATGGCAGCCGCGTAAAGGGACCCTTGCTCACTTTCGCCGAGCCGCAAGAGTAGGTACACGCCGGGTTGGACCGCATTGATGGGCAGACTCACCACGCGTTCTTCAATAGCCTGGGTTGGCTCAATTGTCCGGACGCGCTCACCTTCGTCCAGGAACACAAAGTAGCCACCGGACAGATAAGCGCGCCGCGCCAGTGCTTCAAGCGGTCGCGGTATGCGATCAGGATTCGCCTTAACCGGCCAAACAGGCGTAGGCAGCATCATGTCCTCCGGAGGGGCCTGGGCAGACTCATCAACAGCCGGAGACTGGTTCACGGGGAAGACGTGCGTCTCGACACCAAATGTGCCTTGAGAGTACTTGGACAAGGGCGACACCGGAAGCGTCCTATCACTGAACCATTCCGGGAACAGAAAGGCCATACTTGAGCTAACTGGAGCGGTCACGATGGCCGAAGCAAAGAGACGCGGAGGTCCCACAGCGTATACCTGCTCGACCTCGCGCGGGAAGTGGATGAGTTCCCGAGCGGTCAGCACACCTACGCCGTTCGGATGTAGCCAGCGGGCCAAACGTTCTGCCGACGCGTTATTCGCCGCGACAACCAGACAATCACGTGGGCCAACCTCGTCGGCGGCCTGAAGGAGAACGGACCCGACCGATGGGTTCTCTTGGGCCAATCGTTGAGCTGCTTCAGCGAGGTCGGTCAGAGCCTGTTGCGCCTCAGGGCTAATTGCAGCGTGCAGCTTGCCCGCCTCCACCCCAACGGCACGGGCCGCCGAAAGCACGTAATCATCGCCGCAAACCCAGGGCTGCGGGTCGGTGAGCAACCGCCAGCGCAGAGCCTTCGCCGCACCAATCAGGTCCCCGAAGACCTCAAGACTGTCTTGAGAAACGACGAGGAGGCCGCGCAGCCTTTGGTCGAACACATGTCCCAGATGGTCGCCAACCGGCCATATCTCGATGGTTGACTCAAGCATGTCCTTGGCAATCCGGTACCGCTCATTCACCCACAGGATATCTGTCATCGCCGAGTCCTAAATGCCACGATTTCGACACCTGGCGGCGGTTGCCAGCCAAGATCAGCATCTGGACTCACCGGGTCACCCCGCGTATTGCGTCGCTGCACGATGAACTCAGCGGCCGCATCATCCATGACGCTTCGGTCAACCACCGCAATGAGTAGGGGTGCATCGACAAGGTCAGCGGCCTTGATTGCAGATGCACTATCGAGAATCACCGCTTTGAATGAGGGGCTCTCATCTGGATCGTCCGGAAGGCTGCCCGGCGAGATCAGCTCTGTTGCCCATGTAGCGACAGCACCTTGCCTCGGCAGGACGATCTCATGCAGTGAAGTCTGGCTCGGTGGCCTGCCAATCGTGTTGACGCAAACCGAGAGATCACTTAGCACTCCGGTCTTCGCACCAACAATGGCAAGCCCTTGAGGAGGTTGGCACAAGAACTGCAACCAACGATCGTCCCGGCTCATGTAGGGTCCGAACCCCGGAGTCTTGGGCAGCGCAGCAGCACACGGCACCGGCGTGAAGTCTGCCCCTATCACGGTCACAGCCTTGATCGCGTCAAAGAGAAATGTTCGCGCTCCGATGCGTACCCGGTTGTTGTCCAGATCGAGAAACTCATCCAGAATCACGTAATGATTGGTGACGAGGCGAATGAGTGAACCTGGCTTCAAGCCCTCAAGCCCCGTGCGGCAATCAATTGGTGTCGCCGGGATTGGGGCAGTTAACATCCATCCAGCCGCAATTAGACATGCCGCCATATCTCTGACTGGGACCGAGATAGCCACGAACAGCTGGTCCGACCGGGCCAGTTTGGTTGCATCAGATGCGTACCGAAACGCTCGCGCACCAAGCGCAACGAGCCTGTCCACCCAGTCGGTTTCGATGAACGGGCCTTCAGCGGACTGTGCGATTTGAAGCATGTCGCACCGCCGTCACGCCTGTGCCAAAACGTGACCAGCCGCCAGCGCGAGAGCATAGGCCAGCGGTGGTGGCACAGCGTTAGATACTTGCTGGACTTGAGCAGAAAACGGTCCGTAGAGTACGTATCTCTTCGGAAATCCTTGAAGGAGCATGGCTTCTAGGATGCTCAGGCGACGCTTGCCATTCGGGTGGACATGTATTTCGCGGTGACCATAGGCAACCGTCGGGCTTGGCTCATCCTCCTTTAGGCGTCTGAAGCTGCGACCGTCGCGTTGTTGCTCATCTGGATGAACAAACCGGTAAGATCGCGGTTGCATCGTCCAGTGATTCGGATGATACTTGTTCGGCGTCATCCCACGCGAAAAGTACGACGGCTCAGGTAACCTGCCGATGGCCTCGCTCACGGTCTTCTGTCCAGCTATTTGTCGCATTGGAGCGAACTCTTGGCAGGCCCTGGCTGACGCGAAGGCTGCTATGATAACGCGACGGCGGTGCTGAGCTACGCCAAAGTCATATGCGTCGTATTCATTCACGTTAGGCGATAGCCCAAGCTGACGAAGCTGTCGCAGTATGCCGTTGAAAGTGCGTTTATGCTTGTTGTCTCGAATGCCAAGGACGTTTTCGAAGACGATGAACTCAACAACGTACTCGGCCTGAAGTGCCTCAACTATCTTGAGATAGAGCATCGGGAGCTTGTTGCGAGGATCATTAGGCGTGGCATTGACGTTCGACCGCGAAAAACCTTGGCATGGCGGGCCGCCGATCACACCGATCTTCTCCCCATGGTTCAGCAGAGGGCGGATCCGTTCGATCAGCCCCTCTACGCCGAGCTTGACGAGGTCTGCCTGGATGGTGCAGGTGCCGGGGAACGCTTGCTTGTGAGTCTCGACGGCCCACTGGTCAGAGTCAACGGCAAAGACAACCTCGTAGCCAGCGTCAGCGAACCCCAGATCAAGGCCGCCGGCACCCGAGAAAAGACTCACAATTCTTGGGAGTCTAGTGGGGGCCGCGCCGCGTGTGGCCTCTTGGGCTTTGGACTGCATCGGCAACGGCACACCTACATTTTAGGTGCCCGCGAGCTGATCGTCCTGCATGCCCAGCGGCGTGGGACAGACAACGGTGGCAGCCCTGATCTCTCATTCAACCCACGGCCTGAGCGTCAAGTCCTGCTCTTCAGCCGTACCAACCGCTCAACCTCGCCAGCGATGTCGTGGGGATCGTCATGCGCCCAGAATCGGACAGGTAGCCAACCGTTGGCCTTCAGCATGTCCGATGTTTCCTGATCACGCTGCCTGTTGCGAGCGAGCTTGGGGTCCCAGTAGCCGCTGTTGGTTGCCACGCCATGCCCATGCTCAGGACACGAGTGCCAGAAGCAACCATCAATGAACACGGCAACATGCTGTCGCGGGAAAACTATGTCCGCCGTTCGGCGAAGCCCCTTCACGGGAGGAAAGTTGACACGGAAGCGAAAGCCATGAGCGTGCAGCAGGCGACGGACTGCTAGTCCGGAAGCGGTGTCCCTTGATCTGATCGCCTGCATGTTACGTCGCCGACCAGGTGAGACCTCGTAATCGGAGTCATCGGTCGCCGCCACACTCTCGATGATAGTGACTTCTGATGGCCTGTTGAGCAGAGACGACGATAGCGAGTCATAGTGGTTCTCATGTCGCCACCGAACTGGTCGTGGACTTCTCAAGCGGACACAGGGCTGGTTTCACAGTGACAAGGCGGGACTTGACGGGCGCCGTGTCTCGCTTTGAGCCATTCTTCCAGCAGACTGTGTTGCCTGTTCGGCGCTCACGAGCGCTCCTCGAACTCGGGTAGCGTGAAGCTGCTGAACCGGGTCCGTGGATGGCAGGCCGAGTGGTTGAGAACCTGCGATGTTCCAGCGTTCGCGGTAAGCGGCGACGGCCTGAACGGCTTGGTCCCATTGGCGAGCGGCATGGGCGTCGGCGGGACGCGTCCCAAGGGCGACGAGCCAAGACTCATGGTCGCGGACAGCTTGCTGAGCCAGTTCCTTCGCTCGCTGGCGCAGACGTGCCTCAATCTCCGTGAGGCTGGTCTTCATGTCGTCGCGGATGGGTCCGGTGGTTTGGGGCCCGAGTCCCAGGACGTACGGCTGGGAGGCACGGCCCCTTGTCGCACCGGGTCTGGGGTTGTCGTTGACGGCGTGAACTCGCCGGTAGAGTACTGCGGCGACATCGTCAGCGTCGTCGAGTGATCGGCTGGCTACGATGACCGGCAGGGTGCTCTCAGGTGTTCGTCCGGTGGCGGTGTCCATGCGGGCAAGTTCGCCGCACAGCGGGCCGTAGGCGTCAGATCGGCGTACCTGCTCGGCCTGCTCCTGGCTGAGTCCGCACTCGTCGATCAGGCTGGCCCACCGTTCGGCCATGGCGGCTTGGTAGATCTCTTGGTGCATGGCGACGAGGTGGTCGACGCGGTTCCACCGGTCATGCTCGTCTTGCTTGGCTTGGTGGGCGGACGGCTCGGCGCCCTGGTTGCGCAGCACGGCTTCGAGGACGTCGCGGGCGGTGGCCGGGTGGGCGGTGTGGCGTTGGTCGTCGGGCTGATCGAGGGCGACCCAGGCGTGGTTGTGCTGGCGGCCTCGGGTGAGGCCGACATACAGGTTCTCGCGCGTCATCGACTCGGTGACGAGAACGTGAGCCGTGTCAACAGTGATGCCTTGCGATCTATGTGCCGTGGCTGCGTAACCGAGGTCGAGCCGCTCGGCAACGTAGGGTGCTGGGAGGACGATGGAGGCTCCGAACCGGTATCCGGCCCGCCGGGCCGTGACCGATCCGTCGGTGTGGACTCGGGTGATGGTCCAGCGGTCGCCGTTGCGGACCCAGCCCGTCTTGCCTGCGACGATGCGGCGGTCGTTGAGGCGGGTGATCACAACATCGCCGCGCGAGGCGTGGCTTCCGTCTGCGAGCGTGACGGACGCACAAGCGTCGCTTGGCGGCAGTGCGTCACCTGGTGTGGGAGACGGTGCCGGTGTGGATACCAGCGAGGGTGTCGCCGCTGTTGCGAACAGTCGCCATGTTCGACGACGAGACGCTCCACAAGCCGTTGACCGTGACAGAGCAGGCGGCCTTGTATGCGGAGTACGAGAAGCTGTACGCCGCGCAAGCCCGGCTGCGCCAGGAGGCAACCCGCTTCGGAGCGGCCACCAATGGGCCGGATACCGGTTTGTCCGAATCCTCATCACCAGAGTCACCGACGGCGTTGCCGTCGCGGCAGGCGGCAGCGCTGGCGGTTACTGGCAAGAAGTCGGCCACCCGACTCGACCAGGTCCGCGACCTGCAACACCTGGCCGTCGATAACGCCGAGCCACCGGCGGTGCGTGGCCAGGCCGTCGAGGCGCTCGCACGGGTGGACGCCGACGGGAAGGTCAATCCGCGCTGGGAGCAGGTCAAGCTGGCTCAACTATTGGCGGTACTCGATGAGATCGTCGCTGATCTCGGCCAGGCTGAAGAGGTCCGGGCTGTCGCCGTCGATGCCGCGAGCCGGGCTCGCGACGCTGAGGCGACACCCGACGGGTTGCGGCGGGCGCGCCAGGGATTGGAGCAGGTTGCCCGTCTGCGTAAGCAAGCCAAGGCAGGTCGGCGAGCGGAGGCCGCAGCACGCCGGGACGCCGCGCAGGTGGCGCGGATCATCCGGGGCGAGATCGGCTGGTGGGAAATGTGCGAGCCAGACGACTTCTGGGCGCACGCCGACGAGTACACGAGGAACCTCGTCGACACGTACATCGCCGGGGTCCGGGGCTTCGCTGAGCGGGTTGACGCCGCGCGCAGCGCCGCCGCCGATGGGCATCTGGAGCCGGACGCCCACCTCACCGACGTGAAAACCGACGGCCAGGAGGAGCAGCGATGAGCGACGGACGACTCGACCCCGCCTACCCCATTGAGAAGATCGACCAGGCGGGCACGTTACGCACCGACGTGGGCGATCTCGGCCCGCTCGCCCAATCCATCGACCAGTTGGGGCTGCTCACGCCAGTGGTGGTCACCGCCGATGGGCTGCTGGTGTGCGGGAAACGTCGTCTGGCTGCCACCCGCCAGTTGGGCTGGACGACCGTCCCCGCCTGGATACCCGAACGCGTCTCGGGCGCGTTGCGGGTATTCGCCATGCGCGACGACCAAGCGCTCCGCCTGCCGCTGACGCCGCTGGATCAGGCCACCGTCTACATCGAGTACCGGCGGCTGTACGCCGAGCAGGCCCGGCTGCGCCAAGAAGCCAGCCGGTTCGGCAACCGCCTCACCGACGCGAAGCGGCTCGGGCGGCAGCTTCCGGCCCGAGCCCTGGCCGCGTTTCAGGTGACAGGGTCGCAGTCGTTCCAGCGACTCGACCAGATCGCCGACCTGCAACGCGTGGCCACCGATGACGCGGAACACCCCCTAACCCAGTGGGACGCCGCCCAGGCACTCGCCGCCATCAACATGGGCGGGGCCGTCAAACCGGCTTGGAAGCAAGTCAAGCTTCGCCAAGCCTCCATCGCTCTTGAGAACGCCGCTGTTGACCCACGGGAACCCGAGCCGGTCCGACAGGCCGCATCCCAGGCCATCGCCATCATCAACCAACAGACCGGCGACACGGACCTGCTCAAAGCGACCCTCGCAGCGGTCGGGAAAGTCGACGCCATCCGGTCAGGCATCCCGAAACCGCCGGTCCCGCCGCCCGATCCGCTCGCCCAAGTCCGGCGTCGCATCATCCAGGTGAAGCTGCGGCTCATCTGTGAGCACGGCTGGTGGGACCGCCACGACGCCGTGGCGTTCGGCCAACACGCCACCAAGGAGCAGCACTGCCTTCTGCACGTCCTTGTGGCCGGTTCTGCCCGGTTCGCCCGGTAGGACGCCGACACCAGGCCAACCCCGCCGGATGATCGGATTTGACATTGGCTGGTAAAGTCTGGCAGTCCATTTGATCCGGCTTTTCGCTTTTGTGTGGAGCGAAGAACGGCCTCGGCAAATTGCCGACACCGCTCAACACGTCCAACACCGAAGGGCAACCAGGCGGCATCGCCAAATTGGCGACACCGGTTCCGCAGAATCTGCGGAACCGCCCAACCGGCCAAAACATGGCTTCGCAGAATCTGCGAAGCCATGGGGCGCCATCGCGGTGGGGCAGATTCTCCACCACCGTTCTGCCACTCGTCACGCCTGAAGCTCCGCCATATCGCCTCGTCATGGCATCGGACCCGCAACCGTTGCGGCACCGATCAGACGCAGGACGCCACGGCAGTGCAACGGTTGCACCCCCGCTCCCACGATGCCAGCGCTGACCACCTTGCGGCTGGTGGTGCCCATTTGGCACCACCGCCGATACACCGTCAACGTCACGCCTCGCCCCATCTTTCACAAGTCGGGTGCGAAGGTCTTCTCCAGCAGGTCCGCCGTCACCGGGTTGACCATCTCAGAGCGGCGAATGTAGTGCTGGATCGTGATCTTGGAGTCCGTGTGGCCCAGCAGTTCGGCAGCCAGTTCGACGTCGGCGCAGTCGTTGATCGCTGTCGCCACCGTCCTCCGGAAGCTATGCGGCGTCACTCCCTCGATACCGGCCAAATCGAGCACATGGCGGAGTTGGCGGCGGACGTTGTTCATCGTCAACGGCGTCCCATTCCTGGATGAGAAAACCAGCGCATCAGGCGACAAGTCATCCATCCTGGCCAGCCTGGCCCGCAGGGCTTCTGCGGTGAACGACGGAATCGCGACCGTGCGCCGTGATCTCGCCGTTTTCGGGTGATCCTGACGGTACGGCGCCTCTCCGCGCGGCGTGACGATGGTGCCCCGGATCGCCACCGACGGACGCAGGCCGGTCACGTCAACGTCGCGCCGTCTGATGGCGAGGGCTTCACCGATCCGTGCCGACGTGCCCAGCATCACCTCAATGATCGCCGACAACTGGCCATCCGGCTTCGGACCTGATGTGGCGATGCCCGTCTCCCAGAAGCGGGTCGCCAGCCGGATCGCGTTCACCTCTGCCGGGGTCAGGGCATCGACCTCGTGCGGCGGCTTGTGCAGACGGGCGATGCCGTCCATCGGATTCCTGGGAATGATCTCGTGGCGCATCGCCAGGCCGAACGCCAGCCGCAGCACCACCTTGGCTTGGCGGGCCTTGTTGTACGACTGCTTCGCCAATGTCTTGATGAACTGGTCACAGCGCGCCACCCCGATCTCCCGCAGCGTCAGGTTGCCGAACGCGGGCAGCACCAACTGGCGCATGTGATAGGCGTACCGATCCCTCGTCTGCCTGGCAAGGCGGTCTTCAAGGTCGATGTCTTCCAGCCAATAGTCCACCAGCCGAGCGAACGTCGAATCCGCCGTCACCTCCAAGGTGCCCGGCTGATACTCGAACCGGCCCGCCAGCTTCGCCTTCAACAAGTCCTCGGCGGCACGGCGCGTCCCAGCAGTGGCCTGCACGTCCCGGCAGCGCCCGTCCCAATCCCGGAACTCCGTCCGCGCGCACACCTTGCCAGCCTTGGTGCTCTCGAAGCGGATGTCGCCGCAGGTTCCGATGGCCAGTCTCCGGCGGCTCATCGCGCGCCCCCGACCGGGGCGTCGTCGCGTCGGCTGGCGAGCCAGGCGTCCACGTCAGCTCGAGCGTACTTCAGGTGCTTGCCCAGCCGATGCGCCACCGGGCCTTGGCCTCGATTGCGCCAGTCATAGACCGTCGACTTCGACACCCCCAGGTATCCGGCGAGATCGTCAATCGACCACAACCGCTCCGCCATCAGTTCTGTGTTCCGTGCAGTACTCATGCGCGTCAGGTGCGCG
>Ga0123354_10005659_pt1 | contig 18260 bp, 11 predicted proteins | sample TergutLab28metaG_2_FD_97872 | JGI IMG/M metagenome (GOLD analysis project Ga0123354, IMG submission 97872) | Labiotermes labralis P4 segment gut microbial communities from Petit-Saut dam, French Guiana - Lab288 P4 | ecosystem: Host-associated > Arthropoda: Insects > Digestive system > Gut ...
GGAGAAGCCCAGCTGATTAATATTGGTGTTAAAATGGGAGATTGTTTTCCTAGGTTCTTTTTTTGAATGAGAAGACGGGCGTTGGCTTTGGGGGGGGGGGGGGGGGAGAAAACATAGTGACAGAATCCAGCGGCCTACATCACTCACGATCAAGCAGTACTAAACACGTGGACTATGAATATATTCATATGGGGAGTTTAATCTATGTAAATAATGTGTCAAAAGCGTCCATGGTTGAATAAACTTCTACATTTACATTTAACAAACGGGCTGAGCAAGGAGGAGGACATATGACTTGAAGAATGGATGACGATATTATATCGTTGGGAGTTCAATTTGCATTCAAAACGAATGTACTGTTGTTCCACATAATATACTCTTTGTGTAGCGACAAGTTTGTGGGCCCAGATATAATAACAAAATAAGGTACCAATCCAGCTACTACAAGGATCATTATTCTCTGTTACCTTCCTACACGACAAGTTGCAGAAGTATGGAACTGGCATCGTGTGAGCGTGCCAGATCTGTAAGTGATGCAGCTACAAACCACTTTTATAAGTCATCAGTTTTTAGTTGGTGACATTTTCAATAGCAAGGTTACCAGCCTGTTACTGGTACAGCGATAACGATACGCGATTGACCGAAGGAAACAAAACAAATATCCTACCCTTGCCACCTCACCTGCACAGCAGGCCCGTCCGCCATATCGGCTAGGTTCTTCACCGGTCAGCAACTAACAAATGACCTGTAACTCCCCACCGACATGCCCGATCACACTGGATCTTTAGGTTTATGATAACCCTTCAAACAGCGTGCGGCCATTTTGATTGATTGTTTGTTTGTTGCCTGAAAGTCTCCCCAACAGCACAATCCGTTCGTGTGAGAATCTGAGCTATTGTGTAAACCAGATATCTACAAGTTCCTAAAAAATCAAAGATCCACATCAAAATTCTAGGCGCCGTAGAACTGACACCAATCTAATTCTGAGGGCCAAAAATGCTTTGCTTTGCTTTGCTTTGCTCGCCTGCTTGCTCGCTCGCTCGCTTGCTTGTAATTACTCCATGGAGCAGAGTCCTTCTCGAGAAGCTGACCGGTTCTCAGCTAGTCAAGATATTCCCTACATTTTATGGAACCCAAATGTTCATTACCTATTTACAAGTGCTCGCCACCTATCCCTATCCTGAGCCAGATCAATACAGTCCATGCCCCCATCCAACTTCCTGAAGATCCATCTTAATATCATCCTCTGGTGTATGCCTGGGTCTTCCAAGTGGTATCCTTAATACTCCATGTACCACAGTACAAAATTCAGTCGCCTGGGCAATCTCCAAACAAAAAATTGTGCGCCCCTAGCGTGAATTTTTTGAGTTTTAAATAAATTTTGTAACGATGTTACACAACGGGCCGGGATAGCGCATTTGGTATAGACGCTCAATACAAGACGGACGGTCCGGGGATTGAGTCCCGGGGGAGCCAGATTTTCCGCACCCGTTCACACCGCCCCTGGGGCCCATCCAACCTCCTACACAATGGGTGCCGAGATAAAGCGGCAGGGTCGTGGCGTTAATCACCCACCCCCATCTAGCGCCAAAGTTAAAGAAAGAATAGACCTATACTTCTGCTCCCCTTCTGTGTTTTCATGGCAGGTTAGAGGGTGAATATTACCTTTTTACTTTTTACCAGTGTCTCTAAACTGACATTGTAGACACGATTTGAATAACGTGCAGCTGATGCGTGATTTTGCCGTCATTGTTTCACGTGTTGGTCATGTTGAGTATAGACAGAAAGCGATGTGATGCAGTGTCTGGAGTTAAGATGTTGGCTAGAGTGGAGAAGTGATTGGACCTCACAGATGGTGTTGTCAGGTGGAGCTGGGGATAGAGGGAGGGTTATAAACACACGATCACCACACTAGTTTCTCTCCTTAATTAGGATTAATGCTCACGTGGGATGACTTTTACGACTCAGGTTGGAGTGGTTTCGCTGTTGTGAGGTACGATTGTAGTCCCACCTTGAGAAGGCTGCAGCCAAGATGGAAAGATGTGTTTACAGTTTCACAGGACGGGATGGGCCAAGTGTGGAGATGTTCGTTAGCGGTGTGAAGAGTGGAGGACGATGGATGTTCCACAGGATGTGGCTGTTTATACTGCAGAATCACAAATTGTAGAGAAAGAATTGAAGTGAGGTAAAAATACGAGTTCCGCAAAAGTGACAATGGAACAAGGACACAAGAAGGCATTGAAGTAGGCCTACCTAATTATTTTAATAACACCCTGTGATATGATTCGGGAAGTTCCAAACGTCTGATGTTCTGAACCTTTCCCTCCCCCCTCCCGAATTATGAGGAATCATACAACAGAAAGAAATGATAAAGTATGCGTGGGGAAAAACAAGAACACTGTAACAATGCAATATAATAATTGAGCAGTTCTTCGAAAAGTACTTATCAATTGTGTGATCTGTTGCATGACTCATAAATGGCACAAGAAACATACTTAATAATAGAGGAAATCGCCTATGATCTGTAGTCCAGGGGTATTTGATCATAATTGCCAGCTATAGTAAATTATTCTTGTATTTTCGTAATCATTAGGCTTCATGCAATCTCAGCTCGACTGACTGACTGACTTAACTACTTTATGGAGCAAAATCCTTCTTGAGAGGCTAACTCGTCCTCGGATAATCAAGAAATTTCCCGCACTTTATAGCAGCCGGAGATTCATTACCGCATTCACAAAACCCCCCACATGTCCCTAGCTTTAACCAGAACAATCCATTTCATGTTTTCCATCCCACTTACTGAAGATCTATTTTAATACTACTCTCTCATATATGCTTAGTTCTTCCAAGTGGCCCCAATTCCTCAAGTTTTCCCACCCGAACCCTGCAAGCACCTCTCCCTTCCCTCATATGTGCCACAAGTCCCGCCCGTCTATTCTTCTTTATTTGATCACCCGAATAATATTTGGTGCAGAACACACATCATTGAGCTCCTCATTGTGCGGTATTCTGCACTCCCCCTCACCTTCTCCCTCTTAGGCCCAAACATCCTCCTCGGCAGCCAATTCTCTGACACCCTCAGCTTATGTTCCTCCCTCAATGTGACAGACCAAGATTCACACCCATACAAAACAACAGGCAATGTTACAGTTATGTGTATCTTAATCTCAGTATTTTTGGATAGCAAATTGGAAGACAAAAAATCCTGCACCAAATGATAGGGAGCACTTCGATTTTGTTTGCTCTTAATTTCTTCATTAATGCAATTTTGACTCTTCAGGGTTGTACCCAAACGTTTGAATTGCTCTCCAGTTCGAAAGGATTTATTACCTGTGTTTAGGATGTGGCAGCGCTGCTCTCCTACATAGTCTAAGAATCGCTGTGACCACCAAACCAAGTGTTACACCATGCGTGATTTCAGGCTTCCGCGTCGAAGTAGATGAAAACCGCGCTCTTCTGGGCTGTTACGCAACGAGGAGTGATAATTCCTTACCGACGTTTCGGGACAGCCGGTAACGAAACGTCGGTAAGCAATCACCACTCCTCGCAGCGTAACAGCCCAGAACAGCCCATTCCTCAAGAGTTATAAGGTTTCACAGTCTGGTCATCGTAGCTCCAGCTAGGTGATGACGTCACGAAACCCTTGCAGAAAAGGGATTCTCCCTAAATCACCGATACTACTTATCGTTCGGCAAGTATATCTTTTATTCTTAAAGTGGTAAAATAACATCATAAAATCAATAATTATAAAAAATAAATTTCATACATACATACATTAACGCACCCATAAAACGCGACATACTGTAGATGCTTCAGCAGTTAACACTATACTGACCCCAACTTCCGCATCATTGCTTCCGGAAGCCTGACACAACTGTCCCTCCTTTCTCATTTCGTAGAGCAGGAGAAAGGATAATCGGATAGTATGCGCGTTATATTCCACTTGTTTCATTCAATGAAATACCTAAACAGCTACCTGTTTAGGCCGTTTTGTTCTTTAAAACACATTTAATTCTTCGCTTTTTCGATGGAAAATGAGACATGGTACTATGGGAAGGAGAAAAAGTGCAGGGAAGAGTAGGAATAAAAGATAAGAAAATATGAAAGGAAATCAGAAGCAAACAACATAACAATAGCTGAATTAAGACTGTGACAACAACACCTGAGGAGCGGAGAAAGGGAAATTTAGGCTTATTACATTTCTGACCCAAACCAGACACTAATTCCTAACCTTGACAGACGTACCCAAGGATGTAGGCTCCTTGATCTAATGAAAGTGTCAGTTTAGATAAAGGGGCCATAAACATAAAAGTTTGTCAAAGCGTTAGGCAGTAATAAGTTTTATATAGAACGATAAGGTTTTGCCACGTTGCTGACTGACTACATAAAGATATCCTTTCTGATCCATTCTAATTGCTAGCCAGGCTCATATATCTTACCTTTAGTACCTTTCTTTCTTATTTTAACTGCTATTGTTTTGCTTCCCCTCTTTCTTCTTTGCGGTAGACCTAATTCCTTTAATTGAAAAAGACATGGAGAACTTGGGGCTCTGTAGGACAGCTGAAAACGGATGGAAACAAAAGATCTAGTTCTTAGTTGAATTAGTGCGCTTTGCAGGAATGCAGCTACACCAACACAAGGATGGAGCAAATAAATAAGATTAGTAAACGTCTTTCCAACTATTTTTATTAGCAGCGCCTGAACGAACAGTGAAATTTATGTGTTTGTTAGTGCAACAGGTCTATAATTATGTTTGAAGCAAACGCCGTGCGTGTACTTCTATATTGTTAACGATAAATTCAACAAATGAGCACCTTCTAAATAAATTTAAACTGAGTACAATCTTAAAAGTTCTAAGACAGGTTTATGAACATGGAATTCTGTAACTAAGGTATACGCATGCTCTTATTCATATCGTATAAGCAGTTGTAGTAGAGAGATACAAACGTTTTTTGAATAAAGTTAGACCAACTTGATAACACTTAATTTATTATGTCAATTTACTGCTCAACATGTTTCGGATGTTAATACATCCATCTTCAGGAGCTTGCGACTACTTAGTGCGTTATTGTGTAGGCTGTATTGTGCTGACTTGAGGCGTGTTGGTGTTATGTAGCGGGATTGGCTGTTAGTGATGTGGTATCCGAGTGCAGGCTGAACCAAGAATCAAGATGATGCACGGTCCAATACGCATAAGATATAAACGTGTTTGTAAGGTAAAAGGAACGGTTTTCCCTGTCCACGCAATGAAGGTATATATGGGGGGGGGGAGGGGTATCTCCACTCATTCTTAACCTTGGCACTAGATGTAGGTGAGTAAAACCGTGTTTGTACGTACGTGAAATCTTATTCCTCGCATTCAAGTACATGACCATACTTACCTATAAACGTATCGTAATTCACAACATTTTAAACTATTATATAGAATTTTCAACACATTTTAAAATTGTTCATTCCTTGCGTTTTCGATCAATTTTCTTTTATTTTACAAACAAATGGACCACATCAAATACTTCCACAGACAGTCAAGACACTACTCCGACATCTTGCTATGAATTTTGACGTTTTGCTGACCGTGCATCTCAGTATATTTATCTTAGTAATTAACCAACTTGATGCACAAAATTTTGTTTTACAATAAGTTTATTTCATGCCTCTACATGTTTCGAACACATGTGTTCATCATCAGGAGGTCAAAATTGTATTATACAGCCTCTGGTATCATCACACCTGTAGGTGGCCGTCCTCTCTCAACCTGTGCACGGGACGGCCACCTACAGAGTGTGATGATACCAGAGGCTGTATAATACAATTTTGACCTCCTGATGATGAGCACATGCGCTCGAAACATGTAGAGGCACGAAATAAACTTATTGTAAAACAAAATTTTGTGCATCAAGTTGGTTAAATACTGAGATAAATATCTTGCGATAAAATTGAATCATCTCTTGAGCACGTTATGCCCATATTAAAACCAACAGCAAATGGTAGAAATTTCATAACCTGCAGCAGTAGACACATACGTGCTGCAGGTTATGAAACATTATAATGCATATATATGCACTTGCTTTTCACATTGGCACACTCTGCACCCTGATGATGCTTTAATTTTACCGAAACATGTCGGCGTAGTGTCTGGACTATCTACGAACATTTGACGTGGTGCACACGTTGGTATCATAAAAGAAAGTTATCACACAAATTCAAGTTATTACATTGTTTGTACACATAACGGTATTTTGCCTCTACAGTTACTTGACTACTTAGGTTCCACTGGCATAAATTTTAGAATTGCAATTTAGCTGCATTATGTGTAGGGTGAGCTGTTACCACGTTCTTAAATTGTCTAGACTGTAAACTGATGTTACCCTACGACTTCTATTGTCTACGTTTCCGACTGTTTGAAAGAAACTGTATACGGGTTCACACCGCGAGACAGAGTCTGGCGACAGTTGCCAGCATTCAGGTATTGCTGTAAAACTGAAATATCCGTGAGGGTGAATAACTAAACACGTCATCTGATTGCCGGTGCGTTATTTCTCACAGTCATGGCGCCCAAAAAGGCAAGGCAAATCGACGGTAAACACGTGTATTCAAGTGCACGTGTCCAGTCAAAGAACTTGCCGCGGTCCAGAGACATTGAAACGCTTAAATCCTGTCACTTGGCAAACAGAATTTGTTTGGAACGACGTTAGTAGGACGAAAGGGTTCCGCGAAGCTGTCTACAGAGACCATATTTTATTGAACTATCACCTTAGTAGCTGTCAGTTCTTTGACAGGCTTTGGATGCAGACGGACCCATATGGTTTACACACAAGAGTAAACCTTTCTATTAAGAATGCAGCAATATTACGAGAGGGAATTGCGATTTAATGGCAGAACCTTAACAAAACTTGCGGATTCGATGTTTGTTGGAACGTGCATCATTGTGATAACTGAAGAATAATAACTAACTAGATGCGACTCATTATTTTATTGTATTTCTTATAGGTTCAACATGTTTCGGACACTACTATGCCCATCATCAGGAGCTCGCGACTATAATGTTGATTGCTACATTGGTCGTTTCGTTCTTGGCTGCAGCCTGCAGCCCGGACACTACTCCAGCCTACCCGCACCTAAACTCCATACTATAGCAAACCAAGAACGAAACGACCAATGTGGTAATCAACGTTATAGTCGCGAGCTCCTGATGATGGGCACAGTAGTGCCCGAAACATGTTGAGCCTATAAGGAGTACAGTAAAATAATAAGTGGCATCTAGTTGGTTATTATTCTTCATTTACCATAACCGTCTATGTAAGTGTGTTCAGTTTTAACAATGTCTAAAACGTGCTGACAGAAGTGCATAATAGTTGTCAGTTTATCTTAATTGCGGCAAACTCTCAATTCTGACTCTGCTGTGTAACTTCCAGTCTACGAGAGGTCTTACTTATGCTCACAAACCCAAACATCACACAAATTCCCCCCTCCCGATCCTTCGAAATTGTCTTATGCATCTTACGAACTTGTCTACACGGCAACTGAATAGAAGTTCGCAAGAAGACGGCTGATTCGGCACCAAAACTGCCGTTGTCAGAGCGCGGGTCAATTGAAGTCACGGTTCATGGGAAGGACTGTAGAGAATGTCTATAAAATTACGTGTATGCCACATGCTTGGACAAAGTGACGGCAGATCTGAACACATTATGAGATGAGCGCGTCGCTTGAAATGGCAGTTACTATTCTTAACAAGTGTAGCTTATTTCTTAAAGCTATGATCAAATAATAACAACCGTATTTTAAAACGTTCCTCCTGCTATCTATTGAAAATGATAATCCGTTCCAAGAATTTAATGAAATCCATTTTTTTTAAACTCCGAGGGTTAAAATTTACTTAAGATCAATTCTCCAGGAATCATTTTAGAAAATAGGAGCAACGAGTCTGGCAAACAACATAAACATGCCGGGTATAGTGCATGGATATATATATATATATATATATATATATATATATATATATGCATAAATTTTCCTAAACGTTAGAAGCTACCTTTAAATTCTAGTGTTAGACGGGTGACTAGAAGTGAGTTCCACACCGAAGACCCACAAACGTTAGATGCCTCCATACAATTTAATTCGCTATGGCGACATGGCGACCAGGATTTGTGTATATATTTATTTATAAAGACGGCATATTTCTTTTTGTAACGGAAATGTCACTATCGTAATGAGAAAAGTTCCAAAAGTCGAAACACAAGGAAACGACAGATATGCCATGCGGGTATGCGTAGCAATGCGTTCCAGCTTACAGCCAGCCAACCAGCCAAAGAAGCAAGCTAGCAAAAGAACACGAAAAGGAATATTGCTGTCGAAATGTGATACCGTGTGGTCCAGTACGAGTGTACCGACAATTTCACGGAAAACTGCTGCATTAGTTATTAGCATGGGTAAGTCGCCACCAATGATCCTGGTTCGAAACCAGATCAGAAATATGTTCGGCGGAGAGACAGACAAAATTACATTCGGAAAATTAAGTAAAAATTTAGGACTTCCAGCAAAAAAGTATTCCAATTTGGTACATTGGGAAGGTGCGGACTTTGTAAGGTTGTTGTTCTAAAGTTTATGACTGTGTTTGTCACGCAGAGGGATTCGGCCTGCTCTTAGCTAAGGGTTGTGACCTTTCGCCGCTCTGACCCCCTCTAAACAAAAACATCCTCTGAAGCTTTCGGCACACATCAATCGGACAGCTGTTTTATGCTTGATCAGGGATGTGGTCTTGAAGCGAGTCAAGATCGGTTCGGGAACAATTCTTGGCTGACACTTGTGCGAGCAAATTAGAGGGGAATAAGGGAACGATAAAAAAATAGGTGTATTTTGTTGATGAAATTTCTAGCAGTGTCGGACACAATGTTTTAATTGTGAATACTGAACTTACAAAAATTAAAATAACTGTGGTAATAAACTTGAAGTGGCAGAACCTCGATTATCCTTGTTATCTAGTCGGTAGACCACACGTAACGTTTCCTGTGACCACCAAACGAAATATTCCCTGACTGGAGTTCGTGTTCACGACTAGGAGAATTGGCCGGTTATAAAGTGTAATGGATTCTGCAAGCTCCTCTGACGCCGGTACACGTCCACCACACTAAATATCTTCATGTTTCAGATGACAGAAATTATCTACACTTGATTTCTAAAAACGAAGACACTAACTTATGCGACAACCTATATTTACTACCAAACTTCCCTTTTCGTGTCACAACTACGACACTTCATCTAGTATACTTAAAATAATACAAAGGGTAATTTATGACTAATATAAAATCAAAAAATAAGTCTCATTACAGGCCCGAGTTGCCCAGAGGGTTCCAGGAAGTTAGGGTTCCCAGATTACGTGACAGTGGCCCAAGAATTTGGTAAGGTTGTCACCCCTACGCACCGGCCGCTTTTTACCCCCAGGAAATGCTCCTGGTACACATTTCTGTTAGAGGCTGAGTCGACCCCAGGGCCATAGTTAGATCGGAAGGACTATGTCAATGAAAAATTCCAGTGACATCATCTGGAATCGAACCAACGACCTTCCGATTTGTAGCACAGCACCTTAGCCACTGTGCTACCGCGGTTCCCTTATGACTAATATAGCCTTCGTAAATCCTTGATTTCGTAATTGGAGAATAAGAGACAGAGGAAGCTACGGGGTGGTCTTTCAGAACCCTACATTTTACAATTTCACTTACAAAAAAATCAGTGGATGTTACAAGCTATGCTTTTATTACAGGAGAACATACCACCCATATTTCAAAATACGCTAACCAGAAACACACCTTTTTTTCGAGACTCTAACGCTTACCGGACAACTGTTAGTGCGCGAAATCCTAAAACGATATATATATATATATATATATATATTTTATTTATTTATTTTTATTATTGCACCGTGCATTTTGAAATCTACGTAGTTCACACACCAACAAATGCAATATTTACTAACTTGGTCAAAAGTTTTAAATTTACATTAAAATACACAATAATATCGCTTCTACTTGTTTCGGTCTTTAATGACCATCATCAGGGAGCTCTATCAGTCTCATTTTGCACTGCACACAACACACACGCCGCTCTAAGACATGCTGCCACATCACCTAATATATATATATATATATATAACGACGTAATTTTACCGTTGTTTTAACATCAATATAACTTTAGTTAGGTAAAGATAAAGCTCCCTGATGATGGTCACTAAAGACCGAAACATGTATGAGCGATATTATTGTGTATTTTAATGTAAATTTCAAACTTTTAACCATGTTAATAGATAGTGCATTTGTTGGTGTATGAACTACGTCCAAAACAATATACTTCATATTATATGAAAAAAATTTATTTGATGAAGCTTTACAGAACAGGCCTACCTTGTTTAAAAAACATCGCCACGTTGAGATATAATCTGAAAGTATACATCGGCTATTAATTTTCGTCGTATTTTACGATTATCCATAGTTTTTAAACAAGTCGTTTCTTTTAATGTAAATATGTCACCTTTAACACTCAATAGTGCGGGTCACAATATTTGAACCTTTACTGCATTTCACATAGCAGCAAAAGTAACAAAAATATTTTACCCATAGATAGAACAAATATAATAAATGGATCGAATAAAATACGTCAAACATGGTAATTGAAGAGTATATGGCTACAAACAAGGCCAACTGAATTGTTTTCAGAAGTTATCAGACATTCGTTTTAGCTTTATGAGCTAAAAACTGTTAATCGGGAATATGTTCTGCATATTTAGGACCACTTGTGATATTCGTTTATTCAGAACAAATTAAAGAGCTGCTTTTTGATTAAATAATTCATATCATTCTTTATTTAGTTTTCATTTCTCTTCTAGATTTGACGTTTGTGTGACCGTGTATCGCTGATATAATAATATGAACAAACAACTAGATGCTACAATAACGGTTTTTATTAATAATCCCAATCAGCTCAACATGTTTCGGGCGATGATTTCGCCCATCCTCAGAAGCACTATACTGTGTTTACAGCTTGTGGTATAATGCACCGACGATGCTGCCGGCTGGTGAAATCATCGCCCGAAACATGTCGACCTGATTGGGATTATTAATAAAAACCGTTATTGTTGCATCTAGTTGGTTCTTTATATTATTATATTCTCTTCTAGACATTTTCCCACAATTTAAGTTCTATTCCTTTCTTCTGCTTCTTCATTGTTAGCATTTACTCTTTTTCAAGCTTTTCTTTTCTTTCACTATAAACTATGTTTACTTCCAAACAGTTTCTTTCTTAACATATTCGTAGGGCTACAAGCATATACTGACTCTCTTCATACACTTATGTGAAGTTCTTATAGCCGTGACAAAGTTCAGAACACACAGACCGAGTTAATGATGGTGTAAATAGGAAAGAGGTTCAGGAAATCACGTAGACGATAAAACTGTGCTGATCGTTCCTTCACGGTTGCAGAGAGTTCAATAACCGAGTACGTGTGTACCCACGACTGCACATTAAAATCGTGTCAGAATTACAGGACGCAAATAGTCAGATTGCAATGTAACCTGCAAATATATGTGCATCATTTTGTGCATCGCAACGAGGAAATGAAACGTACGAAAATGGGTCAATACGGCGTTTTCTAACGACAGACTAAACACTGCCGAAGGAGCGGCGTCACTAATCGCTATGCAGCATGATGTCGTCCGCTCTACAGCAAGCAGGCAGGCGATAAAAGCGTTCTGTATAATCCTTTTAATGTACAATCCGCCGGTGGGTGTGTAGAGTATGCAAGCTATTTGCACTGTAAACTGGACACTCTGTAGCAGTGCCACGTGCACTGGCCGTCTTCTTTACTAACCCACTGACATCTCTACGGAATGTCCTTGCGTAGGAGTTACAGCAGTTATTTTAAACGGCTGTGAAACGCCACTGAATGGAAGTCCAAGCGACGTAAATCTGCTTAGCAGGCAAGAGGATCAGAAGCTGTGCAATATGTTTGCAGAAACGATTGTGCAATATTTAAATTGATTTTATACAGCTGTATTGAATATACTAATTTTTTTTTTGCCAAAAGTTTCGCTACGCTGTATTTACACACAGTGACAAAAAGCAGTGTAAATCCCATTTATATCACAGAACATTACAGTTACAGCATGAGTGTCGTATGAAAGTACTCATTTCTCAGATGTTAATTTCACTTAATTTCTTCTTCATGTGGGAAGTCCAACGCGTAATAAACACTGTAGAAATTTCTACTTTTTTTCGTCTTTACTTCCGACAATTTTAGAGGCGCAAATAGCGTTGAACCTGAAAGATTTATAAACGCGCGCGCGCACACATACACACACAAAATATTAGTAGTATTACGATTACAGGGCGGACCGCAAATGCTTTTTTTATACTTTATGTTGCTTAATACTTATCATCATCATAAGCATCAAGGAATGGACCCTTTGATCCGTTCCGTCTCCACAGTTACAGCTGCTCGCGCCAACGCTTCTTCGGTCTTCCAATTGTTCTCCTTCCTTGTGGTCTGTAGTGGTATGGTTTCAAAGGGATTCGGTTTTGTGGCATTCTTTGCAAGTGTGAAAACCAGCTCCGTCTGTATTCATTTATCTTGTCTAGTATGCCTGTAATCCTTAGTTCGCGGCGTATGTAGTCATTTGTTTTGTGGTCATAAAGGGTGTAGCCTGCCACAGGTCTCAGTCTCGCTTAATACTGTTGTCGGGAATACGAGGATGGTGGAGACCAGCAGAAGACAGAACAGAATGGAGAACTCTTCTGAGGGAGACCAACGGCCAGAAGGGGCTGTAGCGCCACAGATGGATGGATGGAATATTGTTGTCGAGTCAAAAATTTCTAAAGAAGATCAATTAGTGGTTAATGGGACGGACGTTGCATGTATGGCGTATGGGAGACACGAAAAATACACAAGTCTTAATCACAAAATCTGAAGTAATGAGACTGCTTGGAAGGACTAGACACAGAAGGGATGACTTTAAATAACAGGGTTGCGACAATACCCACAGGAGTCAAATGACCAGGGATTAGGGTCACTTGCGTGCTCTTGTAAGAACGGTAATGAACCTTCGGTATTCATAAAGACGGCTATTTCTTGACTGGCACGCGAACTTTCAGATTCTCAAGAAGGTCCCTCCTCCATGCAGTTAATTAAATAGTCCATTTTGATGGCACATTTTGATTTGCAGGAACTTATACTACATCAGAAAGCCGAAAATTAATGATATTATTAATAATGTAATTTATTTTAAAAATAAATGTTATAACGAAAACGGCAAGTAAGTCTGTTAACTCTTCGCTACTATAAAACTGTGGTTTAATGTCAAAAATAATAGCCAATCATCACTCCTATACAAAGTGACATTGGTCCCTAGAAGCTAAGTAGATAATACCATCAAATTAGCACCCATTACAAGCAGCGGTAATTGGAAAGTGATGATTCCAATCACAATAATGCTGGAGGGCTACAGACTACAAATAAAAGTCCGCAGGATTCAATGCAGACTCGCATGAATCAAGGACACAATTTCAAGAAGCCTTGAAACGGACACTAAGATATCACCCCTGCATCTTCAGTAAATTTGGTGTAATTAATTTGCTGCGAAATATGTGGCAGCTAAACTGGCTGAATGAGGGAAACCCCAACGACAAGGAAATCTTAATTAACGGAAACAACATAATCCGCATAAACAAACTGGAGGGGGGGGGGGAGGGAGAGGGAGAGGGAGAGAGAGAGAGAGAAAGCAGACAGACAGACAGACAGAGTTACTTGGCTTTATACATTACGTAATAGACTCAAACCAAAAGGGGGGGAGGGGACAGAAATAGTAATTGTACTCTCAAATGACGTCACTCTAGTACACACTTGTGTAAATTTTAAAACTAATCAATTGGGCGTTGGTTGTTAGGTTTGTGTGACATGAATGTAAAAGTGGATTAGTTTGAATATTGAGAGGTTTGGACGTAGCCAAACAAACATAAAAGTTTTCTCTTTCCACTCCAATTAGTGCGGACCGGGTGGCTCAGTCGGTATAGCGACTAACTACGGGCTGGACGGTCCGGGATCGAATCCCGGTGGGGACGAGATTTTCCGCCCGTCCATCCCGGCCCTGGGGCCCACCAAGCCTTCTGTAAAATGGGTACCGGGTCTTTCCCGGGGGTAAAGTGCGCCCGGGGCGTGCTACTGACCACTCACCCCCTTCTAGTGCCGCGGTCATGGAAGAGTGGAGCTATATCTCTACCCACCCTCTGGGCCACACCGGGCCTGTAACGGGATCACTTTACATTTTTTTACTCCAATTAGTAGACTGGAAAAATCTTGAATTCCTGTAAGACCAACTTAAAAAAAGTGGTGATAAAAGTGAATTTCATTTGACAGAACGTTCTGATCGACGTTACGTCACGATCTCAGTATTAAGTGTGAGCTCGTGATGAAGACACGTTTCACGAATTGGATGGAACGTTGCACGATGTAGCTAACGACTGCGGAAAAATGGATTTCTGCAGCGGAACTTACAGGTTACCGTCTGAATTCAGCTGCTGACGTTTAGAGTATTAAGCAAGATTCCTGAGTTACATAAATATCAGTAGACAAATCAGAACAGAAATGCTCCCTATAAACATGTAATATCCTCAATTAATGTATATTCAATAAGGTAAATGTAAAAGTAAAGCAGTCCCGTTACAGGCCTGGAGTGGCCCAGAGGGTTCCAGGAAGTTAGGGTTCCCAGATTTCACGACAACGGCATAGGACGGTGGCAAGGTTGTCAGCCTTAAGCATCCGCCGCCTTTACCCCCAGGAAATACTCCTGATACTCATTTCTGTTAGAGGCTGAGCCGACCCCAGGGCCATAGTGCGATCGGAAGGATTTTATGTCAATGACACCAGCTGGGATCGAACCAGCGAGCTTCCGATTTGTAGCACAGCAACTTAACCACTGTGCCACCGCGGTCCCCATATTATATAAGGAGTAAAATAAAATATGTCACATCCTGCTAAATTTTTAGTTTTAATTGTAATACATTCTCCAGTTCAGCGTACTTTTCGGAACCGTGGCCATGCTATACTGCAGAACACATAATGTTTAGCACTAGACATGGCGTAATTTCCTAGGAGACATGTCGTCATCAACGCCGTTGTGAGAACGTCAAATATCGAAATTTATCAGAATATTTGAACCTGTAATACTAACATCGTAGGCAAGCACATTTGTATAAGTTACTTGTCTGATGCTGTTGCCATACGTCAGTTAAGTAACTTCGTATGTTAATCCTTATCAGTCCAATGTCGCGTTACACTCGACAGCGTTTTCCATCTTACGAGGTTGAACGTCGAGCTCAAATCGACCCGTTACTTCACAGCTTTTTACGTCAGTTTCCCCCACAGTTCCTGCCATAAGGCGACTCCTCTCCAACGTTGAAAATTTGACAGTTAACTGGGACTACACTGGCAAAATTCATCATAATAATTTGGAATTTAAAGTTTGACGGTAATGAAAATTCCAGAATATTTCTTGAGCAATATATTTATGGGTTGCCTGGAAACGCTGCTACTGATACATTAGGTAGTAGGTTTCTTTTCCTGAATTAGCAGGACATACCAATCTACCACGGGGTATATGCAAGAAGATACAAGGCCTCGTAACTTGTAGGATTTTGAATACGTAAGGCGTAAGGTTATACAGAGTTCTTATTATATGACACAGCATACTCCCGGTGTCATTGCTGGGCTAGTCAGGGCGTGATCGAGCGTACAAGCACGTACACAGAGTCATAAATTCGGAACCCTGTGTTTACTATAAACATTTCATAGCCTTACACTACGAACCTAATAATGGCGGTACTCGCTATCTCACCGCATATAATCACTGGGATCGCAAACTGTTAATAAAGATGACAAGAAATGAAAAGTTACCAAGTTTTAGTTGGTGGTGAGTCGTCTGTATCAACTTTCATAAAAATCCACCCAGCTTATCCAAAAGCTCCTGGAGTGGGGACAGGCATAATTTCGCGACGGTACTGTGCGCATATATTTCCTTATTCAGTGAAACCTGTCTGAAACTTAACCTGGAGAGAACAGAATCCTGTCTTCAGCTGGAAAGTTCCAGTCTCGAAAATCTTTAACTTAAAACAACTCTATTAAATGAAACCTGCCTTCAACGGAAAAAGCAGGTCCCTTCTCTTCTGTTATAGGCAGGTATCACTGTATTGCAAAGAAAGTAGGATGCAGTAACGATGATAGGCCGAGTGCCGGTCTCCAGCAAGAATGAAGCAATTTTCGCTACTTTCACCTTCCCATTCAGGAACTTCTGATTTTCTAAAGTGTTCTGTTCCGCCGGTTGAATATAATTCAACGATACGATTGCTTAAGTGATTCAGATCTATACACCAATGTGTCACAGACGTATTTCTGCGAAGTAAAGGGAATTTATTTATTGTACCCGATATTTTCTTACCTTAAGCAGGGTGTTTACATTGTTAAGTCTTCGATTCATAATTGTTGATAGCTCCAATAGGCAGTTTTTTTTTAAGTTTTGTAATTTGAAAGCGCGAAAATGCAATTTTTCATGCTCCTTAAAAAAAAGTACCTCAGAAAGACAAATGTAATGCCATGAACTACAGCAAAAATAATTATCAGTTATAGCATCTGATGTGCCTATTATTTAGAGAGCAGGCACAGAAAGAGATAGAGAACCTCAATGATATATTTTAACAGACCTGCTGTTTGCAGAACGCGCAAAAGCTAATCTCGTGGAGCGATTCAATTTACAACTCTCCTGGCCCCACAACTTCTCCTTAATTGACTGTATCGGAGCGCTGTATACTTTATTGTCCCCAGCGACCGACACACTTGCATCTTCTGACAGTCTGGGTACGAATGTCCTACCGCGGCGATTGTTAGGCGCCCCCCAGCTCATATACAGCCTTGAACAGACGACCCTGAAGTGTGGCCACAAATTGTTTTCGTATGAAATATAAAACGTCACGAGTGTCCATATTTCAGCGCTCCATGAGGTGGATAAGAAGGAATATTTAGAAACCTTTTCATTTGTAATACGTAAAAAAAAACTCTCGCCTGTAAGTCACAAAATATTTTAACAAACACAAATGATATTAGTGAGAGTGTAATTAAAAAACGCTGTGTTATAGTCCAGTTGAAATGTGATGGCACACGGTGACGCAGGGGAGGGGAATTGAAGGGGAAACTGGCGAATGGAGTGGGTAGCCAGTACTCTTCACACTACCTCAGAACATGGTGTATCCAGCATTACTACCGCTGACGCGCACACCTCGGCTGCCAGTAATCGACTGAACTGACGCCCCCACCGATTTAAATAAACCCGACCGTTTCGCCGAAAGACGACATCTGGTTTCTGTGCGTGTGCCATTACATTTCAAATGCCGACTTTTAGCCTATTCGATCTACACACAGGAGGCTATCAAAACAGACCGGTAGTTACACTGTTTGGTGAAAATGCACACGTATCAAATGATTAAAATTTAAGCTCCCCGTTCCCTACTTCTGTACTGTCAATCACTGATTTAAGAAATTCAGTAATCACGTTCATATACACATTAGTGCAGGTTGTCTTGTGGCCCGCAGCCTCGCCCTGCACACTTATTTACAAAGGGACTGGCAATAAAGCGGCAATAAAGCCCCTAGCTCTTTTAACTTGGTAAAGGTGGGTGCTCGCCTTAAAGCGGCGAGGTTGTCCCACATGAAAGACCCCCCACTAAGCCTGTCTTTATTGTAAGAAACTAACCAAAAATTTGTTTATTACGACGGCACTTCAAGTGGGATCCACAGACTGATTAAAAACACGACGTATCGGAGAGAAGCTGATTTCGGTCTCCCACCCTTTCTCCCTGAGGATGATGCTGATTGTGATAATGATCAGCAGAAGGCCGATGATGATGATGATGATAATAATAATAATAATAATCTCAGGAGACAGAAATGTTATTAAAAAGGAACCTGAGAAGATTCTAAAATATAAAGATCTTACAACAGAAATACAGCGCATGTGGAATGTAAAATCAAAAGGTGATATCAGTAATAATAGGGGCGATTGGGACTATTTCAAAGTCATTTAGAAAATACGTGAGCAACATACCAGGAAAGCATGAAGTCAATGAACTACAGAAAACAGCCATATTGGGCACTGCACACATACTTCGGAAAGTACTAATGTAAAAGTACAATAGATTCAACACTGAAACCAACGATATAAGCACCA
>Ga0123354_10005660_pt1 | contig 18259 bp, 20 predicted proteins | sample TergutLab28metaG_2_FD_97872 | JGI IMG/M metagenome (GOLD analysis project Ga0123354, IMG submission 97872) | Labiotermes labralis P4 segment gut microbial communities from Petit-Saut dam, French Guiana - Lab288 P4 | ecosystem: Host-associated > Arthropoda: Insects > Digestive system > Gut ...
CAGAAACACCTCGTCGCAATCCACAAAGACCCGTTCCACAGGCTCAAGGCGCTTGCCGTCCTTGTGCTTGTAGATGACCTCCGGGCGCCCCACCGAGAGTTCAAAGCCTTCGCGCCGCATGGTCTCGATCAGGATGGCCATCTGGAACTCGCCCCGGCCCTTGACGGTAAAGCTGTCCTTGTCCTCGCTCTGCTCCACCTTGATGGCCACGTTGGCCAGGGTTTCGCGCTCGAGGCGCTCCAAAATCTTACGCGACTGCACGATCTTGCCCTCGCGCCCGGCCAGGGGCGAGGTGTTGATGGCGAAGCGCATGGAAACAGTGGGCTCATCAACGGTGATACGCGCAAGGGCCTTCTGGGCCTGGACCGTGCAGATGGTGTCGCCGATTTTGACGTCCTCGATGCCGGAGAGCACGATGGTGTCGCCTGGCGTGGCCTCGCCCGCATCCACAAGGGCCGGGCCCTGGTACGTCTGCAGCCTTGTAACGCGAAGCTGCTTGGCCTCGCCGTTCTCGCCCAGGCACACCAGGGTGCTGTTCTGGTGCGCCGTGCCGTTTATCACCCGGCCCACAGCCAGACGCCCCAGAAACTCGGAGTAGTCCAGATCGGCCACCAGCATCTGGAAGGGGGCTTCCGGGTCGAAACGCGGAGCCGGGACATGTTCCAGGATGGCGTCGAAAAGCGGGGTCAAATCCTTGCCCTCGGCGTCCAGGCTGGTCTTGGCCATGCCCTCGCGCCCGATGGCGTAGAGTATCGGAAAGTCCAGCTGCTCCTCGGTGGCGTCAAGGTCAATGAACAGGTCATAGACCTCGTTTAGCACCTCTTCGGGCCTGGCGTCCTTGCGGTCAATCTTGTTGACCACCACCAGAATGGAGAGGCCGCGTTCCAGGGCTTTTTTCAGGACGAACCGCGTTTGCGGCAGCGGGCCTTCGGAGGAGTCCACCAGAAGGATCGCGCCGTCGGCCATGACCAGGGAGCGTTCCACCTCGCCGCCGAAATCGGCGTGGCCGGGCGTGTCAATGATGTTTATTTTCACGCCCTTCCAGGACACGGCGCAGTTTTTGGCCGCGATGGTGATGCCGCGCTCACGTTCAAGGTCCATGGAATCCATGACGCGCTCATCCACCTGCTGATTCTCGCGGAAGGCCCCGCTTTGGCGGAACAGCGCGTCCACCAGGGTGGTCTTGCCGTGGTCAACGTGGGCGATGATGGCGATGTTGCGGATGCGTTCGTTAACAGCGATGCTCATGTTCGTGATCTCCGGTATATTTGGGAGAGACTCCCTTAAGGCCCAGGGCGATGTCTGGCAAGCAAAAGCGTCACTCGATCCAGATGAGACTCGCTTGCCGCCCTGATTGGGCTTTGTCCCTTCTATAAGAATGGAACTCTTTGAGCGAGCAGGTGCACAAATCCAGGCTGAAAATACGCTCCGGCAAAAGCCCGGCCTCACAGAGCTGGGCCGCGGCCAGACGCCACAGATTGACCGTTTGAGTGACCGGATCGAAAAACTCCCGGAAACCCTCCCCGAACTCCGTGTCGAAGTTCGTGAACTGGCTGGCCGCCGGCCCCAGGCTCGGACCCCGCACGGCCAGAACCTCGCAGGGCTGCAAACCGTACCGCGCGCAAAAAGCGGCGACTCCCTTTTGCGGAAACTTAAGCACATTGCCCCGCCAGCCCACGTGCAGCCCGGCCACGAAGCGGCCGCTCTCATGGGCCAGAAGAATCGGCTGGCAATCGGCGGTCGTCACCACCAGGGCGCGGCCTGAGATGCTTGTGGCCGAGCCGTCGGCCTCAGTGGTTGGAGCATCCTCCGGGGCCACGGGCTCCGGGTCGAAAACCATCCGGTCGCCATGGACCTGCTTCAGCGAACACCATCCCGCGAAACCCAGCCGCTCTTGCAGCGATATTCTGTTGGCGCGCACGGCAACCGGATCGCCCGGCACGCTGTAGGCGATGTTGCCGCGATCCGCGCCGCTCTGGGCTGTGGTGAAGGCCACGCGGACGTTTGGCACGCCGGGAAAAACGAAAGGGATGACTGCCGGCATTTTTCTTTCCCCTCAAAAAGTCAACGAAACAGTATAGGTGTTGCCCATCTTAAACAGCCGTATAGATAATGAGACGCCATTATATAATATCCAGCAGACTGACACGCCGCATATAATTGGCAATTGAGGATCGTGGTCATCATTCACTATAGAGCTTGACATTGTATCCCAAGGCATACAATGCCTTGCTAGTACGGCCATTTCGGGGAGGAAAATTTTCAGGCAACGCCCATCCAACAAGTTCTCCCAGGCAACTTAATCCAAAATGTGGAATATGCCATTCTGCAGATCGATGTGAATCCCACAACCTTAGCGGCAAATCATGATTTTTACCTGTAAAGAGAAGAAAATTAATCAATTCAAGTACACTGCGACCATATGGTGAACGCTGATTGAATACCCACAGTGCTCCTCTTCGAATCTTGTCTTCATCATCTACAGCTACATTGTCAGAATGCATTTTTAATACATTATATGGAATTTGTCTGCTATGACTTCTGAATGCGTGAATCTTACAACAGAGCTCTACAAATTCAGTTTCGTCCAACGACAAAATTCGGTCAGGTTGAACTATTTTGAGGATGGCTGGCCCCCAATCATAAAACTGTGTGTCTTCATTAGAAGGAGCTGTGTTAGTACTTTTCCACCAGGACATCATTTCAATCAATGCCCTCTGGGGATCGCTAGCATTATGTTCGTGAATGGCTCTATGCATGGAAGTATTTTTTTCGATCACATAGCGGAAATAATAAGCATGAAGAAATTGGTCTGCCTGTGTGCTTTTCGGAACATTTTCAGTCACCCACACAGGCCTGTATAGAGATGAAACATTCTCAGCAATTTCACGTATAATCTCCAATGTTCCGTTCCACTCTTCGATAAATTTTGCTTTTTCCTTCTGTGCAGCTGGCTGCTTATTGCATGATATTTTTGTATTATGGAATTGAACTATTCGAGTCTTACTCTCTTCCTCCTTAAGTTCTGCTAACATCTGGCGTATTCTCCAAAATTTTTTCTCACGTTCCTTAAGTTGTACGATAATTTCCTGGGTCAGGACATCTGAATTTTCTTCTAGATACTCAAAAAAAAATTCAAGATCATCTCTTAGTCGCAAAGAATCAATTTCTTCTTCTGACAAAAATAGTCCTGCTTCAATATTATCGAACCAAGCTCGATCGCTAAGATTTGCAGATCCTATATACACACCAAATCCGACTATCCACATAACCTTGGCGTGGAAAAAATCTCTGGCCAATCTGCAAATGATACGCTTTGCCTGTTTCCCTATAAACCAGGATAAAGTTTCCGGAGAGACAGGAACGCTATTGTCATATCTGCAATAAAAGCTAAGTGGAATATTATTTTTTAGGCAAAAATCAAAAAGCTCTGGAATACGATCGGCGTATGCAACTGCAATTTTAGCTTCCCCGATGTTGTTCAATGTGTCAGAGTTTTTAAGTGCTTCAATGATATTCCTTGGATAACTATTGTTCACCCAATTAGCTAAAAACTTCATAAACATCCTGCCTTATGACAGTGTTTCTTCGTACATGCATACAATCATTTCCGACGGCGTGACCACCATATCCACCGGCCTGTCCCAGGGGTCGCGCGGCAACGCATCCACAATCTGGAAATCGTGGGCCAGGCCGACAAGCAGCGTATTTGCGAAGGCCGGACCGGCCAGGAGCCGGTCGTAGTAGCCCTGGCCGAACCCCAGCCGGTTGCCCGCGCGGTCAAAGGCCACCGCCGGGATAAGGGCCGCGTCCGGGGCAAAGGCGTCGGGCGGACGGCAGCAATCGGGACGCGGCTCCAGGATGCCGAGCGTTCCGGGCTTAAGTTCCGAGAGACAGGTGACGCGGGCCAGATCGAGTGTCCCGCCCGGACAACAGCGCGGGGCAAGCACGCGCGCGCCCCGTTCCCAGAGACCGGCAATGAGGGTGTAGGCATCCACCTCGCCTTGGATGGCGAAATAGACCAGCACTTCGCGGGCCTCACGCCACCGCACAAGGCCGGACAGATGCGCGGCTATGGCCTGGCCCGCCAGACGCGCGTCAGACGCGCTCACCTGGGTCCGCCTGGCCAGGATGGAGCGCCGCAGGGCGGCTTTATCGGCCGAGGCATCGGCTGGGGCGGGCGTGTTCGCATTGTGCGCCATGGCCCTCTCTGCTATCATGGAACCGCAACGCGGCAAAGAACCTTATCCTTGGGGGCTCTCCATGTCTGAGCATCCGTACTGGATCGCTTTCGGCGACATACACGGCCACACGGCGGCTTTTCGGCGCATCCCGGAGTTGGCCGGGGCAACGGGAGTCCTCATCACGGGTGATCTGACCAATGTGGGCGGCGTGGCGGAGGCCAAAGAGGTGGTGGAGGCCGTCAAGGCCGTCAATCCGCGCATTCTGGCCCAGATCGGCAACATGGACCTGGCTCCGGTCGAGGCCTGGCTTGACGCGCAGGGCATGGGCATGCACCGCAAGGCCATCGAGCTGGCGCCAGGGCTTGGAATCATGGGGGTCGGCTGGTCCAACCCTACCCCGTTCGGCACGCCGAGCGAAGCCCCTGACGCGACGCTTGGGCAGTGGCTTGCCGAAACCTATGAGAAGGCCAAAGCCTTTGCCCATCTCATCCTGGCGTCCCACACGCCGCCGTTCGGCGGCAAGGGCGATGTGGTCGGCAACGGCGCGCACGTGGGCTCAAAGGCCGTGCGGGAGTTTATCCTGCGTGTTAAACCCGCCCTGTGCCTGACCGGCCATATCCACGAGGCGCAAAGCCTGGAAACAATCGGGGAGACGCTGGTGGTCAATCCCGGTGACCTGGCCTCCGGCGGCTACGTGCGGGTGGGGTACGACGGCCATGCCGTGACAGCGGAACTCCTGCGCGTGCGGCCGTGATTCTCCTGTCCTGGAACGTCAACGGGCTGCGCGCCGTGGCGGGGAAAGGGTTCGCCGAATGGCTGGCGGGATGCGGCGCCGACGTGGTGGGCATTCAGGAGACCAAGCTCCAGACGCACCATGAGGAGGGGGTTCCCGGCATCCCCGGCTACAAGGCGTGTTTCGCCTCAAGCACGGTGAAAAAGGGCTATTCGGGCGTCGGCGTCTATTACCGGCCACAGCCGCTCATGGTGCGCTCCGAGCTGCCCGACCCGAGGTTCACGGGGGAAGGCAGACTCCTGCACCTGGAATACCCCGCGTTCCATTTTCTGAACGTCTATTTTCCCAACGGCCAGATGGGGCCGCACCGCCTCGAATACAAGCTCGCCTACTACGACGCGTTTCTAGCATACGCCGAGGGGCTGCGCGCCCAAAAACCCATCGTGGCCTGCGGGGACTTCAACACCGCCCACACCGAGCTTGACCTGAAAAATCCCAAATCCAACGCCAAGAACTCCGGCTTTTTGCCCGAAGAACGGGCCTGGCTGGACCGCTTCATCCAGGCCGGCTACACGGACACGTTTCGCCTGTTCGAGCCGGGCGGGGAGCACTATACGTGGTGGGATTACCGCTTCCAGGCCAGGGCGCGCAACGTGGGCTGGCGCATTGACTATTTCTTCGTCTCGGAGGAGTTGCGGCCAAAGGTGCGCCGGGCCTTCATCGCAAGCGAGGTCATGGGGTCGGACCACTGCCCCGTCGGACTCGAACTGGACTTTTAGGACCGGGACGGCGTATTCTCAGTGAATGATCGGATATAACGTCGCCATCGCCGGGGCCGGCGCTTCCGGACTTTTCTGCGCCTTAACAGCCGCGCGGCGGGGCCTCTCGGTGGCCGTCTTTGACCACAACACCCAGACCGGCAAAAAACTCAAGGTGACCGGCGGCGGCCGCTGCAACTTCGGCAATACGCACGTCGGCCCGGAAAATTATCTCTGCGGCAACCCGCATTTTTGCCTCTCGGCCCTAAGCCGCTTTCCTCCCCTGGCCTTCAAGGATTTCCTGGAAGAAAACGGACTTGGCAGCGTGGAACAAAACCACGGACAGCTTTTCTGCCGCGAGGGGGCCGTTGCCGTGGCCAGCCTTCTGGAACGGCTGGCCCGCGAGGCGGGCGTCCATTTTTATATGAACGCCCGCATAAAGAACATCGAACGCCCCGAAAAGTTCCGCATCGCCTACTCGGGCGGGACGCTCCTCTCGGAGAATCTGGTGGTGGCGGCCGGAGGCCTGGCCTGGCCCCAGGCTGGGGCCTCCTGTTTCGGCTACGGGGTGGCGGAAACCTTCGGCCTGGACGTTGTGGAGCCGCGTCCCGCCCTGGCCCCCCTGACTGTCGGGCCTGGCTGGGAAATGGCCCCGCTTGCCGGGGTGTCCCTGCCGGTTGACGTCCGGTTTGGCGGCCACGCGTTCGCGGATGACCTGCTCTTTACCCACACAGGCCTCTCCGGCCCGGCCATCCTCCAGATATCGAGCCACTGGGAGCCCAAAAAGCCCATTTGCCTCAATTTTCTTCCCGGCCGCTCCTTTGAAGAGGAGTTGGCCCGGATGCGCGGCGGCAGCCAGTCGAAACTCCAGACGAAAAACGCTCTCGCGCGGCTCGTGCCCGCCCGCCTCGCCGCTGAGCTTACGCCAAAGGAGCTGGCCGCACGGCCGGTGGCCGATCTGCGCAAAGAAGAAATCGCCCTGCTTGCGCGGCGTTTCACCGCCATGGAGATCATCCCCAAGGAGCTCGCCGGGTACAAAAAAGCCGAGGTCACGGCCGGGGGCGTGGATACGCGGAGCATTTCCTCAAAAACCATGGAAAGCCTGGCCGTTCCGGGGCTCTTCTTCATCGGCGAGGTGCAGGACGTGACCGGCCATCTGGGCGGCTATAACCTCCACTGGGCCTGGGCGTCGGGATTCGCCGCCGGTCAGGCCCTTACGGCCCGCTGATGGCTCCAGACATCCCCATCGCCCGGCTGGAATACTTCCGCAAGGAGATAGGGCTGAGCGAGACCAAACTCTCGGCCCTGCGCCCCTTCGCGGACAAGCTGGCCGGACGCGCCGATGCGGCCGGCAGGTATCTGAACGCCCTTTTCCGCAAGGTCGCCCCCCGCACGAGCCTGGAGCTCGCCTTGGAATACTCCGGCGGCGCCCTGAAAGACTTCTGGACCCGCTGGTACGCCACCCTCTGGACCAGGCCCTGGGATCAGGACTTTTTGGCGGAGTTGTGGCGCCAGGGAGCCGCCTCGGCCAGAATGGGCATTGATCTGCAGTACGTGATGCTCGGCGAAGTGAAATGCCGCCAAATATTCCTGCGGACCGTAAAAGACGTGATGCCCATGGAGACGCGCGGCGCCGTGTCCTCGGCGGTGAACGATCTTTTGGATCTGTGCCTCATCGTCCGGGCCAAGGGGCACGTTTCCCACGTCTCCCACTGCGCCCTGCCGCTTTTGCAGGGCATCTTCCACCAGACCAGAAATCCGCTCACCGTAATCGGCGGCACGGCCCTGCGGCTTATGCGCCAATGCGGCCCGGAGCAAAACGAGCAGATAAAAATCATTCTGGACGAGACCATGCGCCTGGAACGCATGACCCACGACATCTCCACCCTAAACGCCATCGAACTCTCCGAGCCGCCTCTTGGGCCTGTCGCCATCGGGCCGCTTCTGACCGAAACGCTCGACGGACTCCGAAACGGACCGGCCTGGCCCGAAAAGCTGGAAACCGTCCTCACGTTGGACCCGGAGCGCCCGGAAGTGGAGGCCGACCGGCCGCTCTTGTCCGAACTATTCAAGGAAGTGTTTGTCAACGCCTTGGAGGCCATGCCCGCATCCGGCCGGAGGATCGAGATCACAAGCCGCGTGGATGAGGCCTCGCCCTCGCACCTGACCATCGCCATCCTCGGCCCCGGCCGACTGCCCACGAACGAGGACGTGGACCAGCTTTTTTTGCCGTTCCACTCCACCAAGCCCCAGGGCACCGGCTTCGGCCTGGCCATTGCCCAGGCCGCCGCGCGAAAATGCATGGGGCGGGTGAGCCTGGCGCAGACGCCGGACGGCGTGGTTTGCACGGTGAAGCTGCCCCTCAAGAGACGGACCGGTGCGGAGGGCTTTCGGACCCAACTGGATTTCTAAACACACGGGAGCGTACGACCATGGAAAAACAATCCGACAACGGCCTTTTCCCCAAGGGCGAACGCGTCACCAACGGACGCTTCATCGGCGACGCGTTTGTGCATGTGATGGTGGAACCGGAGCCCCCGCACAACACGGCGGTCGCCAATGTCACGTTCTCGCCCGGCGCGCGAAACAACTGGCATTCCCACGACACCGGCCAGTTTTTGCTGGTGACCGGCGGCACCGGATACTATCAGCAATACGGCCAACCGGCGCGGCTCCTCCATGCCGGGGACGTGGTGCATGTCCCCGCCAATGCCAAGCATTGGCACGGCGCGGCTCCGGACAGCTGGTTCGTCCACATCGCGGTCACTCCGGGGGAGTCGCAGTGGTTTGAGCCCCTGCCCGACGAGGAGTACAAGAAAGCGACCGGAAAGTAAGATGAAACTCTACCAGGTTGACGCGTTTACCCCGAACATCTTCAGCGGCAATCCCGCCGGGGTTTGGGTCGGAGAGAGATTCCCGGACGAGAAGACCATGCAGGCCATCGCCGCGGAGATGAACCTCTCGGAAACCGCCTTTGTCGCATGCGGCGGCGCGGGCTATGCCATCAGGTATTTCTCGCCCTCCTGCGAGATTCCCTTGTGCGGGCACGCCACCCTGGCAAGCGCGCATATATTGCGTGAGACTGGGCATGTCGCGGATGGAGCCGCTTTTGTTTTGAAAGCGTCCGAGCAGGATTTGCCCATTGTCGTGGACGATGGATGGATCACCATGACGTTTCCCCGGTATCAGCTTTCCCAAATAGATGATCCAGGCTTTCTTGACGCGCTCGTTGGGGCCCCTGTCGTTCACGCCGCGAAAAACGAGAAGAACTGGATCGTGGCGCGCCTTGACGGGGAGAAATCGCTCCGCGCGGCGCAGCCCGATTTTCCGGCCATTCAGAAAAGCAATGCCGGGATGTTTATCGCGGCCACAACAGAATCCTCCGCGCCCGAGTATGATTACTCCGTGCGGGTCTTCTGCAACCCGGACTACGGGATGCTGGAAGACCCGGTGACCGGAACGGCGCAGTGCGTTCTGGCTCCGTATTGGCACGCTGAACTGAAAAAAACGGCCTTTTTCTCCCGGCAGCTTTCCAAGCGCGGCGGCGAGATGAAGGTGAACCTGCTCCCTCAGGCCGTGGAAATCAAAGGCCAGGCGGTCACGGTTTTTGCGCTTGAGGCCCGAATCTGATGTGAGAAGCGTATGCAAGACGAAAAATACTCCAAGCAATACGCCCAGTTTGTCGCCAAAGAGGTGGTCAAGGCCTCGGCCGCCCATATTTTTGACGATCTGCGCGCCACTTTGACGGAATTTTTCAAAAACAACCCCGGAACCGACGATACAGAGACGGCAAAACGGGTGCTGGAACTGCTCTCGGACGTGGAGTGCCGCTACTACAACGAGTTTCGTCCGCAAGACGTTTTCGACGAGGTGCTGACGCGATAAGGCCCTGAAAGGGACGGCCTTTTCATGCGCCAACCGCCGTGCTACCCCATTTCCCATGACGCCTCCCCACGACCACCGCTTCCACGTTCTGGACAATGGCCTGCGCATCGTCACCGAACGGATTCTTGACGCGCAAAGCATAAGCTTCGGCATCTGGATCGAGGCGGGCTCCCGTCACGAAGCGCACGGCCAGGAGGGCATGGCCCATCTGTGGGAGCATCTGGCCTTCAAGGGCACGAACACGCGCTCGGCCTTACATATCGCCAAGTCCCTGGACATGCTCGGCGGCCACTCCAACGCCTACACCAGCCGTGAACACACCTGCTTCCACGCCCGCGTGCGCGACACCCACCTGGAAACGGCCCTGGATATCCTCTCGGACATCGTGCTCTCGCCCAAGCCCTCGGAGGAGGATTTTGAGCGGGAAAAGGATGTCGTCCTGCAGGAAATCGCCATGGTGGAGGACGACCCGGAAGAAAGCCTGATGGACGCGTTCTGGACGGCCATCTGGCCGGATTCCCCGGCCGGGCACCCCATCCTGGGGCTCCCGGACACGGTGCGGGCTTTTACGCTTGCGGACATGCGGGCATGGCGCGCGGTTCACTACAGGCCGGAAAGCATCCTCATCGCGGGGGCCGGAAGCCTCGATCATGAAGGCTTCCAGGCCATGGTCCACAAACGCTTTGGCACCTTGGTGCCGGGCGGGCCGCTTCCCGCGCGCAAGCCCGACATCTATCGCCCGGCCACGCTTCTGACCGAGCGCGACATCGAGCAGACCCATGTGGCGCTCTCCTTTCCGGCCCCAGGCGGCCGCGACGAACGCCGCTTCGCCGTAAGCATCCTGAACGCGGTGCTCGGCGGCACCATGTCCTCGCGCCTCTTCCAGGAGGTGCGCGAACGCCGGGGCCTGGCGTATTCGGTCTATTCGTTCATAAACTCCCTGGCGGACGCGGGCGCGCTTCAGGTCTATGCCGCCGTTGATCCGCAGCGCGCCGGGGAACTCCTGGTCTGCGTGCGCGACGAGCTGGACCGCATGGCCAGCCAAGGCATCACGCAAGAGGAACTGGAACACGCCCGCGACCACATGCTTTCCGTGCTCTATCTTTCATTAGAGGCAAGCGAGGATCGCATGTCCCGGCTGGCCAGAAACCAGTTGACCTTTGGCCGCTACGTGCCGCCGGAAGAGAGCGCCGCCCGCTTTGAGGCGGTGACGCTGGAAGACGTGCGCGCGCTGGCCGCCGCTCTGCTCAATCCGGCCAAGGCCGGGCTTGCCGTGCTCGGACCGGTGATTGACCCCGGATTTGGCGAAACGGTCTTGCCCGCGCGGCCTAAATGATTATTGGGAACTTCTCATGACGAATCTGCACGGTACGACCATCCTGGCTGTGCGCGACGCGAAAGGCGTGGCCATGGCCGGGGACGGACAAGTCACCTTCGGCCAGAGCGTGGCCATGAAGCATACCGCCCGCAAGGTGCGCCGGGTCTATAAGGACCGGGTTCTGGCCGGTTTCGCCGGGTCCACGGCCGACGCCTTCACGCTGGTCGAGCGTTTTGAGGCCAAATTGGAAGAGTTCTCCGGCAATCTGGTGCGCGCCTCCGTGGAGCTGGCAAAAGACTGGCGCAAAGACAAATACTTGCGAAATCTCGAAGCCATGCTCCTTGTGGCTGATGCGGACACCATCCTCATCCTCACCGGAGCGGGCGACGTCATCGAGCCGGACGACGGCCTGGCCGCCATCGGCTCCGGGGGCGCGTATGCCCTGGCCGCGGCCAGGGCCCTGGCGCAAAACACGAATCTTGACGCGGCGCGGATCGCTTCCAAGGCTATGGAGATCGCCGGAGATTTGTGCGTCTTCACCAACTCCAACATCACCCTGGAGACCATAGAAAAATGAACACTCTCACCCCAAGAGAGATCGTCTCCGAGCTTGACCGCTACATCGTGGGCCAGAACCCGGCCAAGCGGATGGTGGCCATCGCCATGCGCAACCGCTGGCGGCGCCAGCATATCGAGCCCGGCCTTCGCGACGAAATCGCCCCGAAAAACATCCTCATGATCGGCCCCACAGGCGTCGGCAAGACCGAAATCGCCCGGCGTCTGGCCAGACTCGCGGGATGTCCGTTCCACAAGGTGGAGGCCACTAAGTTCACCGAGGTGGGCTATGTGGGGCGCGATGTGGAATCCATGGTGCGGGACCTGATGGAGATCGGCGTGCGCCTGGTGCGCGAAGAGGAGGCGGTAAAGGTGCGGGTCGCGGCCGAAAAGGCGGCCGAAGAACGGCTTCTGGACCTTTTGCTGCCGCCCTCCGCCCAAGCCCCGCAGGTTCCGCAATCCTTCTATGATACGGATTCCCAGCCGCCGGCCGGCGAGGACTCATCCTCCACGCGCGAAAAGCTGCGCGCCCTGTGGCGCAAGGGGGCGCTTGACGGCAAGCAGGTGGAGGTGGATGTGGCCGTGGCCCAGCCCGGCGTGGAAATGCTCTCCATGCCCGGCATGGAGGAATTGGGCAACCAGTTCAAGGACATCTTCGCCAAGACCTTTCCCCAGCGCAAAAAGACCCGCAAGCTGAACGTCCGCGAGGCGTACGGCATCCTCATCGCCGAGGAGTCCGAAAAGCTGGTGGACATGGACAAGGTGGCCGAGGCGGCCAAAGAGCGCGTGGAAGAGACCGGCATTCTTTTCATTGACGAGATTGACAAGATCTGCGGCGGCTCCGCCAAGGGCGGGCACGGCCCGGACATCTCCCGCGAGGGCGTGCAGCGCGATCTCTTGCCCGTTGTGGAGGGTTGCGTCGTCAACACCAAGTACGGCATGGTGCGCACCGACCATATTCTCTTCATCGCGGCCGGGGCGTTCCACATCTCCAAGCCCTCGGACCTGGTGCCCGAGCTGCAGGGACGCTTTCCCCTGCGCGTGGAGCTCTCGGCCCTGGGCAAAGAGGAGTTCTTGCGCATCCTGACCGAGCCGCAAAACGCGCTCACCACGCAGTACGCGGCTTTGCTCGCAACCGAGGGCGTGACGCTTACGTTTCCCCTGGAAGGACTGCAAGAGATGGCGGGCTTTGCCGAAAAGGTGAACGCCGAGACCGAGAACATCGGCGCGAGAAGGCTCTATACCATTATGGAGACCATCGTGCAGGACCTCTCCTTTGAGGCCCCGGACCGGGGCGGCGAGACGGTCGTCATTGACCGGGAGTATGTGCGCGGCAAATTGAAAGACGTGGCCGAGGACAGGGACTTATCGAGGTATATCCTGTAAAACGCGCCGCTTAGAAGGATGAATATCATGATAGACGCCCCCACCCAGGCCCGGATGCTCCTTGAGTCCCTGCCGTTCATCCGCCAGTTCCACGGCCAGACCGTGGTCATCAAATACGGCGGCCACGCCATGAAGGACGACGCGCTGAAAAAAAGCTTCGCCCTGAACGTGGTGCTGCTCAAATACATCGGGGTGAACCCGGTCATCGTGCACGGCGGCGGCCCCCAGATCGGCAAAATGCTCTCCCAGCTCGGCATCGAGTCCCGTTTTCTTCAGGGGCTAAGAGTCACCGACGACGCCACCATGGACGTGGTGGAAATGGTGCTTGTCGGGCGGGTGAACAAGGAGATCGTGAATCTCATAAACCTCCACGGCGGCAACTGCGTCGGCCTCTCGGGCAAGGACGGCTGGCTCATCAAGGTGAGAAAGCTTGAGATGATCGAACCCCAGGAGAACGCCCCGCCGGAGCTCATTGATCTGGGCCAGGTGGGGGAGCCGACCGAGGTCAATGCGGCGCTCATCCGCACGCTGGCCGGTTCCGGGGTCATCCCGGTGATCGCGCCGGTCGGTGTGGACGACCAGGGCAAAACCTACAACATCAACGCCGACACGGCCGCCGGGGCCGTGGCCCAGGCGCTTGGCGCAAAGCGGCTGATTCTGCTCACCGACGTGGCCGGAGTGCTGGACGCAGAAGGTAAGCTCATCGAAAGCATGGATTTGAAAGAGGCAAGCCTAGCCATTGAGACCGGCATCGCCAAGGGCGGCATGATCCCGAAGCTCACCTGCTGCATGGAGGCGGTGCAATCCGGGGTGGAGAAGGCCCACGTCATTGACGGACGCGTGGAAAACTCGCTTATTCTGGAGCTTTTCACCAGAGAGGGCGTCGGGACCGAAGTCTATTTGAGACGCTGACGCTTAGAGGCTCTCGTCGGCCAGGCGCACGCAGTCCTCGCCGTCTTGTTCCGCAACCGACACGTCCACGCGTTCTTCGCGCGCGATGGACAGCTTTTTGCCCACATAATCGGCCTGGATGGGGAGTTCGCGGTGTCCCCGGTCCACCAGCACCAAAAGCTCGACGCTTCTCGGCCGGCCGAAGTCGAGGATGGCTTCCAAGGCCGCACGCACGGTGCGCCCGGAATACAAGACGTCATCCACCAAGATGAGCCGTTTCCCGTCTATGGCAAAGGGGATGTCGGTCTGATTGATCTGGGGCTGATAATTCAGATTGGTCCAGTCGTCGCGGTAGAGATTGATGTCGAGCTTGCCGAGCGGCATCTCGCAGTTGAGACGGGCTTCCAGGAGACGCCTGAGCCGCTGCGCCAGTTCCACGCCCCGGCGCTGCACGCCCACAAGGCCCAGCGCGTCGCATTCGCCGTGGCGTTCCAGAATTTCAAACGCCAGCCGCTCCAAGGTGCGGGACATCTCTTTGCCGCTCATCAGTATTTTCTGGCGCTTCATTGTGGGCAGCATATCAAAACTCTCCCCCCAAAGCAAACCAGGCCAGCTATCGTTATTTGACAAATCCGGCCATGGCGCTTACTTGTTTTGGTACGGCTTTACACTATTCAGGAGGCTTCCATGGTTACCCTTACCGAAGCTGCGAAAAAGCAGTTGGATTCGTACTTCGCGGATAAGGAGAGTTCGCCGATCCGCGTGTACCTCTCCTCCGGCGGCTGAGCGGGCCCCCGCTTGGCATTGGCTCTGGATGAGCCAAAAGATACTGACGATACGTTTGCGGTGGACGGCTATACGTTTCTTGTGGAGAAAGAATTGATGGTCCAGGCCAAGTCCATGACCATTGATCTCACCTACATGGGCTTCCAGATCAACTCCAGCCTTGAGCTTGGCGGAGGAGGCTGCGGCAGCTCCTGCTCCACCGGCGGCTGCGGCCACTAATTCCCCGGGGGACGGCGCGAAGAGCGCCGTTCCCTTTTTTATCCCCATGACCATGCGCAGCTTCGCCAGCGACAACAATTCCGGCGTCCATCCCCTCGTCCTTACGGCCCTGTGCGAGGCCAACTCCGGCCACGCCATAGGCTACGGCGACGATCCGTGGACGAAAGAAGCGACGCAAGCTTTCCGCCGGGAGTTCGGCCCGGACGCCGAGGTGTTTTTCGTCTTTTTGGGGACAGCGGCCAACGTCCTGGCTCTAAACGCCCTGACCAGGCCCCACGAATGCGTCATCTGCGCCCAAAGCGCCCACATCAACGTGGACGAGTGCGGCGCCCCCGAACGCTTCCTGGGCTCGAAACTTCTCAGCTTTCCCGCGATAAACGGCAAACTGGACGTGAAAGACGTGGAAAGCGCGCTGCATCTTCTCGGCAACGAGCACCACGCCCAGCCCAAAACCGTCTCCATCACCCAGTGCACGGAACTGGGCACCCTCTACCAGCCCCGGGAAATCCGCGCCCTGGCCGATCTGGCCCATGCCAACGGCATGCGTCTGCACATGGACGGGGCGCGCATCGGCAATGCCGCGGCAAGCCTTGGCCAAAGCCTGGCCCAGGCCACCCGCGACCTGGGCGTTGACGTCCTGAGTTTCGGCGGCACCAAAAACGGCATGATGTACGGCGAGGCGGTGGTCTTTTTCCGGTCGGAACTGGCGGCACAGTTTCGCTACATCCGCAAACAGGGCATGCAACTGGCCTCCAAAATGCGCTATGTCTCCGCCCAGTTTACGGCCATGCTCACAAACGGCCTCTGGCGCGAAAGCGCGGCCCAGGCCAACTCCATGGCGCAACTCTTGGCCCGGACGGTTTCATCCATCCCGGGCGTCACTGTTACCCGCCCGGTTGAAACCAACGCCGTTTTCGCCCGCATCCCCGCGCGGGCCGTCCACGCGCTCCAAAAAAGATTCTTCTTCTATGTCTGGGACCCCACTCCCGAAAACACGCCTGAAGTGCGCTGGATGTGTTCGTTCGATACCACCGAAGACGACGTCAACGCCTTCGCCCAGGCCCTCCGGGACGCCCTGAAGTAGCCGCGAAGTTTGGCCCCCGGCGGCTCTTGCCTTGTGGATGGAAAAAAGCCATACCACGGGCACGGTGTTTATTTCAGCGGAGGAAAATCCGGTGCAGTCCGCCAGTACGCCGCCCATACAAGCCCTGCAAAAGGCCGTCGCCGTCTTTGAGACGATCTGCCTCTCCGAAGCGCCCATGCGCATCGCGGACATCGCCCGCGCGCTTTCCATGAACAAGACCACCGTGTTCCGCATTTTGCAGACCTTTGTCTCTCTCGGCTATGTGGATCAGGAAAAAGGCACCGACAGATACGCCGCAACGCTTAAAATCGCCGCGTTCAGCAACCTGCTTCTGAACCGGGTTGAAATACGCCACGTCGCCCGCGAAATCCTCTGCGCTCTTTCCCAGGAAGCGGGCGATTCCGTCCACCTGTCCATAAACGACAATGACGAGATCGTCATCGTGGACAAAGTGGAAGCCGCTGACGCCACGCGCATTTCTTTCCACATCGGACGGCGCAGCCCCCTGTACTGCACGGGAACCGGCAAGGCCATGCTTGCCGCCATGCCGCCGGCCCGGCTGGAAGACTACCTGGCCCGCACCCCCCTTGTGCCCTACACGCCGACAACGCTGACCACGCCCGAGGCCCTGCGGGAAGAGCTGGCCCGCATCCGCGAAACAGGCATCTCCTTTGACCGCGAGGAATACCACCTCGGCGCATCCTGCGTGGCCGCCCCGATTTACGACTATTCCGGCCGTCTGGCGGCGGGGATCAGCGTCGCGGGCCCCACGTACCGCATAAGCGCCACCTCCGGCGAACTCGCCCTCAAAGTGGCGGCCGCGGCCAGGGCCATCTCCCATCTCCTGGGCGCCCAGCCGTAGCGTTTCCCGTTTCATCCCGCCTCCTTTTTTTCGATTGACTTCATTTATGAAATTGTGTTTTGCACACCGAAACGTTATTTCTTTTTTTGAAAAACGGAGATGTGCATGACACACCAAAAGACCCCGAATCAAAGCTACAAGGTATTGCAGGGCAATGAGGCGTGCGTCGAGGGAGCCCTTCTGGCCGGGTGCCGTTTTTTCGCGGGCTATCCGATAACTCCGGCCAGCGAGATCGCCGAGGTGATGGCCGCCCGCATGCCGGAGGCAGGCGGTGTCTTTTTGCAGATGGAAGACGAGATCGCGTCCGTCAATGCGGTGATCGGAGCGGCCTGGGGCGGGAAAAAGGCTATGACCGCAACGAGCGGCCCCGGCTACAGCCTGATGCAGGAAGGCATCGGCTACGCCGCCTCCACCCAGACCCCATGCGTCATCGTGAACGTCATGCGCGGCGGCCCGAGCACGGGGCAGCCCACCATGTCGTCGCAGCAGGACGTCTATCAGGCGAAGTACGGCAGCCACGGCGACTACGAACCCATCGTCATCATGCCGTCCTCCGCGCAGGAAGCGGCGGAGCTGACCATCCGCGCGTTCAATCTGGCGGAACGCTATCTGGTCCCGGTCAGCGTATTGATGGACGAGGTTGTGGGACATACCCGCGAGAGGGTCGCTCTGCCGGACAAGCCGGAGGTGTTTGACCGGGTTCCCCCCCCGGCGGGCAAACCCTACCGTCCCTTCGAGCCGGTCCCTGAGCTTGGAGGCTCCTGCTACAGGGCCAATTTCGGCCAAGGCCACGCCCTCCTGGTGGAGGGGACGCTGCACGACCACATGGGCATCCGCGCCGGCCACAAACCCGCCGAGAGCGCCGAGCACGTGCGCCGCATCTGCGACAAAATCACAAAAAACGCCGACGCCATCGCCGACTATTCCCTGCACTTTGCCGATGACGCGCAAATCATGCTGGTCGCTTACGGCAGCACAGCCCGGAGCGCCCTGCGCGCGGCGATTACCGGGCGCGAGCTCGGCATGAAGATAGGACTCATCAGGCTTAAAACCCTCTTTCCGTTTCCGGATTCCCTCATAAAAGACAGAGCCGGCCAGGCCAGGGCCGTCTTCGTGCCGGAGATGAACATCGGTAAAATCGTGAACGAGGTGCAGCGGGTCGTCAAAAACGACGTCTTCTCCATCCCCAAGCTGGGCGGCGAAATGCCGACTCCAACGGAAATCCTGAACGCCGTCCGCGAGGTGCGCGTATGAATCCTCTTGCTGAAAAATACCTGCGCAAATCGGCGCTACCCTCCATTTTCTGCCCCGGCTGCGGGGATGGAACGGTCCTTAGCGCCATGCTGCGGGTCATCGAAAAAACCGGGGGAATAGAGCAGTACGTTTTCGTCTCCGGCATCGGCTGTTCGGGCTGGATCGCCCCCCTCCTCAACACCGATGTCATCCACACCACGCACGGGCGGGCCATCCCCGTGGCCACAGGGCTTGCTCTGTCCCTGCCGGAGAAAAAAATCGTGGTCGTGTCCGGCGACGGCGACTGCGCCGGCATCGGCGGCAATCACCTGATCCACGGCGCGCGCCGCAACGTGAACATCACC
>Ga0123354_10005661_pt1 | contig 18257 bp, 15 predicted proteins | sample TergutLab28metaG_2_FD_97872 | JGI IMG/M metagenome (GOLD analysis project Ga0123354, IMG submission 97872) | Labiotermes labralis P4 segment gut microbial communities from Petit-Saut dam, French Guiana - Lab288 P4 | ecosystem: Host-associated > Arthropoda: Insects > Digestive system > Gut ...
AATCTCTGTTTTCTGGACCTGGAGCCGCTACTTTTTTCATTCAAGTAGCTCCTCAATTGGCCTCACGAGGCTGAGTGGACCCCGTTCCAGACCCACTACTACTCAGAAAATCTGGTAGCGCCGAGGATCGAACCCGGGACCTCTCTATCTGTAGCCAGAAACTCTGACCACTAGACCACAGAGGCGGTCACCATATTCTTCTACATCTCATAAATGGCACAAAAAAAACATTGAACATAAAGTGTGTGTTTTACTACTACTATTTTTTAAATGTTTCTCATTCTGAGAAGAATTCGGTGATGTATCATGAAGTAAATAGGTCTTTGTGTAAAGTACCCTTTATTTTGTTGTCATATGTTAATGAAAGTTGTATTTTCTCAATAGCTTTTTAAAAAAAATCCTCAAACAAATTTTATGATGATCCATCCAGTGGGAGCAAATTTGTTCGATGTGGATGGGTATGCAGACAAACTTGACAGTGCTAATAGTTGCTTTACACATTTGTGGTTGCGCCTAATAGAATCGGCTGTGCTCTACAGTATATATTTGTACATGACTTCGTAGGTTATATTGATTTGCCCTGTCACAAGGTCTGAGATGCTGAATTTGCAGAAGCACGTTATACAGAATACTGACTGTGTTGCAAGTGGACATAAACATAACTCATTTAACTAAGTCCTATGGGATTTTCAGTATTCTGGATAGTGAATAGGTACCAGTGATCAGAGGACCATCCGCTCTCGATCTCTAGGATGTAGCAGGTGTTCTTTGTTACTACACGTGTTTCCTTTTACAGTGAAAGATCTGCCGCAACTACACGTTTGCAAGAAGAGGATGTTGTTTCTCTGAAGTCTGTGTCACCATCTGAAGGCAGTTTCCAGAGTGGCACCAGTGTTACTGAGAACACTTCTTTACCGGATTTGTTGCAGCCAGAATTTGTCTACAAGAAACAAACAGATACAGGTTGGCTCATATTGACTTCAGATCAAATAGTTGCTAAATGTAATTGGTTGTAAATGTCATTAATTTTAATAATCTTCAGTATTTTTACACCAACTGAATTTTGACATTATTGGAGGTTTTACGATGCCTCGTTCAACTACTGTCAGACATCTGACATTTGATTTTTAGCTTGTTTGTATGTATGTATATATGTTGGCAGCCAAAACATGTTGAAATTTCAAGAATTATCTTGCCTTAACTTATTACACTTGTAGAGAAGCCATATCTGGCCTTTTCTGTTCAGACCCCTTTGTCAATGAACTGTCTTGTTGATCTCATTAAGTGTGCAAAAGAAAGAAAATGTTTGGAACAGAACTTTGTCTTAATGTGTCAAATATTTGAAGTTATATTCTGTTGTCTACTTCTGTCTGGGTTGTTGTTGTTGTTGTTGTTGTTGTTGTTGTTGTTGTGTCTTCCTCCAGTTTACGTATTCTCAGGGGTTCCAAGTATGTTTTTAGGTCTGTGAGCATGTATTTATATTATTAATTTTTGTTATTGTATTATTGTTTAACCCTTAAGGACATAAAGTAGTGTATAAAGATTTAGGTTGTCATGCAAAGCAAACACTCTCCATCTCAGTTACAAAACACCAGTCATTCAAGATTGTATATGACGAAAGTCAACACCAGTCATTCAAGATTGTATATGACGAAAGTCGCGGTTTGTTCTGAGGTCCGTACAGAACATGTAATTGCACTCTGTGTGCAGAATGTAGATTATTGTTGTTATGCCTTTGAAAGATTAATGTAACTTGAACAAATTATTTTAAATTTACAAGTTTTGAAGTTCTCACATTAGACACTAATGTGAGAAATCGTCAATGACATGTTGACAATTTCGGCCATCTGGGATGTGATGCCCTGTCCGTGGTTATGCATTTCGTTGTTTTGAGGCCAGTGGATAAAGTCAACACATGACTTCACATTCCCTCAAAAAAGCGGTGACCATTTAGCCAGTGACACATGACTATATCCCAGAAGATGAGAATCTCCGTTGCGTATCCTTTGTATAGTATGTAAATCATGACCAACTGGTCCTCATTTCTCATTTCTGGCCTAGTTGTTAGGTGATCATTATGATTTCGTGTAGTACAGCAATGGTGTGACTGGTTTCATTGCTTGCCATTTGTGCAATACAGAACTGGTAGGAGTTTTATGGTTTTCTCTTCATTGAAACCTTTTTGGGCACAGAACTGCACAGTTGCAATACTGTGCTTTCTTCTTATCATGGAAGAGTTTGCAGATGCAATACTTCTACAAACCATTTGTCATCAACAAGGTGTGTAATCAAAAACATTATTAAAACAGTCCTTATCAACAGTGCCATGTACAAGGACAACACAAAAACAGTGGAGAGTTGTGCGCATATTTTGTTTCACCATGTTACACATACATAATGGAGGATTTTGTGTAAGATTGTTACAATAAATGAGCAATTTTATAGTTGTGTATGGTTTATTGTGGTTGGGATAGTGTAGTCATTATCACGGCCGGAGGGTCCAGGGCTCGAACACCGGTGGGGGCGAGAATTTCCTTACCCGTCCAGACTGGCTCTGGGGCCAACCCAGCCCCTGTACAATGTGTATCAGGTCTTTCCCAAGGGTAAGGCAGCTGGAGCATGTTGTTTATCACCCATCCCCATCTAGTGCCAGGTTTAAAGTTAGAGTAGAACTATACATCTGCTCCCCTTCTGGGCCTTTGTGGCGAGTTATAAGGTGAACTTTATGATTTACTGTAAGAAAAAGTGTTTGAAGGCCTGGTCCTTAAACTGGCACTTATTTTCCAGATACAGACACAACTGAATATGAGAGTGCTGCTGAGACCGAGCCCCTTGATGCAATATCTCCTGTAAGTCCCATAGCCAAGGATCTTGTTTCAAGCTTCCAAGGGGTTTTAGATAAAGAAGTGGAAGAGACAGAAAATTCTTCTGCTGGAAGTGCTTTTGAGCCTGTTAGTAAGAACAGAACCGAAGCTGTTGAGTGCAGTGTTGTACCATCTGAATTTGATGAGACACTTGAATACGGACCAGTTACTCCTGATAAGTCTGTGTCACGAGGCAGTGACTCCTCTGCTCTGTCAGAAGCATATGAAGATGCAGGTGATACTACTGTTGAAACTTCAGCTGCAGACACCAAATTGAAATCTCTCGATATCAGTGGTTTATGTTTATGCATTGGTAATTTATGTTTGGATAGCCCAAAAAAGCCAGAGAAGAGTAATTTGCCATTGGATCACAAAGACACAGTGTTCAATTCAAATTTGAGTTCTGACATTATAGTCGCTGTCAGTAATACAGTAGTTACTAACCAGCCTGAAGATATATTGGGCAGTTTAGCTGGTGAAGCTGCATGTGTTCTCAAACACAGTGAAGAATACAGGCCTGGAATTCTTCAGAACTTTGAAATCTGTAATTTTGTTGATAAAGTGGAAAGCCCCCACAGCAGTTCAGTTTTGTTAGAAGCTACTAAAATTTTTGATTCTGGGGTTTCTTCACTGGAGGATAATCTACCTTTATGTGAAAGCAATCCCAGCACAACAGAAATTGTTAATACCGACAACATTGAAGTAGAATTCATTGACACTCATCAGGCTATTACCCAAAACAGCGACATTCAGGAAGAGCACTTGTCTGTCTTTGATGCAGACTCCAAGACATCTGTGAGCAGTGTTGATCATGTTGAAGCTTTGTTATGTACATATGTAACAGTTCCTGTTGAAACCATAAATCTTGAGAGTAAATCATTGTCAGATTTAGATTCTACAGGGAAGTCAACATTGCTTGAAGTTTCAACTGTTGAAAAAGAAGCACCTTCAGAATTTACTGAAACTGCAGTTTGTAAAAATAAATCACAATCAGAAGCTGAAATCGCTGTTACATCTGTTGAAGTGCCAGAAGGTGCAAGTCTCGTTGGTGCACTTAACCCTGCCAATTTTGGAAACAACGGAACAGGAGATCGGAATTCGCCAGTTGAAGCAGAACATTTCATAAAAGTTGTTAATGAGACCCCTGCCGTATTGAGTGAACTCTTTGAAATATGCAACCGTCAGCAGAAAGACCTAGAACTAAGTGATGAAAAATTTGTTGATGGAACAGAATTTTTTACCTCTCCTACCAAGTTTGAATATCTAGGAAGGAAAACTGAATTTGATATTCCTCATAGGTGCTCTCAGTCTGAATTTGAGGAAGGTGTGTTAGATCAGCCAGTGCAAGATGAATTTACAGAGTTTGATCAATCAATAGCTGAAGAAGCTGAAAAAATATTGCAGGAGATTATAAATTCATCTTCTGAGTTTCATGAAACTGATTTGATAGAGAGTGACAGTAGACGTGCAAGTAATACTGAGGAGAGTAAATTACTGAATAGTACTGAGAACATGGCAGATGTGCGAGGAGTGTCCAGCAATACTGCGACAGCTATGGATGAGAATGGACTAAATCCCTTTGTTTCTCAGGCGTCCTTGCGTAGGTCACCACAACTGTCTGGTAGACCTTCTCCAAGATCTACAAGCCAAACGTCAAGTCCATGTGAATCACCTCGCACAAAATCCAATTTGGCATCTGCAAATGCCGTGAAAGATGGTGCTTCTCCTTGTGGCCTTGCATCAGATCATTCACCAAATTCCTACATTGTTAAGAACAGTTCTGATCACAGGGTTTCCTCTAATAAGGTAATTTAAATATTTTCTGACAGTGGTATTGAACAGTTCTGAGAATTGTGTTTCCCAACTGTAGCTGTAAAGCATTTATCTAGTGGAATTCCATATTCAAGTGGAAATTCTGTTGAGAATCAGAAATAAAATGTAGAATGCTCTTAACATTTTTTAAACCTGTGCAACAAAAATCAGAACAACTTGAAATGTATTTGAAATCGCGGCACTGCCGTTTGTTTGGAAATCTGGCTCTGCTCGAGTATTCTAGTATAGCTGCAATGTTAACATTCTGCAAAGATGCATGGTGTCGTTTTACAATATAGATAAGGAATAAGAAGCTTAAATAATGTTCTATTTAGCTAAACAGTGTTTACCACACTGCACTGGATATTTAATTCTGTGCCTGTTATGGAACCGTAAGGTTTATTACCATATTCACAATAGTGGAATACAGGTTCGTGTTCTGAACCAGATAACTCCAGTTTACTTTGTTGCACCCAAATTCTTTAAGAACTATTTGAATGTAATATTAAATGTTTCCCTCCTAATTGTGCCACACAGAACTACTTTTTATTTTTCAGGAGGCATGTTCAAAGAACTCAATAAACCCTGAGATGAATCAGAGTGAAGCAGGGCCCGAGATTGCAGTCGATGCACAATTACAAGTTGGAGATGGTAAGATGCAATTATTTGATGTTGAAACATCTCTGAGCATAATGCCATATTTCGGGTAGGCAGTCTTAGAGAAGAAAAGTCCTGTTACTTTAGCTAGACCTCCCACATTGCAGCCGTGCCAGCTTTTCACCCTGGCCACATAGAAATTCAGGAAACAGATATGATTTACAGGAGAAAGTGTTTCCTACTGATTAAGTGCCCTTGTGTATGAATTGCTTACACACAGATTAGTACTGGAAGTATGTTGAAAGTAGAGTGGAGTAACTTCCTGCTTTTGACAGTGATATCTGTCACCATCTCATGATTACACACCCTCCAAAATGTTTGTTAAGTCATGTGCCTAATTTTGTCTGCCTGCTGTAGACCTCACCAGACCAGTAACATTCCTGTCTGTCTCCCAGTCAAAATAAGGAAATACAACAAAATTCCATACTCTGGAATATTTGATAATTTGGCCCCATGCATTCAGATTAATTGAATTTTGTTGTGTTGAGTGAAGTGGAAAAATTTTTCTACTGATGCTTCATGTTTATTGAAAAAAATACACCCCAAAACTTGGCTCCACACACACATACACACACACCCGCGCACATGCACACGCACACGTTGGTGCAAGCTACAGACATCTCAGACAGGTTACATCCTGTAGGGCTATGTGACGTAACTTATGCTACATGTATGTATGTGACATGTTTTTTGTAACAGTTTTAACCTATTTGTAATGCCCTCTGTAGTGGGTTGTGTGATTTTTCACTGACTCTGTTATCAGGTTCACATGCCTGTGTGTACCTTGGAGGCACACACGGGGGCTGTGGTGAACTTTTCTGCTGATTTTGAAGTGTACATAAATTAGGTAGTTTGTATTTGTTTTCAGTGTTTAAAGATCCAGCTGCTTTTGAATATTTGAGTTCTGTGGGCAGTTCACGTACATCGTTCGATTTACGTAAGGAATCTTTGTATGTGAAATTTGATCCACTGGTGGGAGGAATGTCAAGAACTACTGACAGGTCGATATCTCTGCCTCCTTCATTTGAAGAAAGAAGGTAATCAGCTGTACCAGATACCAGTAAAAATGGACTTAAGTATGTTACAGTATGTGTGCTGGCAGTTCTTCACATATGTAGGGCTAACTCTTACATGTCAGAGGGATGGAGAAATGTTGATGAGTGAGGGTAGAATTAATGAAATGCAGTAATTTTTTTTAATATTAAATAATTTTATATATTCATTTACCACAATTTGCACCTAAAACTGAACTGGGTGAATTGAGTATGTTTGTGGTGCCATTCACCTGAGAACTTTTAACTTCTGTCTTGTTTCCAAAAATAATGCTATGTGAATGCAGATGTTTGTATACTCCCTCATCACGTAAAATACATACATTTTTGGGCCTTAAACATTGACACAGTGCTGGGGTAACTGATGTAGCCATCATCTTCAATAGTTGAGTAACTGCGTCTGTTTATCAATGCGCACTTAAATTTTTCAGCATTCAGTCAATTTTTTCACCATATATTTGATTATTTTCGGCTGTATGTCATCAAGACCATGTTGGGTGAGGTGTTACTGTAATTGTGCCTTATTGCTTCCATTCAAAGTAGTAAACCATTATTTGTCATGTAACTGTGTGCCAAATACCTCCAATACATGCAAATACCACCCCATCTTAATGTGTAATATTTCTTCTTACTACACATGTTCTGCTGTGCTACAAATGGGAAGGTCGCTGGTTCGATCCCAGCCGGTGTTGGTGGATTTTTCATTGATATAAAATCCTTCCGATCACACTATGGCCCTGGGGTCGACTCAGCCTCTAACAAATGAGTACCAGGAGTATTTCCTGGGTGTAAAAGCGGCCGGTGCATGAGGCTGACAACCTTACCATCATCCTGTGCCGTTGTCACAAAATCTGGGAACCTTCACTTCCTGGAACCCTCTGGGCCACTCCGGGCCCGTAACGGGACTGCTTTACCTTTGGTACACATGTTCAGGCTACATGGAAGAACCTCACCAGCTCTTCTGCATGTGCCAGACATCAAACTATTGTTTGGTAACTGTTTTATACAACAACAATTAATGTACTCTTATAATTCACCAGTAAAGTCTGAAACGTTTGGGAGTTAAGTGTTTTAAAAATGTTTTTGTGAATTATATAATTGTGTGCTTTTTTTTTAATTGTAGATCTATGAAAGGAAAGTTTGTAAGAATTATGGTAAAGAACGCCTGTTTACGACAGGATGACACAATGTTTTAATTGTGGCATGCCATCAGCATCTGATCGTGGACAAACGTTTAAGAGTATTTATAATGTGTGTTGAGATTGTTCAATGTGTTGTGGCCAAATTTCAGCTCTGTGCCTGCAGCTGCAAGTAATGAGGAGCATATTTCTGGAGAAACAACGCCCATTAAGAATACTGCTCACACAGCCACTGATAAATTGATCTCACTCAGTCCGTCACCTATGAAGCCACGCCTTATATCTCCTGCAAAGCAGCCTGTTGTGTCCACTGTAAAGGAGACTGCATCCACTTCAGTGTCCCAGGTATCTGCTTATTCTGTTACACGGTCTTGGAAAAGAGGACATTAAAATAATATTGGCACAGACACCCAACTGTTGCTTGCCATAGAACCTTCCTGAATGCCGTCTATCCTTGTTAGGTTCTTTGTGGTATTGGAAGGTCTTTCAATTAACTTTGTTGAAGTTTGTTGAGCCAGAACACAGTACCTTCCCAAACTTCTCGTAATGGGCGGGCGTGATTGAGCCATTGAAAGGCAAAGTGGTTTGAGTCTTTACACGCACACAAACAAACAAACAAATGAGATCAGTGCTTATATGGTATCACATCACTGAAATCCATGAACAGGTAAATTGGTAGAAGTTAATAGTTTCCAACTTACCTCTTAGAGCACTTTGTGTACCAGGATAAGTGAATGATAATCCAGTAACACTGACAGCCAACATGTGTAAGTTCTGCCAAGTGTGATTTATGTGACTGTCTTTCGAGGGTTCAGTTATGTATCATTCAGTACTAAAAAATGTGCAGTTTCCTTCAGTATTGTTAAATGATCAGTTGTGCATGCACATGTACTTCGCATCTAAGTTGCTCATGAAAAGGTGCAAATGGATTGTCATCAAAGGGCTTCCTGCAATGTTAAAATAAATTTAATGTCTTAAACACTTTGTCATTCATCTTGAAGTGTAAAGGGAGAAAAGGGTTTTTATGCTGTGCCGTCTTGTGCCTCAAGAAATATTTGTGATAATTATTGCATGTTCTTATGTAAATTTATCAGGTATTCTCATATTTTATAAACCACGGTGAGCTACAGTGGTGCCTTATGTAAGAAGCTAAATACATCTTCACAGGAGAAGACCTGTGTTTGACAGCCTGTTCTGCACAGTTTAGAAGTTACAATTACAAATCACTATTCACTGATTTAAAGTATCTAGCAGCATGTACCTATTAAACGCACCAGAATTGTTGCAGTTACATATTTTATGCATTTATTCACCAGGTCCTTTACTTATATTGGCAGCCATCCCGTTGTGTTATACAATATGATAAAGTAATTTATTCAAACAACATATATACAGGGTGGGGCAAAATATCCTCCGTACTTTCAGTAGGGTATTGTGAAGGGAGGGGAGGCCGTAGAAGGGTGGGGTTGGGCTCGAAAGGTGCAGGTAGTTGGGAAGTTCACGTTACAACACTCCGCAGTCGTAAAAGTGATGTGGTTCAACGAGCAGCGCGCATTTGCCGTCGAAACCTACTTTTCGCAAAGTCACTCTATCGTAGTGGTGCACCGTGCGTTCCGTACTCGCTACCAAATCCCCCTTCGGGACCGAGTACCGGACCGAAAATCCATTCTGTTGTGGGTTGAGAACTTCAGGGAAATGGGAAGTGTGTCTGAAAAAAGACGAGGACTACCACGGACCTCTCGAACACCAGAGAACATCGAGGCTGTCAGACGGTCCGTTTTGCAGTCTCCCAGGCGCTCTGCATGCAAACAACGGCCACCACTTGCAATTTTTGTATATCGAATAGTTTTTTTTGTTATTCACCTTAATATTTAGGGAGGTTATTTTGCTCCACCCTGTATAATCACTAATACATGGTTGGCAACATATTTCGGTTCTAGTGAGCCATCTTCAGACCAATTCTTAATATACAGACATGGTGCATTCAGCTAGAGCGCACATTATGGGATCGTACATTGCTTACAAACCATTTTTATTATTTTTAACTTGAATTTTAAAATAATAAGGATGGTTTGTAAGCAATATGGGATGCCATAAGATGCGCACTCACTGAATGCACCATGTCTGTATATTAAGAAATTGCCTGAAGATGGTTCAGTAGAACCAAAACATGTTGCCAATTATGTATTAGTGATTATACATGTATCTTGTGTTTGAATGAATAAATTACTTTATCGAGTCCTTTACTGTTTATTTTTAGAGTATGTGTTTGTAACAGTTGCTTTGGGGTTTTGTAGTTTATTGTGTGATAGCTATCCTTCTAGATCTTCAAAGTTTGTGTAAAGGTAACTTTGATTACAGGAGCCTGCTGTAGTTGGCTGTTCAGAAACAGTGATTGGACACAACTCCACATTCATGGAAGAATTGCATATGTTACGGGAGCTGTGTGCAACACAAAATGAAAAGGCAGCTCAGTTAAAACAAGACTGTGTAGCACTGAGAGGTGAAATAGACGATCTGCATTCTGTCATCAAAGAGAGTGAAGACTGTAAGACCAAACTGAACAAGAAAATTTCTGAGAAGGCTCAAGCCCAAAAACAAATGAGGTACGGATTACTGTTCAATTGCAGTAACAGAACCTGTAGAAACTGAACTACTAGTCTTGTTGTATATATTCTTTGGTCATCTTCTGTTTATGTAGTTTTTCTGAACTTTAGTATTTGACAGTTCAACTTGTGTGGAGTGAACTGTGGCATTGACTTCTTAAGCTGGGAAAAATGGGACTATTTGTTTAACCATTATCATCATGTGTGACCATATTATGGTCTAAAAATTGCGCTGTCAAAAGGCTTAGCAAGCCGTATTCTGGTCTCATTGTGTTTACTTGGTTGCAATTTATATGTCCTCACTGAACCAGAAAAACACAGGCCATCACAGGGTAACAGCTGGCATTTAAATCCGTCTCCTAAAAGTTTAATCCTCATAGATTATTTTCAAAAAATCAAGGAACCACCTTAAAATTCTAGGTGCCAGAAGAGTGATACGAAGCAGGATCTGTATTGAGGATCCACAAATATTTAGGTGCCGTAACACGAAATTGAGTGACCTGGAAAGGTGGACACATCTGATTTGTGCACCTTTGGTAATGTGAAGCAAGTCAGTGATGGTTGCTGTTTCAAATTTTGTCTGCGTTGAATACTAAGTAATGTGATATAGGCAATAAAATAGTTACGTAGACCCCCCTATTTGAAGATTATTTGGGAGACAAGCTTCTGGTATGCCTTAAATTGAGAAACATCTTAAATGGGATTGTATCATGAAATGGAAAATTACTACTCTGGTTGTAAAGTATTTTATTCACTCAAAATCTAAGCCAAATGATGTTTTTCTTCAATGTATTCTATCTTAATGTTGATTTAAGGGATGTGAGCGGGGGAGGGGCTTAAAAAATAAACTAATGTGAGGGTTACACTGTGTAAGACATTCCTCTGTCAGTGTAGTGTACAATGACCAATCATAAGATAGTGTATGTCTGTGATTCTTTGTCAGCCAGTAACACCGCTGAGGTAGAAATGTGCTTATACGAGGGCAGTCCATAAAGAAACGGAACTTTTTTTAAAATTTATTGCTTTACTTACAGTTTAATCAAACTTGTCACCTTCAAAGTTCCCCCCTCCACTGCTCCCAACGTTTTTTTCCATTTCTGGAACTTGTCCTGGAACATGTTTTGCAGGACGGTGCGTAGGTCCCGTATTGAATTTTCTTCTATCTCCTCTTCCGTCTGAAATCGGCGACCTTTTAGGGAGGATTTCCACTTCGGGAACAATAAAAATTCTGCGGGGGCCAAGTCTGGTGAGTAGGATGGCTGGGGGACAACAGTCGTCTCATGCTTCGTCAAGAATTCATGGATAAGGAGTGCTGCGTCAGCAGACGCAGCACAGATTTTGTGGTGACACGACGCATCTTCCGTTTTTCGGTCAGAATCAAGTGGCACGAACTTTTACAGATTCCTACTTCTTCGGCAACCTTATGGACAGTTAGGCAATGATTTTTAAGGATCACAGCAAGCACTTTCTCAACTTGATCGTCGTCCATTGACGTGGAAGGCCATCCAGATTTGTGGTCATCTTCGATGGATGTTCCGCCCGATTTGAAACGCTGGTACCATTCATGACATTGTATACGGCTCAAACAATCCTCTTAATAAGCCTGTTCCAACATCTGAAAGGTCTCCGTAGAAGTTTTTCCCTATTTGAAACAGAATGCATTGCAAATGCGTTGCTCCTCAAGATCCTGTATTTATCAACTTGCAAAAACTTGCCGAGAGTACTAAACACGCACTCATTCAAGCGCGTGTAACACGATGACCAATTGACATGGCATGATGCTGCTAGTGTCAAAATGAAGCCACCATCACAAGCGTGTTGCGCGCGCTGGCTGGCTCACTGTTTCACAAGTTCGGTTTCTTTATGGATTGCCTATGTATGTGAATGTCTCCTGCCACAGGACTTTAGGTGTGTCGCATGCTAATATGTGAGAACGGATAGTACACGGCTGTGATAGTTTTCCATTCATTCACGTCCATCGCACATAATCATGCCATTATGTACACAACCTGAACTCCAAAACTGGAGACACATACCCTAAAATTGAGAAAACAGTGCGTTAAGTTTGGGGGTTTTGTCTGGGACCACAAGAAGCGAATGTAAAATGTATGAAATTCTGAAATCAAGACACCTTAAATCAGAATTCTGCTTTGTGTGTGTGTGTGTGAGTGTATGGATGGGGTTGCGTGTGCCATTAAGCACCAGTGGCACACATTGTGTATGCGTGTCATGGCAATACACAGCCACACTCTGGGATGGTGGTTGTATCAGTCAGACCCTTATGGTACATGTCCTCCAACTCCTACCTAACTCACCAGACCATGCTTATACTGACTAGCGTCTGTTGGATCTTTCTGGACATCACTGAGCATACTGAAGAGGAGGTACAGAATTGATCACACGGCGCAATGTGAAGCACTGTCACAATTGTGGCCTTCGTGAATCATTTCCAAATGTGTGTTTGAGAAGGAACGTGACTGTTCAAGAAATGTATGTGTTACTTGTACTGAACGGTGGCATGAAATTGCTTGAGCAAAATGTATTTTCATATAAATTCATAATAAAAAGATTTGAAGTATATTTCCAGATGTTATAATGTATTAGTTAGTGGTATAAAATGGAAGAAGTTAATTTCATGTACCTTCTATAAACGTGGAATTATAGCAGTGGTAATACATGGGATATTAATCGGATTGTCAGATATGTTTCTGCGTGTTGTGTTTAGCATCATCATGGAGGAGTACGAGAAAACAATCTCAAGACTCGTTGCAGAGAAGGAGCAAGATAGACAAGCACATGAACAGGACAAGTCCTCCCTGCTCAAGGAACGGGATACTGCAATGGGCCATCTTGCTAACATAGAAATAGCATTTTCTGACTTACACAAGTAAGTTTCTTATAAGACTGCATTTGCCTTTAAACATTGCAAAATGCATTCTTACAGAGCAATCAAATGTGATTTACACATTTAACAACCTGCAAAGTTTTTGTGATCAATTTCACAAGTCCTATATGGATCTTCAGTCTTCCAACCAGAACTCTGTATGTCTTTCTTATCTCATACTTGTTACATGCTGTGCCTATTTCATTCTGTAATCAGCTTATCCTGACAAAAATTCCAGTTTGTATTTTTGGTTCCCCCCTCCCCCATAATGGGTTTTATATTAGCATATGCTTAACTGTCATAGTAAATTATTTCAACAATGTGATTATGTCTCTGGGCATGATGTGATGCTGCTGACATGATGTGATGCTGCTGACATGATGTGATGCTGCTGACATGATGTGATGCTGCTGACATGATGTGATGCTGCTGACATGAAACATGGCTCATATAGAGTATATTTTTTCTGTATGACTATGATATTTACAACATCATGCATTTTTTGCATTCCAAACATGTAAATTTTTGTAATTACTGTTACCTAGTTTTTCATAGCAACCATTCTCCCCTTTTCAGCATAAATTTCCTGGTATAAACCATTTCATTATTCTGTTGTGATCCAAATTTTCCTTTCTTACTTTGCTTGTGTCCTCATGCAGCTTTGTTGCTTTCCGTGTCTTGATCTTACTTGCATTACTACAGTGTAGTTCTATCCCCTCCATTCCTCAATCATATCTTGGGCTTGGGGTAACAGTACTTTCACTTACATAACTACAGAGTAGTTCCAGTTTTCTGCATGCCATTATCTGATTCTTTACTGTTGTTTGAAGCCCACATACTTTTAGAAATATGCTCCTGTTCTTCTTGAGATATGCAGTAATACCCACAATACTGCAGGGGTAGTGAAATGTGAGCTCTTGTCATTCATCTGACATCAGGGTACCACAGGCCACATATCTGCCTGGGACCATCATATCATTCCAAATGTGTAAGTTGGTACTGTTTTGTCCCAGGTGTTTAGTGTCATAATTTCATTTATAGGTTTGAGTTCGGCATGCAATACTGTGCTTGTCCAATTGAAATTACTTATTTCCAGCAGTTATGACTGAAATACTGGACAATGTCCATCATCTCAAGTTAAAGAACCCCATGTTTCGGAGTCGTGATCCCCCTTTTTCTTCAGGTAGACTGGGGGAAGGAGAGTACATATGATGATGGATCTGTTAGAAGGAGCTAATCTAAAAAGCTGGACACCAAAATCAAGACTGAGTATACAAGTTGTCCTGCATAAGAAGGTGTTCACTGTTCCCAAGCTGTTATTTCATAACATTCAGTTATGAAGATAACATTGTATATTATCAGGGCAACTAGGTTATGCAGTTATTTCAGAGCTAAAGGGAACTTGATAAAAGACAGGTCATAATTGACCATGTGAAAAATACCCATTTGAAGGCGTATGTTTTTGGCAGAGGTATTCATTTCCCATTAAGTTGCATTACATTATCATCTATAGCAAAAGAATCTTCAAAACCGTACAGTTCAAATCTTGCTGCTGCATGTTTATGATAAGCTTCAGTTAATGGTAATGAATAACAAATGCCATAGAAGCTGAAACAAAGTTGATAGGTCGTGCACACGTTTTGAAGTGGTATATATTCAGTTACTGACTGGTACTGTTTCACTATCAGGGAGTGAGTAATGATTGTAGAGCCCTGTAGAGACTTGGAAAACTGGAAGTTTGTCATAATAACAGACTTTGAATTTTTTTTTTGGAACTACTTGCTATTTTCAGTGCTTTTGTTACTCTCATGATACAAGCCTGGTTTCAAGATGATGGTGGTTTCTTGAAATTCTTGTATGAATTCTTAGACACATTATGAAAAATTGTATTAGTGGAAGGCTTAAAGAAGTGTGAATGTTTGCATGACCATTCCCTTGCCATTTACTCAACCCTCATTTATGCGCACACATTCTTCCACTTACATACCCTACAGCTTCACAATAACGTACTGTTTTGCCTGGCATAAGGTACAAGGAAAAAGGCAGGGAATACTGACATAACTGGCAAATGAAGCCTCTCCAATGGTTGGAAAGATGGTGATGCTGCTGTTTGTCAAAAAAAAAACCTGGTTGAAGTTTCAGCAACCTTTATGGATTAAATAACTAGAATTGGTATTCATATTATAGATGTAAAATTTATAATCTTGAACATAGTAAATGCAATATATTTTATTTGTAGTAAAGTATCTTATGTTTTGGTTACAGAAAATATGAGAGAAGTAAAACTGTAATTGAGGGGTTCAAGAAAAATGAGGAGGTTCTGAGAACAAGTTTAGCAGATTATGAGGCCACCATACGCAAGCAGGAACAGAAGTATGACATGCTGAAGTCCCATGCCATGGCTCAGCTAGAAAGGTAGGTGATTCCTGAAGCTTGCACATGCGTACTGAACATGTCCATTGTCTTGTTTTGATAGTAGAATCTGGCAGTGCTTCCATCATCCAGTGGAAGCTGAAACTAAATTAGTTGTGGCCAGTAGTTAGAGCTAGAGCTGTATATCAAATGAATCCCAGGTAGGTAATTTTCTGCTTTTAGCAGGTGGTGACAGTACCATTTGTATGTATAAGCAGGCTGAGGCAATAGACATTGTCCAGTATATGTCAGCTTATTGACACACCACTGTCACAATCACACTCGGGCAGTTTGTCATCATCTGGCAGACAAGGAATTCCTGTTGTGTTTTGACACAAGTAACATATTGATATTTTGGTGAGAACAGTGTGTTGTGTCTCAAAACAAATTTAACAGTTTTTTCAACTTCTGTTTTTGGCTTCAGATTTTGTGATTGCCCTTGTACCTGCCTCTTATAGAAAATTTGTTGGTGGAAATAGTTTACCGCCTTTGCCATCCTCCGTAGAACTTCATGGGATTAAGCAGGCTATGCTAGACTATCACAGCCAGATTATTTTTGTCTATATTTTTGTTTCTTTAAGGTAAAATGGAAATAAAATATTTTACAAGTGTTATTCATGCTGTTATTCAAATGTAGTTATGTGAAAGGCACAAATATTGTCAGAATATGTATATGCTGGGGCATAATATTCAAGTGTGTTGTTCTTTACAGTGCAAACCAAGAACTTGATTCAGTGCGTCGCAGTCAACAAGCAGAGACTGCCAAGTTTAAAGCCATGTTGAAGAAAGGAGAAGTAAAAACAAGCTCATTGGAGGAAATGTTGGAGCAGAAAGTAAAAGAAAATCAAGAGCTTGCATCAATTTGTGATGAACTTATAAGTAAAGTTGGTGGCAGTGAATGAGCAAAACTTGAGTGACATATTGTCTTTTCATTGTGGTAAGATTCGGGCATTGGTGATCATTAAAGTAGTCCTGAAAAATGTGAATCTCATGTAATGCATACAGACCTTAGTGATGCAGTCTGTTTCATATTAAATGCAGGATTATGTTAGCTGAGTGGGTGTCAGCCAGTTTGTATTCGTGAGATACCCTGTTTCTGATCTTGACCAGGAAACTTGTATATACTCGTGCAATATTCATGGTGTACCCATCATTCCAGTCAACTGTTTTGACACTGCTGTGAAGTAGACTATGATCTTCCTCTCAGTCCCTCACCAGTAACCGCTGCAGTTGATACTGTGCCACTACAACACATTAACCAGCCATCTTTCCCCAGTGCACCACATATAATTTTCGTTGGTCAGCGTTTCATAGCCATTGCGGTTATATGGTGTCATCAAGCAACCTACAAATAACCCCAGAATATAAATCATTCTTGTGCAAAGTAAACAGGTTATGTTGAAGTTGATTGTTGTAGGTACACATGGCAGGAAAATGTTATTGATTTGCTTCTCATTTTCACACTATTATTTATATTTATTTATTTACTTGTTTATTGGTATTTCTTGAATCACATTTTGCCAAGTCCAGAGATTTGTCCCAATTCATATTGGGTACAAAACTAGACTGCATTGTAGCGATCATATGTTCAATGGTGTTTGCTTGTTGTATAAAATTGATTCTCTGTACTCCTTTTCCTCTCAGGTAACCTGTATTATATTTGGAAGGCAAACTTAAAAAGTACATTTAACTACAAGGGCTGCCTGAAGCATGAAAGTTGGTTGAAATCTTTTACTGTCTCTGAAGGAGAATTGTGTTTCTAAACCATTCATAGACAATTCATGAATGAGCATATAAAACTGTGAGTTAGTTGTGTACAGACATGTGTTTTATTTTTCGAGGAAAATTATTGTAGGAATTGTTCGTCAGGAAGCTGAATTTTTTAACATTTCTACCCCGATTGAGGCATATTTGTCTCTTTTACTTCAGATAGGGGTGTATTTTTTAGGAAGATAAAATTAATATTTCTATGCATGGGGTCAAGATTACTTAAATACTTTTGTTTTATATGGGAATGTAAGTTGGAAGCTAAGGAAGCCTCAATGTGTGCACTTATTAGAATTCATGTAGCCTGTAATATAGTGTAAGTAACTCCCCTTTCCTTAAGCTGTACTTGAGTAAAAGGTACATTCATGTCAGGCTGTGAGAACATTTTGCACTTTTAACACATCTTTGATTTGGTTCCTGCAAGAGATGATCAGTCTTTGTTAAAATTACCATATGCATATATCTCTAGTAGCTAAGTGCAATGTTTGTCAGTTTTCTGTATTCATGCGTGCTGTATATAAACATTTTATATGTATAGTCTAAGTAAGCAGTGACCAGTTAATGTACATTTTTAAACTTAAAAAAAAAATCTTATTCAATTCCATACAGTATTTCAAAATTTATTTCACCAAAATGTTCATATGTTCAGAGGAATTGTGCTCTCTTCCTGGGTATACAACTGAGCATGAAAGCTATTAAAAGTTTCACACCTATAACTACCATATACTAAGACACAATAAAACCCTGTACTTAACTTTGTAGTAGTTTCTTAGGTATGATCTTGAATTGTATGGTATACTATCTTTATTTTCACATTAGTACCATGCATCTTGATATTATTAAATTGTTTCATTCACCAACTAATGCACAAATGATTGTCTTAAAAGCAATATTAAAATTTACATTAAAGTAGCTCCGACATACTTCGGTGTAGTCACACAATCTTCAGAGCGCTCATTATCCATGCTTGCTAAAGTTACACTTTGGTAAAAGAGTCAGTTATGGTACATCGGTGTGTGATTAAGTCAGTGGTGATGTGGCTGCATATATTGATAGTGTCCTTG
>Ga0123354_10005663_pt1 | contig 18256 bp, 11 predicted proteins | sample TergutLab28metaG_2_FD_97872 | JGI IMG/M metagenome (GOLD analysis project Ga0123354, IMG submission 97872) | Labiotermes labralis P4 segment gut microbial communities from Petit-Saut dam, French Guiana - Lab288 P4 | ecosystem: Host-associated > Arthropoda: Insects > Digestive system > Gut ...
GTGAATCTATCGAATGTTTTCCTGGTATAGTTTCCAAATTTTTCTTTAAACTTCTCGTTACTATTCCAGTGGCCCCAATTATTACTGGTACAATCGTACATTTCAGGTTCCACATTCGTTGTACCTCTATACACAAACTCTTGTATTTTAACTTCTTTTCCGCTTCCTTTTGTACAACATTTCTGTCTGTGGGTATTGCCACATCTATCAGTGCGCATGTTTTTCTTTTTTGTTTTTAATTATTATTATTATTATGGCACGGCATAGCATGGCATAGTCAATAATGCCTATTCCTTCCTAAGCGTAATTCCACCTTTTCATATAGCTTCTTCCTTCCTTTCCCTTGGCCAATGAATGCTATTAAAATTCGGCTCCTTTATGATTTACTGTGTATGCTGGTAATATTTCTGTTGTTAGTCAGGTGTTCTGTTCTTTTAAGTAGTAAATGTTTGTTAATATCAGATGTCATTATTATAATAATAATAACATAGCATTTTTAACACATTTAACAACCCAATTAGTGTACACGGCTTTTCTACCTAAGCCTGTCTTCATAACACATACATGAAAGCCAAAGTTTCTGTTATCAGAATGTTTCTAATATACTTCCTATGATGGTGAATTGAACAAATTTCCTGTTAAATTTCTAAGGTATTTACACTATTGTAATCGGTAAAGAGGGACACAATACCAGTAGTTCCTGGTATGCGATATCTACTGGATTTTTGCTTTTAGGATTTTAGTCGCGAGCATAAGCTTAATCATTTCGAATGTGCAATAACTGGATGAAAACAATCCCCTAAAGCACGTCATAGTCTACTCCGGTCGGCCAGTTTGCCCAGGCACATTCAGTAAGTTTCAGTATTCATTACACAAATGTGCAATTCAGATTACTTGACGTAAAGCTCCTCCCTCTTCACGGCTTGATTTACAACAAGATCCCACGTCATATGTGTCTATGAATAATACATTAATTTTTATGGCGAGGGCTATTGACTGAAGCTGTACTCAGTCATCATACTTGTTCAGTTTAAACAATGACAAGTAGTAATTTTTTACATTTTTTGCAACTTTTTCATTACTTTAAGTGCGACGCTACAGGTCAGTGTAGCTCACGACTTAGGATTTCAATATTTCCTAAACTTGTTTGTGGGCACTTGGCAAGACTCTTATATAACAGCCAACAGAAACACAGAAAACCTACAGCCACATCCGCACCCCGAATAAGACTGGAGTCTACGATCCAAATCAGCGTAAACCTGTAGCCATTTCAAAATTTACACCCGGCGCCACTGCAACTGGCTCGCATTCCTGATACTGATGTTGTTCTAAAAGATTCTTACGTCTGCCACAGTATTTCTCGTGAGATCTCAAGAGTTTACATACTTCTGGTGTAGCTCCGGGTACCAGCATTTGGAAGAAACCTGCTGCCCTCAAATAAAACGGTAAAAACCCGAAGACCAAGTTCTTAACACAATTTATTAACCACCTGTAGTGCACTACACTGTATGTATCAATCCAGATAATAGCTTCCTCTCCTAAGCGTTTCAGTATTTCGGGACACAATCTTATGAAAACACCAGTCCAACTGTAATTCCTTTGGAAAACGTGAACCATTTGATGTGTTGCAATGGAATTACAATTGGACCGGGTGCTTTCTGAACACAGTGTCAAAAGACACCGAAAGGCGTAGGATCGGAAACTAATACGTGATTTGATAAACACGGTGATGTGTACAACAGTTGGTCAATAAATGGTCTTACAGAACAGGCGCAATAAGATATTATGACAAAACTCCATTTTTAAAAATAGGCCTGTACCCCGAGCTGTCGAAGTTCGTTTGTCCATTTGTTTATATCTCCCTTAATTCAGTCACCATAAAAAATTCATCAATTTCTTGAGAGTTGTGACTAAAATTCTGGACGTTTCCCGTCATCCCGCATTAAATGGCTGTTTAATTCTATGTGTGACGGACAATGTCGAATATTTCTCTCACGACTATGAACATATAACTTCGTCAGAAATTTTTAAAATTAAATTAATTACTTAGGCCGTAGATTTGCGTTCCGAACACACGCTGCTCATAGATCTGCCAGACACAGACTATATTAAGTGATGTCTTACTCAATTTTTTTCGTGTTCCATTAGAAAATTTTGAGGTACTTCCTCGAATAAATTTCGACCATTCCTTCTAAATCCACTCTTCACTAATTACTGTTGGTAGCACTGAAAAATAATCAACAAAACATATAGGGAGTGCCTCAACCAACTGCGCCACCGTGTGCCCCTTATGACCACAGGAACGCTTCAGATATTCACTGTAACAGCACGTGGTTTAACTTAGCAATTTGAGTATTTGTTACATTTTATAAACATTCCTGTAAAGCACCTTGATAATGGCCGCCAAAGCGACTGACACGTGTGGGTGAATAGTAATTATGTGATAAAGCATTTTTTGTCAGTGTGAATTTTTGGTTTATTAAATAAGTGTAAATATTTGCCATAGTTCAACATAAGGAAAAGTCTTATATGGGCCTTGAATATGAAGGTACAACGCATGATTAAAAAGTGCAGAAATTCCTAGATTTTTCCTAAAAGGAAAGTTTGGCACCGCCTGCTTAATTCCAGCCGTTCCCACCCAAAAAAACCAAAACCCATTACTCATACCAAGATTAATGATTCCATTTTCCACCCATGTGCGTGCATTGTCAGCTGATTCGCGTCACATCACTTTGTTGATGGCTGCATGAAACCATCAAGTTATTCAGTAAATACACATCCACACGAACATTATCCTACTCATATTTGTATTTTAGCGACTCCTTGTTTAGCTGAACAAGTTCTAATATCTAGGTGATACACCCCCTTGTGCTCAGTTCGATAAAAATACTTATTCAGTATTCCTTCATATACAACAAAATTAACTGTAATTGTGTTGTGTAGGACGGCGTACTGAATAAATATTTCTACTGAAAGGGATCTATTCAAAATCATATTTAATACCGTAATAGGCTCACAGGGGTTAGGCCCTTTAATGGGCAATAGTCTATTTCGTTGCTGGCGAGTAATAAATTCGAGACCAAATTAGGTGCTAGTATTTTTGTCTATTACAAATTGAAGCCTGAGACTCAATGCGTAGAAACCACTTTCACATTTGGGCAGTCGAAGGAACAGAAATTTTCTGTATCAGAATTTATATGGCTACACAGTTGCAAGGAGTACGATGAGACGCCTTTTGCATCAACCTACCACAAGGCAGTTCTTTACTTTTGCATTGAATATGGGAAAGTTCTAAAAGGCAAACTGTACGTCATGCCAATGAATTATTAAAAATCTTCGAATAAAAAGTAAAAAAGTAACGGGTTTAAACTCCAAGAAAACACTTACATATTTATCACAAAAATTAGTAACTTAATAAGGAAAATATCTCTTCATTCTGGACAAAGAAAGAACGTAAGAAATTACAATTTATGTTCCTAAATCACATATCGTACTTTAAGGTTGAATCAAGTATTGCAGAAAACAGGCTTACCACAGTACCGTAGGAATTAAAATAGACCAGCACCTGTCACATGCGTAATCTATCATATAAAACCATTCCCTTTTGCAGTTATATAGCCTATAAACTATGTAGAAGAAAGCCTTTAAGTATGTAAACTAAAAAGCAGTAGAATAATACGAACCGGTTAGAGACTACCCTATGCGGTCCGGTTGCAGGATGGGGCAATGATTTTTCTCGTTTCCAACACTTCCAGACCAAATCTGGGGCCCATACAGCCTTCTGTTCAGGAGGTACCATGGACCTTTCCAAGACAGTAAAGTGCTCGGCGCATACAAGTGAGCAGACAAATCTATCTAGCTTAATAATTGGTAGAATTAAACATTTTATCTCCAAAAATTATACATTCAAGGAGTTCACAGGGACATTTTGCCGTTTGGAATTTTATATGAAAATAATAGCGGAAAATAAGAGTGCAAAGTTTTATTGCCTCGCTCATAGAACTAAATACGTAAGTGTTATGTCATACCGTATCATGACATTGTAAGGTTTCGAATTATTAAGAAGAGGACAATTTGAAACGTCAGGCTAAATGTATGTTATACAAAACCGATACACATGAAAGTGAATGTTGGCCCCTCTCAAAGAAGGATGGAAAAACAATCCGAATCTTAGAAAGAAGAATGTTAAAAATGGTTTATGTCCCAGTTAACGATAATGGTATATGAAGAACGAGATACAATAATGAGCTTTATGCGCTATACGATGAACCAGATATACTTGTACTGAAAGTGATAAAATTGGCAGAATGAGGTGGCTGGGACACCTCTGTAGAATGCAAGAACTGGATCCTTGCAGAAAGCTTACTCGACTTAAACCAGAAGGCACTCGACATTTAGGGAAACCTGAGTTCAGGTGGCTTGAGTCAGCTGAGGAAAACCTGAAGAACATGGGCGTGGGGAACCGGAGACGTGAGTAGCAGGATAGTGAACAATGGAGGACAATTTTGGAACGGGCTAAGGTGCACCAAGAACTGTAATGCCAGAAGAAGAAGAAGAAGAGGGAAGAAGAAGAAGAAGGCGTGGGAATAAAACTATATATTTTCATCCTACATCCATAAATTACAATGACAGCCTTCGCAGAAATATCTAAGTCACTCAGTTCGTAAATTACTACATATAAACTCGAAGAGAAGCTTTGAATTTCGAAGTTGCATAAAGGCTTCTCCGAGGTCCGCTGCTTCTTACTGTGTTTCTTATATCAAACACTCCAACACACGCCGTGGGAAAGTGCGGAGTGTCTTAACGTTAATGGAGGTGGCAAGATGCAGTAACATTTTTTCTGCAGTGGGTCAATAGAGACACCGGAATCACCAATACGTCAGATAACATAATGATACTGAATGGCGGGCAAGAAAGGTACAAGAAGCTTTTATGACTTCTTTTACGATGTAACTCAAACCACCTAGAGGAAATGAGGGACACCGAGGGAATATCTAATCAGAGTAAGAAATTTCGCAATCAAGACTCAACCAGAAAAACTCGTCTAATTGTCGTAAACACTACGTCGCAGATTCCAAACGTCTCTTGGATTTAATGAATAAGCTTTACTCTGTTTCGTTCTTGAGAGTAATGACAACAGCTCTCAGTGAAATACGTCAAATACTACCGGGTAAGACTGGGGTGATTAATAGTTTCGACAGCCAGTCTCGCACGGCAATCAAACCATCACCAACCGGACCGAGAGCTGAACAAGGCCACAGAATTATCGATCTCAACAACTAAAGTTTTTTGTTGTTTTGCCAATTGGTAAATTCCTGGAACAAAGATTAAATTACTGAAGACGAAATTACTGTTTTAAAGCACGGTGTTTGAATCATCAGCCGGACAGAATACGAAGCTACGCCGGCTCAAGGTATGGGAATGGCCCACGGAAACCTCGCGTCTGAATTCGTGCAATCGATGCTGTTGAAGTAATTTCGTAGCTTTATCATATTCGTCGTAATTTTTATGCGCGTTTGCAAAATTTCGAAAAGCGACTATTAGCTTCGTCATGTCGGTCTGTCCGTCCGCGTGGAGTAACACGGCTCCCAATGGACGGATATTCGTGAAACACGATATTTGAAAATTTTTAACAATTTGTAGAGAAAATTCGAGTTTCATTTTGACAAGAATATGAGATAATTTGCATGAATACCTATGCGAATTTGTAATAACGTCTCGTTAAATTATTCCCAGAACAAGAAATGCTTCAGACAAAGGTTGAAGAGAAAATCAAAAGAACACTCTAGATCAATAAATTGCTCCCGAAAATCACGCCATTTATGGGATAGTGTCGAAAAATATGATACAGCCAGGGAGGCCACAGGTGAAAATATAAAACGGTGCATACGTAATTCATGCTGGATACGTAAGGCTACTAACACATGCTCAGAATATGTAATTTTTTACACTGCAGCAATGGTTGAAAGAACGCGCCTCAATATCAGTTTTAAGTACACTGCCGGTCTCGTTGACCTTACAGCAAGGTAATTTCATATACATCAACCTAAACTACACAACACCTTATCTCAGAAGACAACCAACTTTCGCAACGTAGGCACTAGTCAATATACGAGTGTAAGTTCACCGAAATAGAAGTGCGTTTCAGTAAACTCATATACGTAATTGTGTAATTCAAGGAAAATGGAACATACTAAGGGTACAAAATAGTATATTGCGTAGAAATAAATTAACAAATAGCTGATAAGCACAGGTCTACACAAAGAAACAAAAATAAAGATACTTTAAACGTAACTTCGAAGCATGATCAAGTACACACTAATAAAAATCCTCATGAAAGCTTCCCCTTTGCATGATATTGGGGGTCCTTTTCATCAACTTGCTGCAAAACACAGAACACCGAAATCCCATTCTTATACACCCCCGCCTAGCATCATCGTCTTCGGCCTTGCTTCACGTGGCAGCGATGATACCGAAACTCTGAATCGAGGAATTGTTTCTCGCGTCTTTAAGTTAATATGTTTCTGTTTTTGTAACAAGGGAAACACAAAGTTAGTATAGTGAAAAAGATATAAAAAACACAACAAATTATTGAATGCGAAAGATTGGCGCTGAGTCCAATGAAGTAGGATCTGAAGTTCTCAAGACCTCAGCTGTGAAGTTTGCGGTCTGCTTGGATGTGAAGTCATGTATTTTTTTTATTTAGGTATCAGCCTTTCGACGGACCCGATGATGGAACCAGGGGAATAGGTGGACTGGGGGACAGCTAGTGGTGTGGCCGCAATGGGCAGCACAGTCGGAGGAGCGAAGAAGTGGACAACAATTTATATGAAAGGAAATATGATCTGCGGGCACCATATTTTAAATTACACAGCCCAATACACGGAAATAAATAACTGTGATACATTGAGAGTTCGTAACTTCTGTTAGTGGCGGTCGTTGTGATTACACGCCCCTGGCAACAAAATAATTTATCTACGCCCCTGTAAGGGGGTTGGTTTTGATCCGAACAGACATCGTCTTAATCCAGAAAGCCAAACACTGAAGTCGTAGTCTGTAAGAACACACTTAGACCTGCATAAAAGATGGATATTTAAAATAAGATATCCTTTTCATATTTTCTCCGCAACTTGATTCGAATTAACATTTACGGCACGAATATTCAGTGAGCTAATCTCCTGATGGACACAAAACAAGCATTCAGTTCTTTCTAGAGTGAGACACTGTACCAGCCAGATTATATAAGTCGGTATAATGACTACACGATGAACTGGACGACCGAGAGATCGTGGTTTGATTGACGGAAACAATAAAAGGTTTTTCTCTTCTCCACAATTTTCAGGCCGATTTTGTCTTCCGACCAACCTCATATTTAAACGGTACTGGCGGGTTTTAACCACGGGGGTAAAGCGGCCCGTGTATGAGAATGACACTCGACACTTTCCGCTGTCGTGTTTAGAACTGAGTGTTTCTTCTTCCTTAATATGACTTAATGCTCTGTACAGGGACAAATTTACCCTCAAACTTAGCGTCAGCGTTATGTAATTTTAACCAAACATATGAAAAAGACAGGCAATTCAAGTGAAAGGTAATAGTGAGGCGCGTTCGCGGAATCATTTTTGCCGTGGGGGAAAAAATAACTGTTAGAAATCATGAATGTGTGTCTGTAGCATTATTTATGCTGCATGCAAACAGCGTTCGCCATATTGCACTGTCATCTGTAGCCTGTCTGTCTCCACAATTTGTGCCCACATCATCTCATAAACGCCACGATTTTTGGAAAAAAAATATTTTTTAACATAAAATGTGTTTTGATTGCCTCTAAAACTTTTGTCTGAAACGTTCCTCAGAGATACGTACGTAGATCTCAATGTAAAGTACCCGTTATTCTTGTCGTATTTTAATCAAATTTGATTTTTTCGACATATTTTAAAAAAATACTCAAATATCAAATTTCACAAAAATCCGTCCAGTGGGAAACGAATTGTTCCATGCGGACGGACGGATATGACGAAAGTAGCAGTCGACGTCGCAATTCTGTGAACGCGACTAAAAATTCAGCTCCTCAAAGGAATTCCTGCAGCGTTTCTCCAGTTGTTATATGGGCGGACAGACAGACGGTAAAATATGGCAAATATGATAGGCGATGATTATCATTATCATCATCAAATCTTGTGGAGCATCCATGAAGAGCTTCCGGTCATTGCGGTATCCAGCTAACCCCTTGACCTCGTTCCATGATCTTCTTGTGCTTCTTATCTCATCCTCTAATGTCCTTCGCCACGTTCTCTTCGGCCTACTTCTCCTTCTATATCCCTGAGGATTCCAATCTAATGCAGTTTTCTCTATTGCTCCTGTTTCTTTACGTAATGTGTGTCCAATCCAATTCCATTTTCTTCTTTTTATCTTATTTCCTTATGACGTATGATGGGTGATTCTCCATAGTTCTTCGTTCGTAATCTTATCGGTCTATTTTATATTCATTATTCGTCTTAAGCATTTATTTACAAATATCTGTAGTCTTCTTGTTATCTGGTTGGTAGTTTTCCAAGTTTCACAAGCATAAAATAATAATATTGATTTTACATTCGTATTGAATATTCGTATTTTAACTTCTTTTGATATGTTGAGATTTCTCCATACAGGATACAGCTGAACAAATACACCATTTGCTTTCTTGATTCTACTTGCTATATCTTCCTATGTTCCTCCGCTTTCTGACACCACTCTTCCTAGGTTTACAAAGGATCCAACTTCTTCAATTTCCGTTTTCTCTAACCTAAATTTTTGCATATTAGATTTATTAACTCTCATCCCCTTCGTCTTGTTTATGTTTATATGCAAACCAACTAATTCTGCTTCATCTTTTAGTCTCTTTAGCTTTACTTCCATATCTCAAAATCTCTGGGCTAACAGACAAATACCATCCGCATAGTCCAGATCTTCCAATCTTTCCTTCATACTCCACTGTATTCCCCTTTTCCTTAAACCTTTCACTCTCTTCATGACTCTGTCTAATATTAGCAGAAAAAGGGTTGGGGGTAGAATACATCCTTGCCTTACATCATTTCTGACCTCTATAAAGTCTGAAAGCTTTCCTTCATGGGAAATTTTGCACTTAAATCCATCATACAATATTTTAATTATTTGGGTAGGCGATTATTATACGTACGTGTATTTAGCATATGTTAGGAGCCATTTGAATCGATCAAGTAAAGCTTTTACACGTCACCTCTCGACAGCCATTTATATTACGTTTCTCTTCTTGTTCAATTCACTCTATGTTTCACATGGTGAATATTATCTTCATCTATCCCGCTTTCTGTGTTTGAAGCCTCACTTCGAAACGGACCGCCTTCAACGTCAATCCGACACGCTGAACCAATAAAACGCTTTTTGTAACATGAAATATGGCATGGTGTTCTTTCGCTTGCCGAGTTTATATTCTTGATGTGTATATACTTAACAGTAAGCAGTCCGAACACATATAGGTGCAACATATCAGTAAGTTAATCATTTTCCAACGAAATGCAACTCAAAGCAGTCTATTTATTATTCTGTAAGTTCACTCTACATGTTTCGTGTGTCAACCACACCCATTATCAGGAGTACACAAAACTGTAACTACAGCCTCCGGTACTGGTCATATTTTTTGTGCAGCTACCTCCCTCCAACGTGGTCAACTTGGACACGTAGGAGGGAGGTAGCTGCACAGCACAGCATGAGCAGTATCGGAGGCTGTAGTTACAGTTTTGTGTACTCCTGATGATTGGTGTGGTTGACACCCGAAACATGTAGAGTGAACTTACAGAATAATAAATAGACTGCTTTGTGTTGCATCTCGTTGGACAATTATTAATATGGATCAGCGATGCAAGGAGCCATTAATATAAAATATCAATAAGTGTTAAATAGCTCTTCACGCATCGCTTGACTAGCAAAAATTGAAAGCGTAAATCGCAATAAAGAGACATATGAAGATGCGTGTGCTTCTTTCGATATTTCTAATAAGTTCGGAAATTAACGCACAATGAGGGAGATTTTTATACAACAACCTCCAATACAAAATCTGATCTATCTGACAACAGCGTCCGAGCAAGAGAGACAAAACCTAAACGTCATTTGTTTATACATTTCGAAGACCGTAAAACGTACGGGAGAATTATACTGGATACAAAACGTGTTTTCATTCCGTCCGAAATACTGTTCCAAACACTTTTCGCTCCGATAAACATTTAGCGAATTACACTGCAGCTGGATGCAAATATGCATGTCGATGTTCATGCAATATATCTGTGACTGTCAAATGCAAATTAATTTTGTAATGCATCGGCTTGTTTTCATGGCAATCGCCGCTAGAAAATATCACAAGAATTCTTACAGAGCTGCTCTATTTGCTACATTCAAACAGAAAGGCAGAAAAACTTGACAAAGTTAATCAAATTTTTGCAAATTTTCATTTGGAACGCGCTGAAAATTTTTACTGCACATTAATCTATACATACTAGCGGAAGTCTGCCTATGTGGAGAGTGCCTAGGTCTGACAAGATTACAGAGAGAGGTGCAATGTAATTTGGATCACTCAGGATTTTCCAGGTGCCTTCATTTTAAAATGCAGATGCTGCGGATAAAAAATGATAGTTGGCAGAGCTGATCAACGGGAGAGATATTACGCTTCCAGATAGATAACCTATATTCTTGACAGCTCTGGTCAATACGAGATGCAGAAATATACAGTATATGAAACATGCAGTACCTTTACACAATTCTACATGCTTCAGTCCACAGTACCAATTTATTGACAATATGCTTACACAAAACGCACGCCAAGCCTGAATATGACATGGTCCTGTCAACAGGCGCAGCGTGTGTATTGTGTAATTGCACTCATTCATCATTCACTCTACAGCCTGTCTTACGACAGGTTCGTAGCCTCTTAGAAAGACAGTTTCGCACAGAGTGCGATATAGTGCTTCCTCTTTTAAGTTCCAACACCTTCTCGTTTCCCTAGGGCTAACCGATAGCCGCTTACGTCTTATTCCTCGTTTTCCCATCCTTTATACCTTTCTTTCAATTTTTACCTCAATAACGTCTTTTAGAAGGCAGTCCCTAACGAATATGCGACCAATCCAATTAGGCTTACTTATTTTTACTTTATGTAAAATATTCCTTTCCTACTTAACTCTATGCATGATAGTACTTCATTTTTCACAAGATCGTTCGAACTAATACTTACATCCTATAATATTAATATTAGATTAGATTATCATTACATCGAAACATGAATTTCTTTTGTGTTTACTGAGACATCAAAAACTTCTTCTACACACTTTATGGTACATGCAGCCTCACTGCCTGAACAGCAATTACAGCCTTAAAGTCAACTTATTTTATGATCTTTCATTTGAACCTACGTAATGTGAAGCACCGTGGAGGAATATACACTATAAATTAACTGAAAGAGAAATTTAAGTCAATCAACAGATAACTAATTGATTAATTACAGAAATATTTCCATGGCAGTTGAGCGTCTTGAAACTGGATTGTTAGCAATCTCAGTCAAGAAGTTCGCCCGTTAAGCAAACTCAGTATCTTACTGTGTTCACAAAATCCTCCACTTCGTCCTTTTCTCAGCCTTTGAACTCAACTGCCAGTTATATAGAGTATTTACACAGAACCTATTTTAATGTTACCCTCCCACGTGATATATTCACTCTATGTGTTTCAAATGAAATTTTGCACCACTTTATCTGCACCGTGAATGCTGTGGGTATTTGTCATTCATTTATACATCCGCGACCCGAAGATTTGCCAAATCGTGGTGAAATTTGAAACAGCTGAATGTAACATAGTCGTCCAATGTCAACAGTAATACTGAACTGTTGTGTGGTTATGTGGTTGAAATATGTCAACGGACAACGCAAAGGGCCTCGCATTAATTAAGCGATGTTGTTTTCGTAACACCAGCAATATATAAAATAATTTCTACAGAATCTTATACGTGCATATCATCCGAACTTTCTTCATGGAAAATTGTACTGTCGAAAGCTTGCTACATGCAGCAAGATGTAAAGAACGTCCTTATTGAATTTGTGACACAAATGCATACATTTTGAAGAAATAAAACTTTCAATATAACCAAACTTAGAATAATTTATGTAATAACGTAAGAGAAATGTCGGCAGTTTTTCAAGAATAACAAATGAAAGAAAACAGTTTAAAAAATTGTCCCTCTCCTCTATTACTTACACTGGTCGTCAATATTTCTACGTCTCCTCCCTACTCCAAGCTCCCAGTCGGCACATAAACCTTGCAAAAACCGTGAAGGCACATAAACGTTTTATCGGCTGAATTCGTTCCCCTCGTTTTAATACCCATGTTCCCCAAAACATTCAACAGGAGGCAATTCAGTGGCGCCAAGAAAGTTACGCAACAACCACGGCACGCAGTATATTCTGTTTACAACTAAGTTAGAGGCCTGAGCTAAAGAAACCACAAAACGTAGGAAGCACTGGAAGACGCTTTTTCCTTGGTGTGTTAAAAAACGCTGTATCAACTTCAGAGGTCTTGCTGTAACAAAGTATGCTTGGTTCACTGAAGAAAATGAAAGCGATGAATCTGGAAGGCTACAGTCGTCTATTATTCCTACAGAGTGATATTATTCCTACAAGGTGGTATTAGTCCTACAGAATAGTATTATTCCTACAGGGTGGTATCATTCCTACAGTGTGGTATTATTCCTACAGAGTGGTATTATTCGTACAATGTGTACCCTTACATGCAGGAACACAAGTAAGCCGTGCTTCAAGGTAGTTTCCAGAAAATAAATCTGACTGAATACTTGAATGTAAGTCACTGAGAAAGATACTGTGTATAACTAATCATTTTGCGCAGGAACATCCTTGCAGCTCCACTGTTCCAGGAGTTTCCCGTGTATACGGACCCGTACCACACAATCTGAAGGCTCACTACCATCTTCATAACAGCTGGTCAATTATACTATCCAGATTGGAGAACATTCTAAAACAGGTTTTTAATACTGCGGCTCGAAATTCGAGAAGAAATTCAAGTACCTTGGAACCAAGTTAATATTTAGATTAGTGAATTAAATTTTAGATTAGAAAAAGCAAGCACTTTATTAATGGCTAAGTACAACCACGAAATATTTAATGTGTCACGAAGTTGCGCAACATAAAATCTTGTATGTCTTAGGAATGATCTGACATATCTCCACGCTAAAGATCTAGGTGAAGGTATGTACGAGTATGTGTATACACACAACCTGCATATATATATATACATATATATGTGTGTGTGTGTGTGTGTATGTGTGTGTGTGTGTGTGTGTGTGTCCATAAATAAATTTATATATTATGTTGAAGACTCGAAATCTAAAGGGCCACTTTCATTTCTCACACCAGGTTGAGGATTGCGGGGAAGCAATTATGAAAACTACAGTTTTATCGTATCTGATGCCATGAGATTAAGTACAAGGTAAAGCAATCCCTGTACAGGCCCTGAGGGTTCCAGGAGGTTGAGGCTCCCAGATTTCAAGATAATCGGCACATTCAAGTGGTAAGGTCGTCAGTCCTACGCACCGGTAAACTTAACCCCCCCCCCCAGGAAATATTCGTGGTACTCATTTCTGTTATAGGCTGAGCCGACCCCAAGGCTATGGTGCGACCGGAAGGATTATGTCAGTGAAAAATTCCAGTAACACCATCGGGAATCGAAACCGACCTTACGGCTTGTAGTCCAGTCCTTCAGCAAAATGCGCCACCATCTACACCCCCCCCCCCCCATGAGATTTAGTATGTTGATATAATAAATTTTGGAGTAATGCGAAACAGCTATCGTCAAGACGGAAGAGAAAGCCACGCAAAAACATATGATATACTTACACAAAATAGCAGAGGTGAGACAGTAAGAGGCCAAGACAATGAAAGAAGTGGCCCAGGCGACTAGCGTCTTGTCAGTGGGACAGCACGGGCAAAAATCTAATCGAATCCGCCATCAAGTTTGCGACGGCAAGTTGCACTGAAACGCTGATAGCCGTTTAACAATTAACATTACTCTATATACCAGTATGCGCGTAATCTTAATTTCGCAGACATCCTTCAACATCCCGCATAACCACTTCAGTCCATAAACAAGCAAAGTTTCACCAACGTGTTTCCCATGAGCCTGGGTAGTGAAACGACGGAAGAGGTACTTCAAAGTTTCCCTTGGTTTCACAAGAGAAGTCACGTATCTCTGAAACTCTAACATGATCAGTTATTTCCGAATGTCTTCCCAGCAGCAGCTTTTAGCTTTTCGAAATACGCGAGTTTCACCGTCCATAACTTTCGGGAAGAATGCCCCATTGCTTCCCATTTACATACACATGATGCGAGGAATAAGAACTTTTTTTTCAGAAGTGGAGAACATTTTAAAAAAATACTTCAATTAAACCGTTTCTGAGAGCCTGTCCGTAGAATGAATGATAAAACCGCCACTATTTTACAGTACAATGTAATCGAATTGAAGGTACTTTAGTTACAGTTCACAAAATACCGTGCGTTCGGAAAGTCGCTGTGCACTTAGGCACAAGCACATCTGCAGAAAGTGTTTGCGAATAAAATTAAACGCGTTCAGGCCCGTATAGACGCTCGTGGACATCACTTCCAACACCTCTTACAAGCGCACAGCGACTTTCCGAACTTCCCTCCCGTGCCACCACATTTCAGCTGGACTCTAGCGTAGCCTAAATGCAAAACGACTATCCGAACGCACTGTATTATGTAATATATTCCTACTAGAATGGAATCTTATCGTTTGCTAGAATAAAAAAAGTTACAAATTTAAAACGTTCATTTATCCATTTATATAGTTATTTATAGATAATACGTACGAAAGGCTGTTTATAACTCACTATGTATGCAACATCACTGTCACCAAGTTTCAATTGAAACGTGCAGTTACCATGTACTAATGACAAGTGACAGCTCTGGGTCTGCTCTATAGCTCCGTACCATAGGACAAAATGTGGTGCTTATATATGAGAATCTGTATTCAAATAATTGTGGACTACAAAGATTAAAATAGTAACATACGTACATACACAGAGTGCTTTAGGACGAATCTGCCATATTCGGCAGAACATTCCTAATGTTAAATAACAGCGATATAACCAAATATGCCTGTTTTAGAAGTCGAACGGTCACTGAGATTCTGGCGAGATAGGTTTTAAAGAATGAAAATTGTTGTACACTTATTAATTTTCATATACATATCAAAATGAGTAGGTTTTGTAGTTCTTGTAATGTTAATACATTTACCTAACGTATAATTAAAGTCTGCGTAATATAAAAACATTACATAAGCATGAAAGACAAGCGGTTGTTACACAAACCCATCCGTAGGTTTGTACGTGGTTTACACAGTACGTGAGGCTTGGCTTCGCTATCGGTTAAAGGAGAATCTGCGTTCTCCACGGATAACGCATTATGTTAAACAGACAGTGTGTGTGTGTGGAACATCAACAAGACCACATTTTTCTCTCGCCATTATATCTGTAACAGGTCAAATTAGAATAAAAGCATTTTTGGTTATAACCACGTAAAGTAACACTGGGAATGCCCTCCCGGAGCAGCGCATGTTCCTCTCGAAACGCCACACGTATATTACAAATTACAAAATTAGAAATTACAAATTGCAAATTACAAATTATTTGTACACTTTAAAAACATATTCTAAGTGAGCTTTGTAAAAGAATTACATTTGTACAACACAAGAAGCTTCAACGCTTCTTCGGTCTTCCAATTGTTCTCCTTCCTTGTGGTCTGTAGTGGTATGATTTCTGGAGATCCTGAGTTGGGTAGGGTATCCTCAGAATGGATAACCAGTCCCTCGCTGATTAAGGTTGGTGATAGCTAACCTCAGGGCCTCCAAACATGCCCGTTTTTTGTAGGGGTGTGCTCCCTTAGCCGAATGTCTCGGTTTTGAGGCGCCGAGGACTCATTTTCATCCGCTCCTCTCTGCTACAACTAAAGTTGCATTACCCAGGGATCACGATCGAGGACGTGAGGAAGTCGGATTTGCTGGCAGAGCTGACCGACGTCATGTCAGACGGTGTTTTCCAAGATTTGTGGCGCTGGCGCGAGCAGTTGTAACTCTGGAGACGGAACAGATCAAAGGGTCCAATCCTTGATGTTTATGATGATGATGATGATGATAAAGCTTCAAAGTTTTGAAGATTACTTGTAAAGTGAATCTAAACGAGTCAAAACAAAAATTGCTAGATCTATTCGATCCAGGGCTCTTACTAAATATAGAATATTATTTCAAAAACCACCTGGAACTGAAGGTCGCAAACAAATTCAAAAATTTTGTGCGTCTTAATTTTACCTAAAGTTTGCGTTTACATTTCATACTAAGAATTATGCGTGACAAAATTCACAGAGTTCGATTTAACTTGACTTAAATTGCTAACACCGAGTTACACACCCTCCACTAAAAGTGTCCAATGCTTTGCATTAGTTCTTTCTTCCTACTCCAACTCCTTTCTACCTACCCACTGTAGTTGTAGAGGATTACATTTTGCGGCTCATAATACTCAATGACACCTACACACAGCCTCACTAAGCCTCCTTTGCATGATGGATCAGCCAGTCGCAGAGACCTTCACCTAACAACACACAACTCTCACAAGAGACATACTTTCATTCCCTTGGCGGGATTCTAACCCGGCATCTCAGCAAGCAAGCGGCGAAGACCGAAGCCTGAGACCGCGCGGCCACCAGAATCGGCACTTTACACAGCACACTTCCAAATTTACACTTCACTGAAGTAGGTACCGCGTGCAGACGATGTTACTCTGCTACTGAGACTTTACGGGCGGATGGTCTCGAAGACAGGGATAAAGGAACTGTGTACTAGTTTGCATTTGAAGTAAGTGGACGGTAGGTAAGGAGGGGTAGGCAACTACCAACTTCCGTACTCAGTGACCAGAAGGAGAATGGAGGTGTGGTTCATTTTACCACGCTCTTAGTGTATGGGTTATATGGCGTTGCTTGTGTGATGACTGCTGAAAACGAATTGGAAAAGATCTGGTAGAGAGCAGTCGTTGCCTAATCGTGCACCGTCTGACATCTGACAAAACTGACTGAGTGAAATCACTGTGAGCAACACAAAATAATGTTGTTCAGGCCAAGATTCAACCGGATAGCTCGCTATCACCAATGTAAGTAGGCATCATCCTGTATCAACTTGATCCGTCCTTGCATGGGGAAGTGGGACCATGTGTGTGATGGCCCAGAATAAATCTTCGGTGAAGAGCTTGTGATGATTTGCCCTATAACACAGCAGTAGAGTGCGCACGTCTCCTATGACGACAAGAAGAAACATGCACTTTGTCAGTACGGTTTGCTGGTGCGAGACACTGTCATGTGACTAGATACAAATAATAAAAGCAGACGGAATTCCGAGAGCACAGAACCCGTTCCACGCACTCCGACAACAGAAACGTGTCCTAGGAAGTGGACTTCTATATGACAACACTTTTCTTTGAAATGTCGCATGTCGCTTTCCATCATTAAACTGAGCTGTATTTCATCTCGCATTCTTGAATTAATGCATACTTATCACATCTGCATATTTCACTTGTAAGGTACTAAGTCTAAATTATGTTAAGTTCAAAAGACTAAAATAGGCAGCTTTATCGACCGAATGGACAATACTAGAATACCAAAAAAGAAGTGAATGGAAAATTTCATGGAAAAATACGCGTGGGAAAATCACGGCTGAAGTGGGAACACATTAGGAGGAACAGATCGGTTGTTGTTGAATACAAAAGGAAGGAGGAGACTAGTAGGACATAGAGACATCCGAAGGCGAACTGCTAAGGAGGTCACGGTCCGATTCGGGCCGTCGTGCCAATCAAACAGAAGAAGAAGAAGAAGAAGAAGAAGAAGAAGAAGATGATGATGATGATGATGATGATGATGAAGTCAGTGAGTCAGTGGATCATAGAGCTAGAAATTTTGTGTCTCATGATGTCAGCCGCTGGCATCTAACCAGGGAGTTTCGGGTTCAATCCAAGGTCATTTCATGGGAAATCTGTGGTAGAAATAGAGACATGTGGCACATACTTTAAGATTTCTTCGTGAGCTCCCCCCCCCCCCTTCCAGGTCCAACCTAAAAGGCCCCTTAATTTCTTTTCATAAATCTAAAACAAACCGCCCGGATAACCCCAGCATTTAACAACGATTTTTATTAA
>Ga0123354_10005664_pt1 | contig 18256 bp, 9 predicted proteins | sample TergutLab28metaG_2_FD_97872 | JGI IMG/M metagenome (GOLD analysis project Ga0123354, IMG submission 97872) | Labiotermes labralis P4 segment gut microbial communities from Petit-Saut dam, French Guiana - Lab288 P4 | ecosystem: Host-associated > Arthropoda: Insects > Digestive system > Gut ...
ATTGACAGACTGCAGAAATCTATACAGTGCAAGCCGTGAGCGTGCAGAATTAACAGGCTGCAGAACTGTATACATTGCCAGCTGTGAGTGTACAGAATTGACAGACTACAGAACTCTATACATTGCCAGCTGTGATTGTACAGAATTGACAAATTACAGAACTATATACAGTGCCAGCTGTTAGTGTACAGAATTGGCAGATTACAGAACTGTATACAGTTCCAGCTGTGAGTGTGCAGAACTGACAGACTACAGAATTGTATACACTGCCAGCTGTTAGTGTACAGAATTGACAGACTACAGAACTGTATACAGTGCCAGCTATGAGTGTGCAGAATTGACAGACTACAGAACTGTATACAGTGCCAGCTGTGAGTGTGCAGAATTGACAGACTACAGAACTGTATACATTGCCAGCTGTGAGTGTACAGAATTGACAGACTACAGAACTCTATACACTGCCAGCTGTGAGTGTACAGAATTGACAGACTACAAAACCCTATACACTGCCAGGCTGTGAGTGTACAGAATTGACAGACTACAGAACTGTATACAGTGCCAGCTGTGAGTGTGCAGAATTGACAGACTACAGAACTGTATACAGTGCCAGCTGTGAGTGTACAGAATTGACAGACTATAGAACTGTATATATTGCCAGCTGTGAGTGTGCAGAATTGACAAACTACAGAACTGTATACAGCGCCAGCTGTGAGTATACAGAATTGACAGACTACATAATTGTATACAGTGCCAGCTGTGAATGTGCAGAATTGACAGACGGCAGAACTGTATACAGTGCCAGCTGTGAGTGTACAGAATTGACAGATTACAGAACTTTATACAGTGCCATCTGTGAGTGTGCAGAATTGACAGACTACAGAACTGTATACAGTGCCAGCTGTGAGTGTGCAGAATTGATAGACTACAAAACTGTATACAGTGCCAGCTGTGAGTGTACAGAATTGACAGACTACAGAACTGTATACAGTGCCAGCTGTTAGTGCGCAGAATTTACAGTCTGCATAACTGTGTAAATTTCCAGCTGTGAATATGTTTAATTTACAGGCTGTAAAACTTTATACAGTGTAAGCCGTAAATGTGCAGAATTGATAAGCGGTAGAACTGTATTCAATGCCAGCTATCATTGCGCAGAACTGGCAGAATTGCAACAGAATTAGATGGATAAATTTGTCTTGTGCTCGAGCCTTTTTGGTCCCGATGCACCTAAGCCTTATGGCCCTTTGTGCCCCATATTCCGTTTTCAGTTCAGGAAAGCTCTGTCCCTTTACCAAAGTTCCAGATGGCCCCAGATTTAAAAATCTTAGTGTCCTCTGAGTCCAAGAAAGGAACCCAGGTATACTATCCTTTTCTTTCCAAAAGTCCCGGAAAGCGAATCCCCTCTAGGTTCCCCAGCGGAGACCCTATGGAGAGAGATACCCACTTACAGGGCAATTTTACGTCTCACTTAATGTACCTCTTTTTATCTTTCCCTCAGAGTCCCCGGTAAGGGAGCCCCCTCCATGTTCCCTAATAGGATCCCCATGGACAGGGACACTCCGTCACCAGAGCCACTCGTCTTTATTTATTTATTTATTCATTCATTCTTTCATTGAAGTATGTCTGCCGGAGTCCCCAAAATGGAGCCCTCCTTCATATAGGGTAAAACATAAAGTCATCGTCCACGGAGCACCACGTAGACGGAAGGCCTACATAAAATGGGGTGCGGCCTGGTTCCCAAAGGGGATCGTTAGAGACACTGCTGTCTCTACTCCATTGACATCCAGCTTTCGGCACGATGCCTTCCACCTTGGCTTGGGTAGACCAGCGTGTGTCGTAGCAACCCCCATCAGGTTATACCCTCCACAACTGTTACCGACTCCCACGTGACCCAGGGTAGAGTAGAGTAAGAATCTACGATACCCCGAGGTACGGACGAGGGGTTGGATTTATGGGAAGCTTGCAACAGGATTGAAAACCGTGCAATTATTTCGTTCTTAGTGCATGCAAGAATTGGTGCCATGACTGCATTATTAATATACACATAGAAAAATATCTACGCAGTTATCCCTTAAAAAGTTATTTATTCGCACCGAGTATGTGATACAACTAGAATGGAACTGCAAATGAACACACTTCGGGACTTCAGTTCTTCACCTTAGGGAAGATTAAATGATAGTTTTCAGGTACCAGTTTATTGGTGACTTTTTGACAGGTGCTTGGATTTTCACATTTATATCTAGGCTAATTACTTAGTGTCTTACGTTTCATATCAACAGAAATATGAATATCCATAGCCATCGAATCCTAAACCTGCTTACGTCATTGTGTAATCGATAATTTGAACTGTGCGTTAAAGAACATTTTTGTTCTTAGTTGCGCTTTTGTTTGTATATTTGGTCAATGGCCACGACAGACCTTACTCACAAGCACCCCATTCAACCTTGGTGCACACTTCTTCATTTTTACGTTTATGGACCCTGAAATACATCTAAATAGCTTCCATTTTCAGTCCTTTCTTTTCATGAAACTCAGTGTCTACGCTACAAAGACAAACCATTTAACGTTGTTCAGATAAAACAACAGCTGTTTATTGTGAAGATCATATAGAACACATACAACACAGCTTGGGCAAACTGAGTGATAGACCCGTTGCTAGGACACACATGGAGAACGTGGTTCTAGTAGCAACTGGACAGTTATGATAGATATTTCCGGATGAGACCAAATATCGCTACTGCAAGCATTTTAAGCAAGGGACGTCTTCACAGTGCGGACGTTATTGCTTTTGTCTCTGATAATTTAACATGTTTCATGTCAGGTGCAATTCAACTGACAGTAAAAGGACTTCTGGGGAGTCGTGTATCTTACTGTGAATCACCTTACGAAACATTCTGTATTACGATGTGGCATTTTGTTGTTAAAATTGAATCTTTAATTGGCAAAGTATTGATGTTCGAGGATTGTGTGCGTACTGATTCGTAAAAGGGAAACACATTTGTTATTGACACATGCCAAACGCAATGTAGCTACAACAGTGTAAATATGATGAGTTCGCTGGGAAGGTAGTGGGTGAGGTCAGAGATCGCGTTGGAACTACGAAAACACGGAAATGTCGCGAATCTTTTGAAATGCCAAAAGCACGACAAATCATGCTGTAAGCAATACAGTAATAAGCACTGCAGTTTGAACAAACGGGTGTGGGATTATTACTACTACTCTATTGCCTGCCCACTGACATACCCCAATGTTACGCTGCACGCATGCGCACACGTTAGTTTACTGCTTATGCCTACTCAGTTTGTTAGCATCCGGGTAAGATCGGAAGACCACGATATTCAGTTCCACCGCGTGGCTGGTTGGGGGCAGGTCTGGCGGTGCGCGGCCTCTGAGCGCAGTCAATGTGTCGCTAGATCTGAGTGTTGACTGAACGCCGCTGGTAGCAGTAAATACTGTAATTATTTGGTTTGGACAAAGGAAAGTAACGCTTCCTCCATTCAAAGTCGTTCTACCGGCAATAGGTAGGCTGTTTGTACATTTATTTCTTATTGTTTCATGAGTTTCCAGATTACATGAACTTGTACGACAGTGGTGCAATTGTACTGAGATGCTGATCGTAACAATCCGAACATAACGAATCAGACTCATGCATATTATTGACCTGAATATGTGTTGCATTATGTATCGAATCTCGGGATTTACCTTTCTTTCATTTTAAACAAAATTGTAAATATTTGTGGAGATGTATGAATTATTTTAAAGTTAGACAACTGTGGTGTTTTCGTATAATTAGTTGATAAGTAAAAACCGATAACACAACTTTATTTTTGGTTGCAATTACCAAAAATGAAGTTGTGTTTCGGTTCAAATTACCAAAAATGAAGTTGTGTAAACGGTGCAAATTAAAAAAAGTTGTGTAAACGGTGCAAATTTTTTAAAAAGTTGTGTAAAAGGTGAAAATTTAAAAAATAAAGTTTTGTAAAAGTGCAAATTTAAAAAATAAAGTTGATTAAACGGTGCAAATTTTAAAAAAAAGTTGAGTAAATGGTGCAAATTTTAAAAGAAGTTGTGTAAAAGGTGCAAATTTAAAAAATAAATTTGTGTAAACGATGCAAATTTTAAAAAAAAGTTGTGTAAACGGTGCAAATTTAAAAAATTAAGTTGTCTAAACGGTGCAAATTAAAAAAAATAAAGTTGAATAAACGGTGCAAATTTAAAAAATAAAGTTGAATAAACGGTACAAATTAAAAAAAAAAGTTGTGTAAACGGTGCAAATTTTAAAAATTAAGTTGTCTAAACGGTGCAAATTTTAAAAAATAAAGTTGTGTTAACGGTGCAAATTAAAAAGAAGTTGTTTAAACGGTTTGTACTGATTAACCAATTATATAAAACACAACGTGATTCGCGACTTTAAAACTGTCATTGTTAGTCAGGACAACGACATCTATAAATCGTCGAAACCTGTTGCTCTATAACTACCCAAACTAATTTGCCATAACGGCTTGTACTTATTCACTAATAATGTGTGATTTATTTATAGCGTTACGGTAAATGTGCAAATATGTTATTTTGTTCCATGTCCACTATTCAAACCGCCGTATATAACCTGTTCGCTTGTCTGATTCATTCAAGCCAGTGGTCCCGAAAGAGATTATGTTAACTCTTACTATCAAATGGTGTTGGGAACTGGCAGCCTAAATATTACATGTCGTATATGAAGTACATTAATACAGCGATTTAAAAGTTGCTGTGTCGATATTATCTAGGTGTTAAAACATTTCCATCTAGTCGCTGTCAGGCTGGGTAGCACTTTGTTCTAACCATCGCGTTGCCAGGTTCATTCAGAGCTGCTGCTAGTACGTGGTGTGCTGACTGGCATTGCTCTAGCCTTATTGAATTTGTTGCGCTTACACTTTGTGACCAACACTGGTTCTTGCAGCGATCACGTCGCCTTTCATAACGTCCGCTCGTACCTGGTCTATGCCAGGTACACGTACAATGGACACGTCAAACGCTCGAGCTCTGTCGGTTCAGTCTGCAAAATAGTTAATGTGGCCGAATTTGGTCATGCATCATTTTGTAGAACTTATCAATAATGTATTTAGAAACCAAAATTATAATTTGTAAAAATAATAATAATAATAATAATAATAATGCACTTTTTGTTCTTGAAGACACAGAATTCCTTGACGTGTTGCTTGCGTTTTATAGATGTGCGTGCGTGCGTGTGCGCGCGTGTAACGCACCTCAAATTGTAACACTCTTTAGATTCCCCAGAAATCAGTATTGAATAGTTTGGCGTTAATTGGAACCCCTCCCCTTCCCCCAACACACACACACACACACACACACACACACTGAATCTGTTGTCACACAACTGTCGGATGAAACTATGAGTAGGCCTAATCTCTGAAAGTGAATGTTGGTAGCACTGACACCACCACCACCACCAACAACAACAACAACAACATCCCAGCCTATGTCCCTTGTGTGCTAGGATCATAGGTAAAGTGGTCTAGTTTAGGCCTTGTTTGTGATGTACCTTCACTCACCACACACACACACACACACACAATGCACTCGGTAAACAGGCCTCTTACAGCAGGCAGCCAGTAAGGTGCAGCACAACGAAGTTTCTCGTATTACGTTTATTACTTGGCGAAAGTCTTTTATACCAACAAATGACCACATTTAGCAGAGTCCTTGTTGAGAAGATGATAGTCATTCTGCTGGTCACAGAATTCCCCACCCTCCATCAACCAGGCTATTCGTCACCTTTTCTCAGAACGTGCTTTTAACAAGTAAACAAATTACCTACATTAAAAATTCTACCCTACCGTAACCCCCCCCCCCCTCCTTTCCATGATTGGGTACGGCACTTGCTATCCGATATCCTCAGTTGTGGTCTTTGTTGTAGTTTCTCATTTCCTTCAGGCAGCGTATTAGGACGATAATTTAAATTGGGCAACGACAATCTTCTGGTTCAATGAATTTTTTTGCCATTCCAAATAATCTGATCATTCGAAGCTTTTCAACCTACACGTTTGAACAGAATTTCTTAAATATCCAAGCACTAATTCTACAAAATTAACTTAACTGTCTGATAATTTCAGAGAGAGTTTGTTTGGAATATGTGTAGAAGCAGCCAATGGTGGCCATTCAACTTCTGATCCTCTGCAGCACTTTCCTTAGTCCGTTCGTTAAGAAAAGTTACAAAAGTGCACGCCTTATTTGTCTATCTGTCTGCCCGCATGTAACTTATCCAGAACTGATAAATGAAGTTCCATTAAATTTGATACTGGGGAGTTTTACTTCACTTTCTGAACATATCCCAATTTCGGATAATATTGAGCACTAGTGATGGATACTTTACGTGCAGCCTTGTTTGTGTTTTTGTGCATATCTGGAATGTAACTAAAAAAACACTACTCGCAATGAAACTTGTTCAGGAGGGAGGCAAGGATGCATTTTTACGAAGTATTTCTGGTAACTCTTGCTGTTCTTGAGGTAATTAAACAAAGTGGAGCGAACGCGAAAGAAGTTTTAAACTGTGCGCATATTCGTTACTTGTTAATGAAATCAGTATTGACAGTTTTGATGTCGTAAGTTTGTAGACCTACTGCAAGTACCGTGTAGCCTACAGTACTACACAATATGTTCCTGTGGTTCTGTTTCAACTGCTAGTTACCTTATTAACTTGCCGCTATTACCCGCAAATCACTCTAAAACTACTAGTCACTGACAATGGACTGGGAGACCTAGTTTTGTCTCCAGGCAGAATCAAATTTTTCCACTGTCTCTAAGCCCCACCCAAACTACTGCCCGCATGACGCCGGGAATAATATGCGGGGGCGTGAAGGTTCCTCCTCCTACTGCCAAAGTTAGAATAAATGGAGAATTACCTCCATACCCCTTTTTTTCTGCGTGGCATTATTCTTAATTAAACACAGGCACAAATCTGAACTATGTTCTGTGAACCATAAATTGTGAAGGTTCTAGATTAAGATATTAAATTGTTCTCATAAACTTTAAATTGCCTCTTTTCTTTGCACGTCCTCAGCAGTAGGTGTCAGTAAAATGATTAAGTGGAGGCTGAAACTCCTACAGACACAATACCATTTGCGCCAATATGACATGAAATTCTCAGTAGATGTGTGAAACTTATGGGACCTGAAGCCCAGCTATTTAACACACCGGCCGCTGCAGGAGTCACGTGTTTTAAAAAAATATGACAAAAATGACGGCTGTGATGTTGTTGTATTGTAGTGTTTTCTTGTATGACGTCCTCAAAGTTACTCATGTACGGACCTGAAGAGTGGAAACCAGCTGAAAGCAAGCGAAACTAATAAATCCGCGTTAAATATTATCTGCCGATCCCAATAGCCGCATGGTCTAAGGCGTGAGTACGCGGTCGCTCGCTTGGTGGAATTGTGGGTTCGAATCCGACCGGGGTCTTGGCTCTCTGTCTCTTGTGTTTGTTGTATGCTGTCAGGTAGAAGTCTCTGTGTCGGGCCGATCACTCGTTTAGAGGAGTCCTACGGAGTGTGGTGTGTCTGAATGTGATCGTGAGGCCTCGGTAATTAGGAGGCCCTGGCAACTGGGGGCTGTTGCGCCATAGAAAAAATATATATAATATTTGATTGAAATCTTGAATAACAATGTGGCTGTCGGACTGCCTGTACATTAGCTCAATTCCAACATCGCATACTGGCACAATATGGAAACATTCTAAGCTGGACTGCACAGTGGCACTGTAAACGTACATATAACAGTAAATCCTGCGTGTTGCTGAGAAAACAACACAACAAAATACATAACTCACTCCTGAACACCGGTACATGAACACCGACCCAACAGGACCCCACCGAAAAGAAATTTAAAATTACAAGACCGAGCAGACATTTTGTAACATCTGAGGTCGCCACACAGGATCGAAGTAAGTCCCGGAACCAAATTGAAAAATTAAAGAAGGAAGGAAAAAAAGGGAAAGAGATGTGGGAAAGAACAAAAAAATTGTCGCCTGGAGGAATAAGACGTACATACGACACAAGAGTGACAGGGAAAACCTAAGTACGCGGAAAAAAATCGCAGAGTAAGTACCAGGCTGTCAACTACGAATAACATATGCGTTGGCTTGGTATCGAACTCAGGCCACTGCAATGAGAATTCGGCGACTAACCGCTCATTCATGACGCGCCCTTGGCGGTTTTACGCACTTCATGTGACGCGCCCTTGGCGGTTTTACGTACTTCATGAAACATACTAACATTACTAAGAATATTTACTTGTATGGAACGTAGCTGAGTGTGGATATGGAAGGATTTGACAAAATCGTTTGGCACAGAAAATTTAATTTTAAAAAGCAGGCAATTTTAACTTGCCTCCCTGAAAACATATGAACAGACTTATGAAGTATCTGAGCTATTCATTGTCTATGTGGGCTATGCAGCTCATTAAAAAACAACATGCCCTTCTATATTTAATATCAAATTTTATGTGCGCACGCACGTGTCCCCCTCATCAACTTTTGAAACGGAAAAACTATTACTGCCGAATTAATATTATTATTATTAAATTCAGTTATACTTCTTTTCTCTTGCCTACATACTAACCTCCGGTTGTCACGGTGGTAATCCCTTCGCCAAAAGTACATGTTAATCGAATAAATGAAATTTATGTCATATGAAGGTATTCTAATGCCGTATCTTAGCTGTTACTTTCGTACAGTCACTAATAACAGCATAATGGGACCACGAATTTGTGACATACTAGCGACACAAGCGGCCTGAAACGACGAATGTAATGGGTCCTGGAAAAGTACAGAACTTTTATTAAAATAACCTTTTTGCACAGCAACACTGTGACATGGCGACAGTTTTAATTACCCTGCTGGAGGCTGGCGAACATGGAATGAGGCTCATGAAGCTTCGTGCGGGGATGGGTCATTAATATGGCTACACATAATGTATGAAGTATTTTTCGTAAACTCACAACTACAAATATGGCGAAGATGCGTAATTTTAGGTAGTTAAAATTTATATAATTTGCCAACCGGTATAATAATTCAGGCGTTCTTCGCATTAATGCACGACACCGCATCTCCATTGTGTTAATGTTCCTTACGAAAATAGTCGTTGGTGAGTAAACAGCGATTATTACCTTTTGTATTTAACAGAACATAAATACACTGTTTGGGCAAAATGTAGTGGCAGTACCTGCTGTAAATGGTTAAATCAGCATGTGAAATACTAGTTAGTTGTTATGAATACAGGAGAATGTTTGCGTAATAGGCAAGTGCATGTGCGCCAAGAACAACTCTAGGCATAACGCTTATCCAAATGAAAATATGGAATTCAGGCCAATCAAGACTCTATTCTTGGGCTCCAGGACGACAGAGCAGAGTGCACGGGCACTGTAGCGTTCCGACTTCGAAGTTTGTTTTTAATTAACATTCAGAATAATATTTTAAATGACATCGGTTTTGCAGTATAAGTTTGCTGAATAAATAGACGTGTATAGCCTTGAGTTTTCATGAAGTCCACGACTGTAGTGTTCGGATGGTACGTTATGCTTGCTATAGCCGATATACCAGGCAGACGTTAGTTCACTCTGAGGGCAACACAATATGCTCATTATCCGTGATGCCCGGAGCTGCTTTCGTAACTGCGCGCACTTCGCCTAGCTTGGTTAGGGTGAATGAAAAGGGCACGAAGACCGAGTCTTGCGATATACAAGTATGCACCGCATAACGACATTTCGTTCAGCCAGGGACCACATAATAGACGGTGGTCCCATAAGATTAAAATATTATAATATAATATTACAATAATACGTATAATTATAATACAACTATATTAATAATATATTATAATCTAACACCAATGTGTTACAATTGCCTACAGTATTGAATACAATAACATGCTGTACAGGTTTGTAGCCTAGGAGCAATAGGCTATACCATGTAGCCTAGGTGTATAGTAGGCTATACTGTACTATCTAGGTTTGTGTAATTACACGTTCGCACAACGACGAAATCGCATAACGACGCATTTCTCAGAACGTATCCTTGTCATTGTGTAACGCATATATGACTATACAATACCGATTTGCTGCAATTGCTGCTGATTATTCAGAGGATGACGAGTTTAACTCTCGGTGCAGGACTGGCTATCCTGACTGAGGGGTTTCTTGGTTATCCTCAGTGTCACCAGATACATGTCCGCATATTTTCTGAGCTTAGGCAACAGCCGCTTCCTTCCATAGTCTGCATTATTCGCATTCATCCTACAATAAACACACAAGACAAAGCCAACAGCTTGCGTTGAGTCACAGCATTTACGTAACGAAGACAATGAACTGTTCAAAATGTAATTACTTGACTGGAGAGAATCTTGACTTCTTGAAGCCACTCTATGTTCGGACAGACTGTTAGGACCCCTGGTGTCTGTTGAGTGCTCTTGCGCTACCAAACTGCTCGTCAGAAACTTGATCCTGGGAAGTCCAATTGATATGAAGAAGTTCCCCATGATGTCACTCCAACAGAGAGCAAAATATCAAGTGTCCACTGGCGTACAGCATAGTTTCTACATGCCTTCTCTGCTCTTTTGATGTCTTTACGTTCTGCATATTCACTTCATGGCTTTTATTTTACTTCGCTGTCACTGTCGATGGTATTATGGTTGGTGACTGTGAACTGGAAGCCCTCGTAGCCTACTCGAGGTACTATCTTAGTAGTTAGCTGGATAGAGGAAAGAAAAACCAAGAAAACTTCAGGACAGTTTGTCTCCGAACTCATATTCGAACCGGCTACCTCCCGAATACAGATCTAAACCCACACATTTGTTTCGCATAGCACCGTCGCAAGCTGCAGCTTGCATTCCGTCGGCGTTCAGCGTCATCAGAAAGTGTTTCAAGGTATGAATATACCCAGAATTACGGCGTCCGCTGGTCAACAGTTCAGGCCAACAGCTGACCTGCTTAGTCGTACGTTGGAAGGTCGTGTTGATTTTCGCCTACCGGCGGGTCGACAGTAAGGAAGCGGTTTTGAATAGGTAAACACTTCCACACTTCTTACATTATCCAAATATTTATCTTTCTGTCCAGCTGGTTTGTGTGCTGTTTATGTGCTGTCAGTTCTTGCAAAATATCTTTTATTTCCTCTGCAGTCTGATAAACTCTTTCCGCGTGTGCGTCTCATGAATTCCTGTATGCTGGCTGTGTTCTTCTTAGAGTACTTGGTGTTTTGTCCAAATTTCACAGCCTTGGAGTATGTGAAGTACGCGTTCTGACATTATTATAATTTTACTCCTACATTTAGTTATGTCATTCTTGGCCTAGTATGAAGTAATATGAATATAACTATAGAACATCAACCTAGGAACAAGTGGCGTTAAGGAAGAGCTTAAATATTGACGTCTGTCATAGTCACTGACTTCGTAGATTGGTAAATCTCCGTGGGTATCCTTCAACTGCCGTGCGGCCTCTTGTTCTGTTTCCACAAATCTGTGCCAAATGTATCACAAGTGAGAACCGTAAGTTTTAGACCACAATTACGCTGTAAGCCACGAAACATTTCGAGGAAATTAACAAAATTCTTGTACAACATAAACCAACGAAATGCACGTTTTCTAAATTAATAATTTAAATTTTTAAATTTTGATGTCTTCTGCTATTTTCGAACCCGAGGTTTGATCTTCAGGAAGACAGTGGTATATATACTAGTAGGTAAAATGATCCCGTTACAGACGTGGTGTGGCCCAGAGGTTGGGTAGAAGTACAGCTCTACTCTTCCATGACCGCGGCACTAGAAGGGGGTGAGTGGTCAGTAGCACGCCCCGACCGCACTTTACCTCCGGGAAAGACCCAGTACCCATTTTACAGGAGGCTGGGTGGGCCCCACGGCCGGTATGGACAGGTGGAAAAGCTCGTCCCCACCGGGATTTGATCCCAGACCGTCCAGCCCGTAGCTCAGTCGCTATACCGACTGAGCTACCCGGCCCACATATGCATTAATGGTATGGTATATTTTACGTGCATCGGTATAATCAATCTAGTAGGTAGACTAGATACTAGACTGCTGATACCGATGCATGTAAAACGTACCATAACATAACTGTTTATACCACTGTCTTCCTGAATATGAGCCCTCGGGTTCAATATCAAAGTTTAAAAAATTTGAAATATTAATATAGAAAATGGTAATTTCTTTGGTTTATATTGTATAATTATTTTACAATGCACGGTGCACAAAACATAAAATTAACAAAATTGCATTAGCATGCTGCTGAGGACATGCAGATTGAGCTAATGAAAAGAACGTGGAACTGGCAAAAATTACATAATGAAGAACTTTTTCAAGCTGTACATTTCTTCTAATATTATTAGGGCAATTAAGTCAATGCGAACATTTTACAACGCAAGGAAGAAAAGTGTTAAATATAAAATTTTGGTGGGAAAACCCGAAGCGGCAAAAAACGCTTCGGAGAGCTATGTGTAGATCGGAGAGCTATGTGTAGATCGGAGAATAATTATGAAATGAATCCAGGGTGCGGTAAACAATACAATATTCGAGTTTCCGCGTTTCAGGAAGAGGTTTACACGTGCGCAGTGAATCATGAGACCGGGAGCAGTAACGGGCAGACAGACGGAATATGGGGATATTAAATTCCATGTCAACCTGAAGTATTCGAACGGTTTCCTGTTAAGCTCACCCCCAACCACCCTGTACCACACACTCCAAATTATCCGGCGTAATTAACAGTCAAGAGAGCCACAGTAAGTAGGCCTATGTGGCTACGGCAACTTGACAGTAACAATGTTGTTAAATAACGATGTTTAATGGGAATGATGTTCCCTGTAGCAGCTGATTTACTGGCTGTGTGCCACAGGGTTTGTAATGAATTCTTGTTGTTGCAGTAAACGTGCCCAGAGTTTTGTTTGTAAACACATGAGAATAGCTACTGACGTAGAATTTTCACCAAAATTATTTCAAGACACTATCACAATCATCATCATCATCATCATCGTCATCTATGTTTCTTACTTCACAGCAGTTTAGCTGGTTCTTAAAAGAGTATAGGTCTCACTGACCAAGCACTTGGTACTCTGCATTAGTGTATTAAGTGCTACTGCTTTCTGTGTTAGAATATATAGAACAGGAAGAAGATTAAAGGGTTTCAAACTTTTGTGTAGTTTGTTTGGGATAATACCTGCTGTGGATAGTGCTAATAATAGTAAGTGGGTCGTTTTCAGTCATCATATTCTGGACAGTTCTTCTTTCAAGTCTGTATACTTTAGGAGCTTCAGGGTAACGGTGCTATCAAGGTTGTGACTGTTAGGCATTGCTGTATATATATATATATATATGTGTGTGTGTGTGTGTTTGTGTGTGTGCGTGTGTGTGCGTGCTTCTTTGATTGTCAAGTATAACTATGTCCCGTCTGTAGTTATGGATAGCTGGGTAAGTTATTACGGACCTGTCATAGTATAGTTTATAAATGGAGTTCCCTAACACGGACTGTGGCACGTATTTACAGTGCGGTATTGGCGGTCACTATGATTATCCACGGTTGATAGTCAGTTCTTGATGGACAATGGTGGCTACTTGATTGTGAGGCTGCGTGTAATCACCTTGAGCTAGTGCACTACATGAATCGGTTACGTGTTATTAACATCGCTATTATTATCATCATCATCATCATCGAAGTCTGGTGTTTGGAATTGTTCCTGATGTTCAGAAGTTTTAAACATGTTCTTTCTATCTACTTATGGGCCTTCGTATGTCGCCCTGTCGTTGGGCTATGTGAGTACATCCGTCAGTTGACCTATGGTCCAGCCACTTGCATCCTGTGTACGTGCTTTCTACAATTCACCTGATGCTCCTTACCGCTTCTGTACTATCATTTCATTTTGAAACAGATCTCTTTTATATTTTCGTTACTTACTGCGTCTTCACAAAACTTGCTCCTAGTAATAAACACTGAAGTACTGGCAGCTGGATATTTCCGTACCGCTCACAAAATAAACACGCAAGTCTCCGTTGGAAAATTCCTGCGACTTCGAGGCAGAAAATGGGTTTTAATTTTCAAAATTAAAGATGGAAATCTTCCCGGTTTGAATTTGTTTTTATCAAAGGTTTCTTGGCGGGAAGGTAAATAAATACCAGTGTTGGGACATCCACCGTACGGTCCTGCTTTGACCCCATTGGAACTGCTGCCGTCCTAGCCTAGCAGATTATGATACAGTCCTTGTCATGTCACGAAGACAAGCTTTTATTTCGGGATAAATTAGAGATCCACATTTAATTGAACAAATTAGCTTATTCACATTTAAGACACTAAGATGAAAACAAATTGCAGCGCCTATGAACATTTACAACATACTTCACGGTACTTATACTCGTACTTCCAAGGGCTAGTTCTATTTCTGAGTAGGTTTATAGCTTGTATGTTGTCTAAGCTAGAATATTATGCTTACTCATCTAAGTAGCAATTCAAAATTGTATGTCCACTTGAAATTCACGTTAGGAATCATACGTTTACCTACTGAGGTCTGAAGCGTCAGTATACAGTATATGTACTCAACTCAGACCAAAATCCCAATGTATATTTGTTCTGTGCTGAATTACATGTTTACTCGCAGGCGACCAAACTTCTAATTACACATTATTCTCTGAAAACCAAACTGCGAATGACCACATCTACGCCAATGCGACTCTACACATGGTGGCTCGCAGCGTTAGTGGGGTTACAAAATTTAAATCGGATACGCCGATTTACTCGTAGTCTTTCAGTTTAAGAAACCTTTAATTCGCTCGAGAAAGTTGAATCAAGCTGATGGCTTCCAGCAGTATCGTGTAATCCAGCTTGCTCGACGGGTGTTAACACTTGCACAATGCCATTATTTCTTCGGAAAAGGAAATTTTGTGTGCAGTTGGTTACAGCCAGACTTTTGAGTGCCTGTTGCACATTGTTCAGTGTGAAATCATGTCTTTTATTCCTACTGATGAAATCTTTTAATAGTGCGCTATTTGTACAATTCACACATCTTGTGGACTACGTAAACTGGATTCGTTGCCAAATTTTCCATTTGATCTTCCCATTTAGGAAGTCTAGTTATGGCCGGTTACACTGTGTGAGTTTTATCGTGTTACGAAACGAAAAAAAATCTTCAAGTGTTTGATTTGAAATCACTTGGAGACACCGAGAAAATTGTTGAGAGAGAAGTGTAATGGCCTTCTGAAAAAGTTTACGAGGGACACATGTCACAATATATCACACCGACTTCAAAACTACTCCAGAATAAGTCCGGTCATGTAATTATCGAGAGTTATATAATGCTTTGCTGTCGGTCTGGGCCGAAGAAGGGCAGAGATGCTATTTGAGTCGCATGTTTGTACGGTCATGTGAAAACTATAAGCTGAAGATATGGAAGTTATTTTCGTAGTTAATAACGTCAATTCCTCTCCAGTTTGTTTTAATTAGTCTAAATTGGAGCCAAGGATGTTGACATGCCGGCAGTGCACACGTGTCCGCCAGAAGCCCAGACGACTAAAATTCAACAGGCGCGGTTTTAAGAATCGGTGCCCATGGATGCAGCAAGGCAACGGACAGATGTTCCTGCATTCAGGACATTAGAAATGTAAGTCGTAAGAACACACATAGGCTTACTTTTTTCTTATACCGATAGGTCCATAACTGACTAATTCAATGGGACTTGTACCCGTTCTAGCTATTCTCCGTAGATTGACCCTTGATTTCAGGGAATCGAAGTGCTTCCTCTGGAAACCCGAAACATTCGTGAAAATGAAGGAACAATTACAAAAATGTCTGGGAATTTTGTCAATAACTGGATAGCTATTGTACCTTTCAATAGTGCATTGTCCAGAACGATTATACAGGCGTTCTTGTAAACTTATGACTGTGGCACCGGAAACTTTAACACTTCACTAACCGGATTCACCCATATTATTGCCTTCACTTCACTCAGTCTCAACGGCTTCTGCTCCTATGACGGTCGCACGCGGTAACTGGCTTCCCGTTCTTATTTCTTTCTACTCCTTGAGTTTTGTTTCACGTTTCCCTATTGGCTGTCTTGTTAACTTTACTACTTTCTAAGAGGTGCTTTAAAGTTAAAACTTTAAATCCAGTTTCGTCATTGACTACTGATGACTTAACGTTTGCCACCCGTGCAGTGGCCTGTGTGAACCCCATACCAACTTACCACCGGTTTTTCTTAATGTGTCTATTCCATTTAAGACGCGTGCAACGGTTATGACCTCTCGTGACTTGGTGGCTTATTTTACGACGCGCCAGTAACTGGCTATATAGCGCGAATGTTATTATGATTGATAAATGGTGAACAGGGAAATTATTGCAAGTTGTTGTTGTCTAATCGGTGTTCTGTCTCAGAATTGTCTGGAGGGACACAGAAAGCTCACAAGAAACCTCTCGTGACATCCCATGTCACGACCAAGAATCGCACCATATGTTTCCCGTATACATACAAGTCCAAGGCTTTGCGTTTAGCGTGAGTCATGCTCCAGAAACTGTAAGGCTGAGCTACTCGACAAATTCCCACGTTTCGTTATACAGTCTTTACAAGTGCTCGGAATACGTTGCTATAAAAACTGCGTCTGTTTCCACGACTTTGAAGCTTATTTGTAACTGTCGTGTATTTGCTGTAACTTTCCGGCGTTCAGTTTATGCGCAGAAAAAAGACCAATACTTTTCCTTTTTTAAATAATTCTACTCACGAAATTTGACTAAGAATTCATTTGTGTGAATTCTATAGTTTTCTTGCTTCTCCGATTTTTCCTGAAAGAAATTTCAAAGGATTTTAAAATGGGAGGGAGCCATTTCATATTTATGGAGTGTATAAAACTCTGAAAAATTGTTTGTGAATACATAAAGGCACTTTGTGTAGCAGAATAGAAATAAAACAGGACATTACAGGATATTACAAGCGGCGAGGAAGAAAGAAGGAAACAAAATAATGTTGGTAATAATAGCAACACAACAATAACAACAACAATAAAAACCACAACATCGATAGTGATGATGATAATGACAACAATAACAACTGAACGACGCACTTGGGAAGTAGTTACCAAATAAACATTAGAAACTAACATAACGCATAAGGAATACGGTTCATTTACAAAAACTGTCGGCAGCTCACATCTCTGACCTGCTGCGTCGAAAAGTAGGATGTTTATTGAATAACAGATTTGAAAGGACATGGAATAATATATCGGCATATGTCTGCAGGGATTGAATAACACGTCTCCGGGGTGGGCTGGAAACCGAGACATTCCAAAAATGAAGAAAAGGTGAAGTATTTATTGTGACGTAAGCGCAGTAACTTTAAGTAATGTAGTAGGGGCAATACGCTTGACAGTAGGAGGCATAGGTTTAACTTGGCTAATAACATTGAGGAGCCCGGGGGGAGAGGGGGAGTTGTAAGCACGACCATGGGTATTAGGAACTTTAATTTACGAAGCATTCTTTAGAAAGAGGGGAGGATTCGTTTGAAACGGTCTTTAATGTACATAAACCCCTTTTCCCACTCTCAACCCAGTATTTTCTATCTGCTCCTCTTCATCTCCGTAGACAAAAAGAAACTATTATGTAGAAAAAGTACTGGAGGGGCATTTGCCCTTTGGTAGGAGGAATGCTGCCGGTTGAGCAGTGCACTTGTCTGCAGGAGAGGTGCTGCCGGTTGGGCAGTGCGTTTGTCGGGAGAAGGGTGCTGCCGGTTGAGCAGTGACCTTGTTTGGAGGAGGTTGCTGTCGGTTGAGCAGTACAATACACTGAAGGAACATACTGCCGGTTAGTGGCGCGGTGTCTAGCACAAGCAGCAGGGTAGGTTTATTTCGGTGTAATGTCTGAGTGCGAGCAATAAACTGCAGTCCTGTTATTAGAAATGCCCTCTGCTTTTATGGCAGCATTTCCACTCTCCACATACACACACACACACACACACATACACACACACACACACCCACACACACACACATATACACAAACACACCCACACACATACACACACACACCACACGCACACACACATACACACACATACACGCACACACACCCACACACATACACACACAACACACCACACACACACACATACACATACACACACAACACACACACATACACACACACACACCCACACACACACACACACACACACACACACACACACACACACACACACACACACACACAAACACACACACACACACACACACACA
>Ga0123354_10005665_pt1 | contig 18255 bp, 17 predicted proteins | sample TergutLab28metaG_2_FD_97872 | JGI IMG/M metagenome (GOLD analysis project Ga0123354, IMG submission 97872) | Labiotermes labralis P4 segment gut microbial communities from Petit-Saut dam, French Guiana - Lab288 P4 | ecosystem: Host-associated > Arthropoda: Insects > Digestive system > Gut ...
AGCCGAAGTGCCGAAAGCAATGGCGGAAGCTTTCCGTTCCGGTAATATGGGCATCATGGATTATTACAAAATGAAAAATATCCAAGCCGATACCGATATGAGGGAAACGATTGCAAAACCCTCGGCAAAAACGACAGATAAACCGATGAAATAATTAACATGAGAATAATTCCTCCCGACCAACTACCGATCAATGCAGACGGTTCTATTTTTCACCTGCATCTGAAACCGGAACAATTGGCAGATAAAGTAGTGATGATGGGCGACCCTGAACGGGTGCCCATCGTTGCCGCTTACTTCGACAGTATTGAATTTGACAGGCAAAGCCGGGAATTCCGCACCATAACCGGAATGTATCGAGGCAAACGAATCACGGCTTTATCGCACGGAATAGGCTGCGACAACATCGACATTGTCATGACCGAATTAGACGCTTTGGCGAATATCGATTTGAAGAAGCGCGAAGTGAAAAAAGACTTCCGGCAACTAACGCTGGTGCGGATAGGAACATCCGGAGGACTGCAACCCTTTTGTCCGATAGGCGCTTATGTCGTTTCGGAAATATCTATGGGAATGGACGGCTTGGTTTTCTTTTATGAAAATGGCGAACAAATCGTCAACAAGGAATTATTCTATCAGTTTATAGAGCATACCCGTTGGAATGATTTATTGGCGAAACCTTATTTTGTTCCTTCCGATAAGGAGTTGTTAGAACGTATCGGTTTCGACATGATAAAAGGAATAACGATTTCTGCAAGCGGGTTTTATGGTCCGCAAGGGCGGCATGTCAGGTTAGGACTCACTCATCCCGAAATGAATAAATTGATTGAATCGTTCAACTACAACGGCTTGCAGATAGCAAACTACGAGATGGAAAGCGCCGCATTAGCCGGATTAGCCGCTCTGATGGGACACAAAGCCATGACGGCTTGCGTGGTTATTGCCGGCCGCTATTCCGGCGGAATGAATACCAATTACAAAGGTTCGTTTGATGAATTGATACAGAAAGTGTTGGATAGAATATGAACAAAAAATGTTCAACTAAATCGCTTCCCTGATTCTTAGCAATTTCTCCAACAAACCTTCCAATAAATCGAGCGGCAACATATTTGCGCCGTCCGATAAAGCCTGCGCGGGATTAGGATGCGTTTCGATGAACAAGCCGTCGACGCCGACGGCAACTGCTGCTTTAGCAATTGTTTCAATCAGTTGAGGCATTCCTCCCGCCACTCCGCTTGCCTGATTCGGCTGTTGCAGAGAATGAGTGGCATCCATCACTACCGGATAACCGAATGATTGCATCTCCGGAATCCCACGAAAATCCACCACTAAATCCGTATAACCGAAAGTTGTGCCCCGTTCCGTCAATAGGATTTGATTGTTGCCGCAATCCGCTACTTTCTGCGCTGCAAACTGCATGGCGCCGGGCGACAGGAACTGTCCTTTTTTTATATTAACGATTTTCCCCGTTTTCGCCGCAGCAATTAACAAATCGGTCTGCCGGCAAAGAAAAGCGGGAATTTGCAAGACGTCGGCATACTCGGCTGCTTTTGCCGCGTCTTGCGTCTCGTGAATATCGGTCACAACCGGAATATGAAAATTTTCGCTTACTTTTCTTAGAATCTTCAACGCTTTTTCATCCCCTATCCCCGTAAAGGAATCGACTCTCGACCGGTTGGCTTTCTTATAAGAACCTTTGAAAATATAGGGAATATGCAATCTTTCGGTAATGCCGGCTATTTTTCCGGCTATCTCCAATGCCATCTTTTCATTCTCGATAACACAAGGACCGGCAAGTAAAAAGAAGGAACCTTCACTCTTTAGCCGATGAAATACTTTTTCCATACAACGCTGTTTTTTTTTGTCTAATGTCTAACATCTAATATCTATTATCTATTATCTAATATCTTTTCCCAACGACAAAGGTAAAATTTTTTCCATTATTTTCACTACTATCCGAATTTATTATACCTTTGTCGCAATAAAACTTTTGCCGATGCTTGAAAGAGAACTCCACTTGGAACGGAACCTTTTCTTTTTCCTGAACGGAAGCCACTCGACGTTCTGGGATAACTTTTTTTATTTGTGTTCTTACCCTTGGACATGGTTCATTTTTTACCTTTGCCTCTTATGGGTATTTACCTATAAAAAAAATTGGAAAGAAATAGTTTGTATCCTGGTAGTTACCGGTTTAATAGTGCTGTTCTGCGACCAGGTTTCATCCGGTTTCTTCAAGCCCTTATTTCATCGTTTCCGTCCGACGCACCACCCTGATTTCATGTATCAGGTAAAAACCGTATTCAACTATCGCGGAGGAAATTATGGATTTATTTCCGGGCATGCCACTACCACATTCGGAATTGCTACATTCCTTGCTTTGATTGTCAGGAATAAAGTTTTTACATGGACTATTTTTCTATATGCTGCTTTAATTTCATATTCCAGAATATATTTAGGAGTGCATTTCATTTCGGATGTAATAGTCGGAGCGCTTGTCGGCATGTTGATTGCCGTAATTTTTTATCTGGTATACAATAATATTCGCCGTAACTGGATTTTCATTGATAAAGATCAAATAAAAAAACCAGCTTGTTCCGCCAGGGAAATTTATATCCTCTGCGGAATTTTTTATCTGTATTTGCTCATCATGTTACTATTTAATAACCAAATCATTACAATTTTATTACACAATAAATAATAAAATATAACATTAATTCACAATATTTAATTGGTAGATCTGTTTTTTTTGATTAAGTTAGTAGCCAAATTTGAGTATAAATTTCTATAAAATATTAAAAAACAAATAATAAACATGAAAACTGTAACATTTAATGAGCTTCGTCGAATCAAAGACCGCTTACCCGATGGGAGTATCCGTCAAATTGCCGCAGAGTTAGAACTGTCGGAAGACACAGTACGAAACTATTTTGGCGGATTCAACCAGAGTACGGGAAACAAATGCGGCATTCACATTGAACCGGGTCCGGATGGAGGAATTGTTATGCTGGACGATTCCACGATTTTGGACAAGGCGCTGATTATTTTGGGCGAAACAAATTATAAAGTGACATCGGTTATGGCTAACGATTAAAGCCTCATTCTTTTAAAAAATTTGATTACTTTTGCGCCTTATTTTAGATAGTGATTAATGAAAAACGATCATTCGAATGCTCGTAGATATGCTCCTACTTTTCGAGCAATTGGAGTTATAATTGCCATGGGGATTGTTTACGGCGACATCGGAACCTCGCCTCTCTATGTGATGAAAGCGGTGATGAACGCTCTTCCGCACAATCATCCGGAATATATCATCGGTGCGGTTTCATGCGTTATTTGGACATTGACGCTGCAAACATCCGTTAAATATGTGCTGATCACCCTTCGGGCAGATAACAAGGGTGAAGGCGGAATTCTCTCGCTCTTTGCGCTTATCCGTCAGAAATACCGCTGGGCGTATATTATTGCAGCCGTCGGCGCTGCAACCTTGCTTGCCGACGGGGTGATTACCCCTTCAATCACAGTTGTTTCTGCTATCGAAGGACTGCAAAAAGTTTATCCCTCTACTCAAATTGTCGGCGTTGCTATCGGAGTGGTCCTTGTGTTGTTTGCTTTGCAGCCTTTTGGAACAGTTTCTCTGGGACGATACTTCGGTCCGATTATGTTAGCGTGGTTTGTCATGCTGGGAGCCTTCGGATTAACCCATTTTATAGAATATTTGCCTATTGCAAAAGCCTTTAATCCAATCAATGCTATCCTGTTTTTAAAATCATCGCCGCAAATATTAGTTATTCTGGGAGCTATTTTCCTCTGCACGACAGGGGCTGAAGCGCTGTATTCCGATTTAGGACATTGCGGATTGCATAATATTCAGGCTTCCTGGGTTTTTGTGAAGATTACCTTAATTTTAAATTATTTGGGACAAGGAGCTTGGGCAATTACTCACCCCGAGAAAATTGTTCCTGAAATAAATCCTTTCTTTGAAATCATCCCATCGTGGTTTTCGCTACCGGGAGTAATAATGGCTACTTTTGCCGCCGTCATCGCCAGCCAGGCTTTGATCAGCGGATCTTTCACTGTAATCACAGAAGCTATTTCGTTAGGACTGTGGCCCAACATCAAAATTAAATATCCGACCGAATTAAAAGGTCAGATGTTCATACCCGGCATCAATTACGTCTTGATGCTTCTCTGCGTAATGATCATCTACGTATTCAAAACTTCTACCAATATGGAAGCCGCTTACGGACTTTCAATCACTATAACCATGTTGATGACTACGCTACTTTTATTTCTATACATGAGGGCGAAAGGCGTGAAGTTATGGCGGTCGGTTCCGATTACGCTGTGTTTCCTGTTTATAGAAAGCGGATTCCTGATGGCAAACAGCGTGAAATTTTCTCATGGCGGTTTTATTACTATTTTGATTGCCGGCTTCCTGTTTTTTATCATGTACATCTGGTCAAACGGACACCGTATTAAGAACCGGTGCGTAACCTACGAAAAGATAGCTCCGGTAATTCCTGTTTTGAACCAGTTAAGCCAGGATACCCAAGTTTCCAAATATGCCACCCATCTGGTTTATGTCACCCGCGCAAAATATAAAACCGATATTGAAAGTAAAATCATTTATTCGCTCATCAACCGGCAACCTAAAAGAGCGGATACCTACTGGTTTGTGTACTTGCGGCGCAGCGATGAGCCATACGAGTTTAACTATGAAATAACGACATTTGTCAAAGAAAAAATTTTCCGCGTCGACATTTCTTCCGGTTTTAAATTGGGATTTCATGTGGACGATTATTTGCGCAAAGTTACGGAAAAAATGGAGAAAAATGGAGAAGTGGATTTGTTAAGCCGCTATCCTTCGTTGCGTGAAAACCATATACGGGGCGATTTCCGGTATGTTGTAGTAGAACGCATCATGCGCAACAGCCTGCTCTTGCCTTTCTTAAAAAAAGCGACGCTGTCCATTTACGGCATGATCAAACGATTTACCACTTCCGATACCCAGATTCTGGATTTGGATCCTTCCAACGTAACCGTCGAATCAGCTCCCCTCGTCCGCAGGGAAACTTGATTACCGGTTTTTCACATAATATACAATGAGCTGATCGATTCGTTGTTGCAAACCCGTGAGATAGCTGTTGCAAAGATGTCGGCAATCGAAATGATTTTCACTTTTTCGCTCTTTTTAGAATACGGAATGCTATCGGTGAAAATGATTTCCGACAAACTGGACTGATCGACGAGCAAAGAAGCGGGATCCGACATGACGGCATGGGAAGCGATGGCGCGTACGGAAGCGGCTCCTTCCGCCGTCATTAATTCGGCTGCTTTCGTTATCGTACCTGCCGTATCCACAATATCATCAACCAAAATCACATTCATCCCTTTGACGTCTCCGATAATTTTCATTTCCGAAATTTCATTGGCTTTCTGACGAATTTTATAACAGATAACCATAGGGACTTTCAAGTATTTGGCATACGTATTCGCCCGTTTCGTACCTCCTACATCCGGAGTGGCAATCACTAAATTCGGTAAATTTCGATTCTTGATTTCATCAATAAAAACTGCCGACCCATACAAGTGATCAACAGGGACATCAAAAAAACCTTGAATCTGGTCTGCGTGTAAATCCATAGTAATTAGTCGATTGATACCTGCAACTCCGAGCAGGTCGGCAACTAACTTAGCTGCGATGGCAACACGGGGATTGTCTTTTCTATCCTGGCGCGCCCAGCCGAAATAAGGAACGACGGCAACAATGGATTTTGCCGAAGCCCGTTTTGCCGCATCAATCATCAGCAATAACTCCATCAGATTATCGGAATTTGGAAATGTCGATTGAATTAAGAAAACGTGTTCGCCCCGTATGGATTCTTCGTATGCAACAGAAAATTCGCCATCCGCAAAATGTTGAATATTCATCTTTCCCAAGGGACACTGCAAACTCTTGCATATTTTTTCCGCTAAATAGCGAGAATTTGTTCCCGAAAACACTTTAAAAGAAACCATTTGTTTTTATTATTAAATTTGCGCTACAAAAATAATACAAACGGAACAATAATACACTATGATTTTCATGATTTTTTCCAGTTTCTCTCCTTAGCGCATCGACAGCTCAACGCAAAATAAGGTAAAACGAGGTAAAAATGAGGTACAGCAAACAGTCAACCTAAAACAGGAAAAGATACTTTTATATTTCAGTCATGAGAAAGCGCGTGGTGCTTTTCGTGAATATGCGCATATCACCGAATCGCCAATTTACAGGCTACTACATATAGCCGAAGAAAGAAAAGAAACAGATAAAAAATCTATTCCCTGCAAGTTTTCTAAAAGTTTTTCTTTTTATCAGAAATATCGTATATTTGTACCTTAATATTCATATCAAATTATTTAACATGAAAACTCTTTATTCAACATTATTAATAATAGCATTGTTTTTATACTCTGCTATTGAAGCGCTTGCTTCTCCGGCTTTTCCAGGTCTGGGAAAAGCGAAACAACCGGACGGCTCCACAATTTCTTTGTATTTGAAAGGAGATGAAAAAGTCCATTGGATGGAATCGGAAGATGGCTATTCGCTTCTCTATGATAGCAAGCGGAACATTGTTTATGCCACTGTTGATAACGATGGAAATATGATTCCTTCTTCCGTTGTGGCTCGCGATATCGTTGAGCGTTCCTCGTCCGATCAAGACTTTTTAAAAAATATCTCTAAAAAACTATATTATAGTCCGGCTCAAGTCAATACATTTAAAACCATTTGGCAGGTAGTGCAAAAATCTTCCAATCAGAATTCGGGATTATTTCGTTCAGCAATTGGAACTGCACATGCTATTTGCGCTTTAGTTAATTTTTCGGATAAACAGTTAGTTAAAACTGCTGCGGATTTTAACGCGTTGTTGAACCAGGTCGGCTATAGCGTTGGAGGAGATAAAGGCAGCGTACACGACTATTATGTGGAAAATTCGTATGGTCAATTGGATTTGGAGATTACTGTCGCCGGTCCCTACACCCTTTCAAAACCGTGGTCCTACTATGGTCAAAATGATATAAACGGCAATGATTCACTCGCCCTGGTTCATGAATTTGCCAAAGAAGCAGCCGATTTAGCCTTTAATGATCCTGCTATTAATCCTGCCGAGTACGACAATGACGGAGACGGGTACATCGACGCTTTTCACATCATATATGCAGGCTATGGCGAAGAAGTTGTCGGATCGGATCCCAATAATATATGGGCGCATGAATCCGGATTTTATCCGGCGCTTAAATATGGAAATAAATCCTTAAACGTATATTCCTGCTCGGCTGAACTACAAGGAACTTCAGGCACAAATATCACCCATATCGGCGTCATCTGTCACGAAATGGGACACGTGTTCGGAGCCCTTGATTTTTATGATACGGACGGAGATGCCAGCGGAGGCAATTTCACGGGAACAGGCAATTGGGATTTAATGGCAGGCGGAAGCTGGAACAATGCAGGCGCTTGCCCGGCGCATATCAATATGTATCAGAAGATTCAATTCGGATGGGTAAAACCGGTCGTTTTAACGCAAGCGCAGGCAATCACCGGCATGCTCAGTTCGGCAAAGAACGCCGTAGCCTACCGCTATGATACGTCGACCCGGAGAATATTATATTCTTGAAAACCGCCAACAAACAGGGTTTGATCAATTCGTACCCGGACACGGTTTAATAATCTATCATGTTAACATTAACAGCATAGATAGTCAGAATAATACGATTAATGTACGGCATCCCCAAGAAATGTATCCTATTTGCGCTTCGGCAACAACCAATCCGACAGGAACACCGAGTTCTTATGGAAACATCAACTCTGCCGGATGCCCTTTCCCCGGTACGTCCAACAAAACTTCGTTCACCGATTATACGATTCCTTCCGCTACTTCCTGGAAGGGAGCGAATACCCTTAAGCCGCTCACCGAAATTCAAGAACAAAGCGGCGTTGTTTCTTTCAAATTCTTAATGCAGAGCGCCGATCCGGTGACTAATTTAATGGCGACAGTCGCCAACTCATCCGTAACATTAACATGGTTCAAACCTTCCAACAGCGATGTTATCGGCTATAACATCTATCGCGATAATCAAATGATAATGTCGCTTACAGAAAATAGCGCCATTTCTTATACTCAATACAATGTGCCTTCAGGCAGTTATAGCTATTGCGTAACCGCCCGTTATGCGGATAAAGAATCGGCGCCGGTATGTCAATCGGCGACAGTGACTAATTCGACAATTAATGGCAATTCGCTTGTTGTGAAAAATTTAACTGCCCAAAGCGTAAACGGAAACAAAGATGTTCAACTGAACTGGCAATCGCCTTTCATTAACGATTGGGTGACTCATGTAAGTACAATTTCACCTAACTCATTGCCCTTTTTATACTATAAAGGCTTAACTCAATTTACTACTGCCTCACGATTTACGACTGATGATCTGCAAAATTTTGGCGGAAGCAGTTTAACAAAGGTACGCTTTGCAATTTATAATACACAATGTAAATATACGATACAAGTATGGTCAACAAATGTTGGAGCAGATCCCGGCACAAGCGCTCCGGTTGCGACTAAAACGGTTACGAACACTACTACAGGAATTACTGACGTTACACTTGATAAACCTGTGCCTTTAGTGAATAATAAAGAGTTATGGATTGGCGTCCAATATGCGTTAGACCCAATGACTTATGTTGCAGGATATGAGAGTGATGCACCAAGCGCTTCGTATAGAAATTGGGTCTATACCGACGATTGGTATTATGTAGCCGAAGGTGATAGTATCAATTGGTTTATTTCAGGCTATTTACAATTCGACAACACAGCCCTTAGTCCCCCTGCCGACACTTGGTTGCGATCGGCAAACGCTACAGCGACTAACTATGTGGTTTATCGCGACAATAACACAAAAATAGCAACAACCACTCAAACGCAATATGTGGATCCACAACCGCCGGCAGGCACTCACATCTATCGGGTCTCTATCCTTTATGACGACGGAAGCGAATCCGAACAGGCATGCGTAGAAGCAAGTTCCGGTAATACCTCGCTTGAAGCGGTTAATAATCCGGAAGGAGAAATCAGTCTGTTCCCGAATCCTGTAAAAAGAGGCGAAAACCTGACCATCCAATGCGATGCAGACGTGAATTCTACGCTTTTGCTTTACTCTATTTCCGGACAATTAATACAGCAAGAGCAAATCACGGGACCCGTCGTCCAGAAAAGAATGAACTTTGACCCCGGCGTTTATCTGTTAAAAATAAATAGCAATTCAAAATCGTTCGTTCGAAGAATTATTATTAAATGACGATTCGGTTTTTTATCAATTTCCACACCGTGTGGGGACAAACCATCTGCATCACAGGTTCTTTGCCTGAATTAGGCTCTTGGGATGCAGCTTTGGCAAAAGAAATGCAATACGCGGGAGATGGGAATTGGACGCTTGAATTGAATTTGCCCGATCAGCCGGTCGATTTTGAATACCGTTATTTTCTCCGTTCCGGCGGTCAATTCGTATTTGAAGAATGGCAGCGGAATCACAGGCATTGTATTACCGATATCCGGCAAAACTATGTGTGTATTGATTACTGGCAAAACCGTCCGCAAAATACCGTTTTCTATTCTTCGGCTTTCTACAAGAGTTGGTTTGCGCATCCCTGCGATAAGTTTGAACGTGTTGTCAAATCCAAAAGGAAATTAAGCATTAACGTATTGGCATCCGGCATCGAACGCAATCAAAGTGTCGCAATAATCGGAAACCAGTCTGAATTAGGCAATTGGGAACCGGGTAAAGCGCTAATCATGTCGTGCGACCGGTTTCCCGAATGGTCGATCGAGTTAGACGCAACGGCGCTCTCCTACCCCATCGAATACAAGTTCTGCATCATTGATAACGAAAGCAAATCGTTGATTGAATGGGAAGACGGCGATAATAGGATTTTGCCGGAGTCGCTGATAAACGAAAATGAAACCGGTATTGTTTCTGGATTACAATTTCAAAAGAATTCAACCGAATGGAAATGTGCCGGCGCCGTCGTTCCCGTGTTCTCGCTTCGTTCGGAAACCAGCTTTGGCATTGGAGATTTTGGAGATTTAAAAAAATGCGTCGACTGGCTGAAACTTACTTCACAGAAAATTCTTCAACTCCTGCCTGTCAACGATACTACCCAAACGCATACATGGATAGATTCTTATCCCTACAACGCTATTTCTATTTACGCTTTGCATCCGGTTTACTTAAACTTGAATGCAATGGGCGAATTGAACCCGGCAGATCGAAAAGCGTTTTTTGAAAATAAGCAAGCTGAGTTGAACGCTTTGGAAGAATTGGATTATGAGCAGGTAGATAAATACAAATGGATATTCTTCAGGGAAATATTCGCTCAGGAAGGAAATAAGGACATGCAATCGCCCGAATATCTTTCATTCTTTGAAAAAAATAAAGAATGGTTGGTTCCCTACGCAGCTTATTCGCATTTGAGAGACAGCTATCATAGCTGCAATTTTCATTTATGGAAAGAATACAACCGGTACGATAAGGAAGCAATCGAGAATTTTTGCAAGCCGGATAAAGCGCATTATCCGGAAATAGCCTTGTATTTTTATTTACAGTTCCATTTGCACAAACAATTGACCGAAGCCAAAGAATATGCCTACACGAGAGGAATTGTCCTCAAAGGCGATATTCCGATCGGCATCAGCAAGACGAGCATCGAAGCCTGGACGGAGCCTGAATTTTTCAACAGCCGCTACCAAACCGGCGCTCCTCCCGACAGTTTTTCAGTTACCGGACAAAATTGGGGATTCCCTACTTACAATTGGGAGCAAATGGAAGCCGGCAATTATCTCTGGTGGAAAAAGCGTTTCCGTAAAATGGCGGATTATTTTGACGCTTTCCGCATCGACCATATTCTCGGATTCTTCCGGATATGGGAAATACCGGAAGATTCGGTTCAGGGACTGCTGGGTTGGTTCAGCCCGTCTCTGCCTTTCAGCGAAGAAGAAATAAGGAACGCCGGATTCGATTTTCAGCCGGAAAGATACACCCATGCGCACATCAACGGGCAATTTCTGCAGGAATTATTTGGAGAATATGCGGAAGAAGTTGTTGAAGCCTATTTAGACCAAACGTCTTCCCAACATTTTGCCTTGTCGGAATTGTTTAATACGCAATTGAAAATACAATCGCATTTTTCAGGAAAAGAAGATGCCAAAAGTCAATGCATTCAAACAGGGCTCTTTGCCATTTGCAACGAGGTTTTATTTATCGAAGACAAACAGTTGGCTAATCATTTTCATCCGCGTATTTCCGCTTCCCATTCCTTCAGGTACAAAGAATTGGATGCTGCCGACCGGTATGCCTTCGATTATTTGTACTGGAATTATTTTTATCAGCGCCACAATGAATTTTGGAAAGAACAGGGCTATAACAAATTGACTCCGCTCATTTCCTGTACCGACATGCTTGCCTGCGGCGAAGATTTGGGAATGATTCCTTCCTGTGTGCCGGAAGTCATACAGAAACTTCAGATCCTCAGCTTAGAAATCGAGCAAATGCCTAAAGAAAGTAACCGGGAATTTGCCGATTTATCGCATTTGCCTTATCTTTCGGTTTGTACGACTTCCACTCACGATATGCCTACAATTAGAATAGCGTGGAAAGAAAATCCGGAAAAAACGCAACGGTATTATAACACAGTATTACAACGGGAAGGCGATGCGCCCGAAGATTGCCTGCCTGATATTTGCGAACAGATTATTTCCAATCATCTTCATGCAAGATCGCTATTGGTTATTATTCCACTACAGGATTGGCTTTCGATGGACAGCGCTATACGTAAGGAAAACGAAAACAGCGAACGGATAAACATACCCGCCAATTCCAAGCATTATTGGAAATATCGCATGCACCTCCATTTAGAAACTTTACTAAATGCTGATGAATTGAATGATAAAATAATCCGGCTGATTAAACAAACGCAACGATAATAAAATCAGTTGAGCATTTTGCAAGTACCGTTAAAAGAAGCGCCCGGCTCGATTTCAATATATTTGGCAACAATTTCACCCGTAAACCGAACAGAGGCTTTCAAACTGGCTACTTCATGAATCATGATATTTCCGGTTATAATTCCCATTAGATCCGTATTCTGACACTGGATATTTCCGATGATTTCAGCTTGAGGACCTATTATTACTTTCCCTGAGCATTCAATATTACCGTCTAATTTTCCATCGATGCGGAAATCCTCTTCCGCCTTAATATCGCCTTTAACATAAGTACCCATCGCAAATGCATTGTGAGCGACTCCAGAAGGTAAAGTTTCTTTATTTTTCATAAATATTCCCATTTTTATGACAAATGTACAAATTATTTGTTAGAAATCAAATAAAAAACTATTTTTGAGCAAAAAATAACTCGTTATGGAATGTATTGAATTGAAAAAAATGCTCTTTCATGCTTATCATGGAGTAATGGAACAGGAACAAATTGTAGGAAACACCTTCCGCGTCGACTTAAAAGTATTCCTGAATTTAAGTAAAGCTATCCAAACAGATAATTTGGATGATACAATAAACTATGCCGGCATTTTCAACTTAGTCAAAGAGGAAATGGCAATACCATCCCACCTGTTAGAAAATATTGCCGGAAGAATTATTCAAAAAATCAAACAAAAATATCCGGCAATTTCAAAAATCACGATTCGTCTTGCAAAAATGAATCCTCCCATTCAAGGTGAAATGCAAGAAGCGGCAATTATCATCACCGATTGAAGCCGTTCCCGTCATTGCAAGCGAAGTGAAGCAATCCAACTTTCAATGGATTACTTCGGTTTATCGCCATTATGGATATTTGACTTTCAAGGCAATTAAAGTCTTTCTTGCCGGTTCATCATTCGGATCTATATCCAGAATCTTTTTACTATAATCAATAACCTCAGGGAGATTATTCTCCACAGCTAAATAATAATTAGCGAGGTAACGATAAGCAATAATAATCATTTTATTATTCGAGCCGTCGCCATTAGAATTCATCAAAATCGGAATTGCCGCTTCAAAATAAGGTTTCGCATATCCTTGCATTTTCTGGGTTTTATCTAAATCGTACTTGTCCAACAGTGAATTGGCATTGGCTCGTCCCATATAACCGTAAAATAAATCAGGTTTTCGCCTAATTACTTCAGCATAGGCAGTATCGCATTTATGCACATAATTTCTGAAATCGGCTTCAAAAGCGGCTAATTCTTCAGGAGTTGTAATAGAAGCCGAACTTTCAGGTAAAATATAAAAGGTAGCTGCGGAATAGCAGGCTTGCGCATAATTATAATAATCCATCGCATCCACCGTTGGGTCTATTGCCAAATATTTTTCATAATACTTAACAGCTTCCGGATACAAACCTGAACTAAAAGCGGCGGTAGCCGACTGTTTATAGATTTCCGATTTGGTTGAATCCATTTCAATGGCTTGTTGAAAAGCATTCAACGCTTCCTTCGGCTGCTTTTCTTTCAAAGCCAGTTGTCCTAAAGTCATATAATCCTGATAGATATGCCGGTCTTTCGGCATTTCTTTTAAAAACTCTACCATCTGCTTATATCCATCTTCGTAATTTCCAAGCCGGTAATTATTATAAGCTTGCAAGCGTTTCATAACCAAGTTGGTTGGATCCTTTGACAATACATATTGAATTTGCGCCAACGCTTTCGGAAACTCTTCCGTCGCGATGCTGGGGTTGCTTGACGCCCAAAAATACAGCAATTGTGCATATCGTTCCTGTTGCAGCAAAGGAACGCCCGGTATGGAAATAAATTTTTCGTAAGCCTCCAAGGCATTTTTAATCTGCGCTTTTTCCCTGTATATATCGCCATATACCGCATAAGCAGGAATATAATTCGGATCCAAAGCGATTAATTTATCTAAATACTTCAACGCTTCGTCGCTATTGATGTCTTTATAAACCTGCGCTAACTTCAGATACGACACTTTATCGGCGTTATTAAAAAGAATGGCGTTATCATAGCGAGAGCAAGCATCGCCTACTTTTCCCTGTTTCATTAACATATCGCCTTCCACCAGATAGATGCCGGAATATTTGCTATTAATTTTTCTCGCCCTGTCTAATGATACTTGAGCGTTCGTATAATCGCCAACATTTATATAGGCTTCTGCTATGGCAGTTTGTACGGAAGGATCTTTTTTTGCAAAACCGTTAGCTTTTTTAAATAGGTCATCGGCGCCTTTGGCATCTCCTTTTTTCAACGCCAATCTACCTGCTCCAACATACCCGAAGGGGTAATCCGGAAGAACGCTAATCGATTTCTGATAATAATAAGAAGCAGAATCTTCCTGGTTAAGTCGATAATACGTTTCCCCCAAGTAAAAGTAATTTTCGGCTTGTTCAGCCGGAGACTGATTCGTCTGCGCCAAAAAGAAGATTTTTGCAGCGCCATAGAGTTCAGCGCGGTAATATTCAATTCCTTTCTCATTGTTACCGGCAAACATGCAGTTTGCTATGAGAAAAAAAATCCCTGCCAAAATAAGCAATTTTTTTCTATTCATTTTCATTTTATTTATTGTTATTTATTGTATCATTGTTTTCGTCCGGATAGGCATCTACTATTTTTACGGATTGGTTCTGAGGATCGGATACGGCAGGCAACAGTCCCGATTTGAGTATCACCATTTGCCCAACTTCATGAGCAAGAAAAATACTAAAGCCGGAAGATAAGCCTGATTTCGGATCGGACAACAGAACATATACCGTTCGCCATAAGGGATAATCTTCATTTTTAATATCGCCGGAATACGGAAGGTAAGTATTCTGTAAGCTTAGATTTTCTTCTTTACCGATCCGCATTATCCGAAATTTATCCTTTAGACCTGATTCTTTCCACCGGTTTTCATTATCTAACAGATTGAAACCTACAATACCTATGGCATTCGGCAGTTCGCCGACTTTTTTAATCAGTTCATCCGTATTGTTCAAAGCATATAGCTGTGAAGACAGCACCGTCTGTTTTGCTAAAGAATCCACTACATATCGCAGAATACCGGATTGATTACCGTCAAAAATCACGCGAATCGCACCCAGAGTAGAATGCGGATTGATCTGCGACCAATCCGTGATTTCGCCAGTAAGGATTTTTTTTATAGTCGAAAATGAAATCAGCGAATCAGGATTTGTCTTATTGGCGATAAGCGCTATTCCATCGAATGCTATCAGGTATTGTTGGACAAGCATTTGCTTCTCCTTTGCCGTCTTTTGTTCCGCTGCGTTAAGTGCGCGCGTAGTTAAAGCCAATCGTACCGAATCTTCCATTAATAAGCGAATTACTTCATTTTCATTTGAATAAATAGGGTTGATGATCGCTTGATAATTATTATGCACTTGAAATGCATCAATCTCAGCGTCCATCAGATATTTAAAATCTTCGTCGCAGGCAATATTTATAATTCCTGCAGTCAGGGTATCATTCCACTTGTCATTGTGTTGTTTCTTTTTGCAGGAAACGAACGACAAGAGAAGGAGAAAAATAACGCTAAAGAATAAAAAGCGTCCCTTTTTTAGGCACGTTATTTTATTCTTCATGCATGCTCTCCACTCAAATGTATTAATTTGGCTTAGCATCTCCCAGATAGAAATTTGTTTCTAACGATTGCTGTATCGGATATTCCAAATATCCGATACTATACGGTTTAACTTTTTCAAAATTAAAGAAAATACACGTGCTCAACTGAGGCATCAACCCTGCTAAAGGCTTAGCCAGCGATGGCGGAAAAGGATAAAAATTACTCCCTTTAAAGTTACGTAAAATATACCCTTTTACTCCACTTTCAAAGCCGGTATTCAACAATGACACCATATCTTTTTTCGTATAGCCTCTTAGATGTGCCGAGCTATTCTTTAAAGAAGATGGTTGTTTTCCAAAAGCCAACCGTATCCTGTTGTGCAAGGCAGCCAAATTGGGTACGCCAATTATAAGATGCCCTCCCTGTTTCAATACGCGCGTGATTTCATGCAAAATCCAAAATACTTCTTTAACATGTTCAAAGACATTATTAAGGATAACCACATCCAAGCTTTCGTCGGCAAATGGAAATACATTCCTTTCAATATCAAAGCTAAATACTTCTACCTGCATATTTGCAAGTTTCTCAACATTAGGAGTATAATACTCTAAGGCATACAATTTAGCCTCAGGCATTATACTCCTTGCGATCATTAAGTCGTTGCCTTTTCCTGCCCCTAAATCCAAAACGGACGCGTAAGGAACGCCCTCAAGCAAAAATTTTTTTATATGATGTCGCCCGTAATTTAATGATCGGTCTATCAAACTCACTTTATTCTCAAGTTTATTTTTACATAAGCTCTATACACTCTGAACAGTCCATAAAGCCCAATTACGATTCCTACACCGATTCTTAATCCTTCAGGAACGGAACGGGTAAAAAATGAAGTGAATAACAGGATGATACTTAAAACTACATATACGACAGCCATTACGCATTCAAAAATGAATAAACTTAGTCGTTGCCAGTTGTTTTCATCTGTTTTTTCAGAATCCGTCATTTTCAACTAATTTTTTATTCCCTAAGCATTAAGCGGGCAAGAATTTGTTTTAACTGTTTTGCAGTCTAAATACCACCGGTAATGAGTAATACACAGATACCGGATTTCCGTTTTGTTTCCCTGGAATCCATTTCGGCATTTTACTTACAACCCGCACAGCTTCTTTATCACAACTCGGATCCAAACCTTTCACTACTTCAACTTTGGAAACCGATCCATCCGGATTGACAACAAACCGCAGACTTACTCGTCCTTGAATGCCTTGCTCCTGAGCAATCGGAGGATATTGTATATTATCGCTCAGCCATTTCAATAATGCCGATTCTCCACCTGGGAATGTCGGCATTACTTCCACATGACTGAAAATCACAGGTTTAGTATCTTCAACCACCACTTTATGCTCTTGCAAATCAGCAATATCAACTGTTCCACCCTGAGTTCCTTCAACCGTTGCAACAGAAATATCCGCTTTTGTTTCAGTCAATTCCTGTTGGGTTTTCATCAATTCTTCGTCCTTGATTTCTTCGTCTTTTTTAATTACAGGAGGCGTAAAAGCCACTGTAGCTTTCAATTCGGGAGGAGGAGGAACTACAATCTCCTTTATTTGGTTTTCCGGAGGCACTTCTTTATTTACAAGGTCTGTCAAGTTTACTTCAGTCGTTTGACTGTTATCTTTCTGAGTAGGTATAACCCATTTGACAAATCCAGGTAAAAAAATCAAAACCAATGTAAAGAGCGAGATTATAAAAATCGCTTTCAAATGACGGTCGGAAGATTCCTCCCGATGCACATAAGCGCCATATTCCTTGTTTTTCCCTTCAAAAACAAGCGCTAACCATCGCTGCGAATTTAAATCAAAATCTTTTGCCATAATCATTAATCTTAATCAGGTGAATAAATAATTACTTCTTAGCAGGAGGAGCCGAAAGTTGAGCTCGCTGTTTATCTGTAAGATAATCCTGGTTATTTGTTTTCTTATAAAGCAAATAACGGTCGCCATCAGCTATATCAACAATAGCGTATGCCCCTATATTACAAACCAGCATCTCGTCCAATGCATCCACCAAATTTTTGTACGTCGATTGATCAGTCGCTTTAATCATAACCGTAGGAGCTATTTTGGTTACTTTCATTGCGTCGCTCTGAATCTTCGCCGTTTGTTCACTAAATTGAGCAGGACTGATTTCAAGTTTTTTCAACTTGTCTTTCAAATCTTGAATCAATTCATAAGTACCTTTGTTTTTATCCATCAAAAGCGCACGCAATCCATCCGGAGCATCCGGAGTATAGTCGCTCTTTAAAAGGAAATTGGGGTCGCTATACGTGGAGTCCATCTGTCCCAAATAATAGTAAAGCTCGTCATTTGCACCCAAAAGAAGTGTGATAGCCGTTGAATTTCGGGCTACATTCTCTTTATCGGGTTTTTCCTTAGAAGGCATATTGAGATTCATTGTTTGAGGCTTAAGAAGGGTCGTACAAAACATGAAGAAAGTTATCAGCAACATGTTCATATCCACCATAGGGGTGAAATCAACACGCAAATGCTGTTTCTTCTGTTTATTTTTCTTTCCGCCACCTTGCTCTTTTACTTGTACTTCAGCCATTTTTGTAAATTTTTAAGAATTTGACGCAGTTTTCAAACTTGTAATCAAAAGG
>Ga0123354_10005666_pt1 | contig 18253 bp, 19 predicted proteins | sample TergutLab28metaG_2_FD_97872 | JGI IMG/M metagenome (GOLD analysis project Ga0123354, IMG submission 97872) | Labiotermes labralis P4 segment gut microbial communities from Petit-Saut dam, French Guiana - Lab288 P4 | ecosystem: Host-associated > Arthropoda: Insects > Digestive system > Gut ...
ACAGTTACTAGAAATTATTTCTTCATTTTTTTCTCTGCTCTCAAAGTTTGGGTTTTCTTTTTGCAGTCCCTAATTTCACAGACGGTTTTATGCGTCCCTCTAACAGTGAAATGAAACAGGAAACGAATGTTATCGCTATCATCACATACCTGAGCTTTGTAGCTTTGAAATGGTGTATGACATCACCCTCATATATCAGTAGACTGTTTGTTCCTTCACCGCTGTTTTCGGGTCTGGATTTCAATTGAAGCTGCAGTCTGTTGCAATGATGCCATCAAGTAGGAAGTGTTTGTTGGAGGATGAGATTGAACGAATTTGCTAGGGGAACTTACAGCTTCTGTTCAGAGTAGTTGTAGTGATGATGATGACTCAAGTGGGACCGATGATTTGATTGTAGTTGAGGTAAGTGGTTCGGAATGTAGTGATAGTGAAAGTTACGATGTGCAATGTGCTACTGCATCCAGTGCACCTACTGCTTCGAGTGCTATATTTACATGGGAGGACATGACGAATTATTTAGGGCAAAGGGAACGGTTTGTTGATAACTGTGGGCCTCAAAATGAAGCCCAAAATGAAACTCATTGTGCTAAAGTGTTCAAAACGATTTTTGATGACCTGGTGATGACTGGTGGAACTAATAGTGTGCGAAACAAACACTAATGCTGCACAAAAAATACAAGCCAGAAGTTTAATTCCATTGCGTTCCAGAATGCGGGACTGGAAACCTGTCACTAAAGATGAAATGTATGTTGTGTTATTACTTTTCATGCTGATGGGAATAATACAGAAGCCCACACTACATTCATATTTTTCAAAAAATTAAATGCCCCCACCTTGAAGGGTCAGCATGTCATAATCTACATTTGTAGTTCTTAATGGAATTTGATAAAGAACATATGTCTTGTTAAATAATTCTTGTGTAACTGATTTGTAACTTGCATTGCATAATTTTTTTCCTCTTTTTAAAATAGTAATATTACTCCTTTTTTTTAGCAGGGGATACATACTGAGGACTGTCCATATCCATGTGACGTGTGTCATAAAACATTCAGGGACACAGGTAGTCTGAAGATACATAAGTGTGTACTTACTGAGGACCGTCCATATTGCTGTGATGTGTGTAATAAAACATTCAATTACAAAAGTAGCCTGAGGGAACATCTAAGTTTGCATTCTGGGGAGCGTCCATATCACTGTGGTATGTGTAATAAACCATTCAAGTTATTGAAACTTCTGAAGGCACATAAGCGTGTACATACTGGAGAGCGTCCATATCACTGTGAGTTGTGTAATAAAACATTCAGTAAAAAAGGTGACCTGAAAGTGCATCATCGTGTACATACTGGTGAGCGTCCATATAGCTGTGACGTGTGTAATAAAACATTTGGTAAAAAAAGTAGCCTGAAGGTACATCAACGTGTACATAGTGGTGAGCGTCCATATAGCTGTGATGTATGTAATAAAACTTTCAGGGACGTAAGTAATCTGAAGGTACATCAGCGTGTACATACTGGTGAGCGTCCATACAGCTGTAATGTGTGTAATAAAACATTCAGTAACAAAAGTGATCTGAAGGGACATCTGCGTGTACATACTGGTGAGCGTCCACATTGCTGTGATGTGTGTAACAAAACATTCGGTTACAAAAGTGACTTGAAGGTACATCTACGTGTACATACTGGTGAGCGTCCATATGGGTGTGATATTTGTAATAAAACTTTCAGTAACAGAAGTAGCCTTAGGACACATCAACATATACATACTGGTGATCGTCCATATAGCTGTGATGTATGTAATAAAACATTCAGGGACACACATTATCTAAAGATACATGTCCGTGTACATACCGGTGAGCGTCCGTATAGCTGTGATGTGTGTAATAAATCATTTAGGGACTCGCGTAATCTGAAGGGACATCAGCGTGTACATACTGGGGAGCGTCCATATCGCTGTGATGTGTGTAATAAAACATTCAGTAACACAAGTGACCTGAAGAAACATCACCGTGTACATACTGGTGAGCGTCCATATGGCTGTGGTGTTTGTAATAAAACATTCAGTAACAAAAGTATACTGAAGGTACATCAACGTGTACATACTGGTGAGTGTCCATATAGCTGTGATGTGTGTAATAAAACATTCAGGGACGTAGGTAATCTGAAGGCACATCAGCGTGTACATACTGGTGTACGTCCATATAGCTGTGATGTGTGTAATAAAAAATTCAGGGACACACATTATCTAAAGTTACATGTCCGTGTACATACCGGTGAGCGTCCATATAGCTGTGATGTGTGTAATAAAACATTTAGGGACTCACATAATCTGAAGGGACATCAGCATGTACATACTGGGGAGCGTCCATATCGCTGTGATGTGTGTAATAAAACATTCAGTAACACAAGTGACCTGAAGAAACATCACCGTGTACATACTGGTGAGCGTCCATATGGCTGTGAGGTTTGTAATAAAACATTCGGTAACAAAAGTATCCTGAAGGTACATCAACGTGTGCATACTGGTGAGCGTCCATATAGCTGTGATGTGTGTAATAAAACATTCAGTTACAAAAAAGACTTGAAAGTACATCAGCGTGTACATACTGGTGAGCGTCCATATAGCTGTGATGTGTGTATTAAAACATTCAGTAAGAAAAGTAGCCTGAAGGTACATCAGCGTGTACATACTGGTGAGCGTCCATATAGTTGTGCTATATGTAATAAAACATTCAGGGACTTAGGTACTCTGAAGGCACATCTGCGTGTACATAGTGGTGAGCGTCCATATAGCTGTGATGTTTGTAATAAAACATTCAAGGACACACATTATCTGAAGGTACATCAACGTGTACATACTGGTGAGCGTCCATATAGCTGTGATGTGTGTAATAGAACATTCAGGGGCTCACGTAATCTGAAGGAGCATAGCCGTGTACATACTGGGGAGCGTTGATATTTCTGTGATTTGTGTAATAAAACTTTCAGTGAATCACATAAACGGAAGGGACATCAATGTGTACATACTGGGTAGCATTCATGTGCTGTGATGTATATAATAAAATGTTTAGTCAAATAAGGAATGGAATTCACTGTCCAGGGCTCAAGATGCCCGCCAGCACAACGATCATCAGCAACAGCGCTTTTTCGATGATGCCAGTGGGAGTCAGTATGATGTAACGGAAATGATGCTGCAGCAGACGACTGTTGTGAGTTTGTATGGAACACGCATAAGGAAATGTGGAATGGAACGGAGTAGCAAGATAATTAGTATTGTCAGGCTATGAAAGAAGAAATAGCTCAAAACTTTTCTAACCTAAAGATGATCACAAATGTAACATTGTCAGGCTATAAAAGAAAAAATAGCTCAAACTTTTCTAATGTAAAGATGATCACAAATGTAACATAATTAGTATTTTCAAACTATTAAAAAAAAAAAATAGCTCAAAACTTTTCGAACCTACAGATGATCACAATTGTAACATAATTAGTATTGTCAGGCTATAAAAGAAAAAGATAGCTCAAAATGTTTCTAAGCTAAAGATGATCACAATTGTACATAATTAGTACTGTCAGGCTCTAAAAAAAAAAATAGCTCGAAACTTTTCTAACCTAAAGGTGATCACAGTTGTAACATAATTAGTATTGTCAGGCTATAAAAGAAATAATTGCTCAAAATGTTTCTAACCTAAAGATGGTCACAGGTAGGAGATGCCAATGTAGGGCATGGACCACAGCTGGATCATCACATGGCACGGGCAGAGGAGCATAAACCAGACACATGATACTAGAAATGTTGATGATGGTGCGAAGAATGCCTGTTAGAAGGCCAGTACAGGAAGTGCATTGCATTGTGGGTGGTACATAAAAACCACGGAGAATTATGTGAACAGAATACATGTATCTTCTTCATAAGAATATAAACCTGATAACCTCCACAATCGCAGCGACACACTTTCAGCTAGTGGCGGCTGTTTGAGCCCTGGATTGTGCAGTGTATCCCAAATAAGTAACCTGAAGAAAAATCAAAGTCTTCATGCTGTTTACATTAATGTGTAGGATCTATATGTCTGTGATGTGTATAATGACTCATTCAGGCTAGTAGGACATCTGAAAGTACATCAGTGTGTACATACTGTGGAGCGTCCGTATCACTGTGAAGTTTGAAATGAAATATTCGCGATAGTAGAACATCTGCAAGTACATCAATGTGTACATAGTGGGGAGTATCCTTATCGCTTTGATATAATAAAACATTCAGTGACACAAGTAACCTGAAGGAAGTAACACTCTGTGAAATTGGTTGATGTTATACATATTTATAGTTTTTACATTTGTAGAACTTTTAACATTGTAAATATTTTGTTGGATGTTTGTGTATGTGTGCAGCTTTTTAATGTAATATAATTTAAATTGGTCTTAAAATTCAACACATATTGTGTTCACCAATAAATTTATGAACATCACATTTTCATTTTTTTTTTAGAGTTGCATATTTCTTGGGTAGTTTTATTGACTGTAAATCCATCTACATCATTCCCAAAATTTGGCATTTCAGAATGGCTTGCAGCTTGTAGTTTTGTTATATCCTTTTACTTTCTTGTTTTATTGGATGAGGTAGAAGAAACCGTAACACAGAACAGGTTCAAATTGCGTGGACATTAAACATTATGTTGGTTAAGAACATAATGTGCTACTTGTAATTCAGCTCTTTTAGCATGAACCACCCACTATTTTTTTTGCTTCAGGTTTTCACATTGGTGAATACACATAATGTGGTCTAGGTTAGGATAACATATGATTTGGGTAGCAGTGTTTCAGAGTAATTTACTGTTTTAATCATCAATAGACGCTCTGAAGATGTAGATGTTCTGTTTCTTCAGAAAAGTATCCATTCCAGATTATTTTGTGACTGTGTGGAAGGAAACATTCCCATTTCATTTTGGATTGAAATGAGGTCATGAAATGGAGGAGGGACAGGGTTTGTTATTAAATAGTAATTTTGGGGGATTGATATCCCATATTACATTCTACAGAAATATGATTTCTCTTTGTGTTTAACAGAGCTTCAGTTCTGCATATACTGCACTTTCTGACACCATTGGTGGCCATTTTTGGGCCAACAAATTATTAAGGACATGTAGAGTATTTAGAGTTTCCATACCAACATAAATTTGCACTTCATGTTAGCTAAGGGCCCAAGATCTCATCTCTTTAAAACTATGATTGATACATACTGTCTTATATTAAGAGTGTAAACTAGCCTAGAAATATAATCATTGCTGTGCAAGTGAAGGATGAATGTAGACTTTTCATGAAAACAGTTCAGTATAGAACACTGGAATGTAAAGGGAATTCTGATCCATGGTTATTAGAATTATGAAAGAGAGGAAGGAAGGTGAGTGGCTTGTTCATGTAGAATGAATGTGACATGAGACATGTGTAGAAGGTTATCATAATGAACAATCAGCTCAGGTTTCATGGTTCTGTATGTATACCAAGCTAGACACAATGACATATCCATTGCTGTGACAGATGACTAATTTCACTCTCACAGACTTTACTACACAGTCACTGTAATAACAACATTGACATTTCTACTGTGGTTATGTTAGGGTTTTGGTTGTTCCAGTTTAATACAGGCAGCTTAGCCTGGGGTTGTGTTTATTATCATCGACAATGTTTTTTTTTTTCTTTTTGTTCGAATACAGCATGTGTAGTTTAGGTTAGGTTTGGTAAAGTTTGATGTTCTTCAGGTTTGTTTGCGTCATTATAAATCAGTACGTTAGGTTAGGGGTTCTGGTGTTTGTCAGTGTCTTACTTCTGTGATATGTGGAAAATATTCTGACTTTTGTATAGGCTGAGTACAGTCAATTCAGTGTGTTGTGACAAAGCGGACTACAGCTGTGGGGTATCTTTATGTGCAACCTGCGCTGCCCATTACCCACCATATTAGCCTGCCATTTGAGGCTGACGGTTATCAGGTAGGCTCTATATTACAAAAAAGTGGTTCACTTGCCAACAGAACCAACAGATCCAGGAAGATGTCTCTTATCATTTAGGCTGGCTCTGTGTTATTGTCTGCACTCATGTTCACAATAGGGCGCCATTCTCCAACCCTCTAGTGACGTGCGGAACTCCATGTTGACCACCAAACCAATGCTGATTGGTCGCAGTTGTGCGGCAAATCTATTTCTGATTTCATTTTTAATTCCTTACCCACATTTTTTTGGGGGGCCTGGGGGAGGGGTGGAGCTTGGCAAAGTTGTGGAAATAGGTGTAAGCAGCTTCAGTATAATTGTGGCAGTCTGTGTGCGACAGCATGAGTCTTTGTTGGGTCGAGCGGGAGTCAGGGAAACCTGTCTTACACCTGTGGCTGAATGCTCTGCCGAGACATTTCTCACCATCATTAAGGCAGGTGCTTGACTTGATTGCATATTGCAGTTTAGGTCTCTCCATGACAAATTCAACATTCAATCTGACTTGTGTGGTTAATGGCTGTTAATGATTATGTGTGTATATATCCTACCCGGCACCACAATCATCAGTGACTGCTGGGGGTCCAGCATTTGTCTTGGCAATGAAGGCTCACGGACCACACCATCAAACGCTGCATCGGTTTTGTGGATTTATGCAAGGGTGCTCACACAAATAGGATTGAGGCCACGTGGAAGCATGCCAAGTTCACCTCAGGCCTTATTGATAAACGAGGTTAAATTTGTGATAAATATACTGAAGGGTTCTCCGTCAGCTGCGTTTAATGATGTTGCAGAATTAATAGTAAAGCGCTGTGTTCGGTTTATTATTATTCCCTTGGTCCATATATGCCATTTATCTTTTCCAACTGGACATTTTCGTGATGTCCTAAATATAGGTAAAATGCAACCTAGGGTTAAAAAAGGCGATTAACAATATATGAAATACTATAGACCCATATGAATATTATTGTTTTTTTTTTCCAAAATATTGGAGAACCTTATGTTTAACACTTTTAATTCCTTTGTACAAAACTGTAATATTTTTACTGATGCACAATATGGATTCAGAGGAGGTAGATCAACAGAAACCGCTTCTCAGTCTTTTATATAAAGTATTTTAGAAGTGCTGGATAATCACCTGAATGCTACAGTAATATTTTGGGAACTTTCAAAGGCTTATGATGTCCTAAACCATCACATTTTTTTGCTTAAATTTGAAATTTGTGGAGTAAGGGGAGTGCTGAAACCTTGGTTTAGATCCCATTTGGTAAACTGTATTCAATTTGTTGAAATCGCAAAAATTGGTAGCAATAATACCATGCACAGATACTCTTCCTTGTACAGAGAAACAACTTACAGAGTTGCCCATGGTTCAATATTAGGACCAATATGATTTCTGTTTTGCGTAAATGATTTGCCAGGAAATGTGCAATGTGCGTACTTGGTTGTATATGCAGATGAAGCATGGCTTTTTGACAATCAACTTGTCTTAAATACAGCTAATACATTTTCTATGTTATTTCATTTCGGTTAGCTGAAATATATTGATAAACCAAATATTATGTACAACAATGCAGTAATAGCATATATTCAAAGTATAAATTTCTTGGGTATTACCTAACTGAAAACCTAAAAAGGGCATGCCCATATTGATATATTATGTAAGAGTTTGAATTCTCTATCATGCATATATTCAGTTTTGTGTTAAGTTTGGTATTATATTTTGGTTAACAGATAGTTACAGTAAAAAAGTTGTTTGCCTTAAACAGTGGCTTCGGTTTATATTTTAGAAGAGTTATGTTTTATAAAAGAGTATCACATGAATATTAAATATAGTTATTATGTACATAAATATGATACCAGAGGCAGTCATGACCTCTATGTCTCAGATTGTACCACATCTGTATATCAAAATGGCGTTTTCAATATGGACATAAAATCGTATAATAATTTGCATGAAAAAATAAAAATATTACACTCAGAAGTTTTAAATAACATTTGAAATCAATACTTTTTCAAAACGGTTTCTATGCCGTAGAGGAATATATACAGGCAGCATTGTAGTGGCTGTGTGTATGTGGAACTGGATAAATGAACATAATTACCCATATGCTCATAATTTCATATATTGTTTACTTATGAGGTGGCCTTTGGCTCTGGAATGTTTGTGTTTGTTCTGTGAAATTTATTTGTTTGTTGGCATGGTATGTTTATTGTTGTAACTTGTCCAGTGCTATGTGACTTAATGGGTGCAAATAAATACTAATATTAATACAGTAGGAAGGCGCACTACATATTCTGCCTCACTGAATACATGTTTAGGGCTGCATGCTGCTCGCCCTGTGTGAACCACTTTACCATATTCACGCTGTAGCAGGTGTTTCGGGGTGGACGTAATTTGCCGACTTTAAGTAACATCTTTTGACACGAGATAGTTGTCACTTCGCATTTTTAACAAGAGATGGAAAGAGTGCAGTCAACCACTATCAGACTTGTATTAATTGGAAGGAATTTGGTGCAAAACGTATTTTTGATCCATGTATTGTTTGAGTAAGGTATTCTTAAGTGTATAGTGTGTTTAGACTAAGCCTTGTGTGTTTTGTTTCATATTTCACAGTTTACGTAGACAAGGTAAGAGAATGTCATCGTTATATCATTTGTATAAAGATTGTGTTGGGTAATAATTTTCATTCTAAAAATATTTGATCATATAATTTTCTCGATGCTCTTGTCTCTGATTAATTTAAAATATTTTGCTGACAGTTTTTAATAAAAATGAATTTGTGAAGGTCCTTAACAAACCGAAAGCAGTACTGCTGCGTGCAGCAATGCAATTGAAACAGCAGCGATGCACATTTGAAATGCTTTGGATTTCCAAAAAATCCAGTACCGTAAGTGGCATGTTTTATGTTAATGATATTCGGAGAATGCAGCCGTCTGGCTATTGAACAAACCGTATCATACAATGGGTCTTATGCATTAAAAATACCTGTTTTTAAATTCAGAATTCATTATATTCACTTTATTATATATATTTCAGTCACCACAACTATATAATAAAAGCACAGTTTAAAGTGACATGCTTCGACTTAAAAGTCATCGTCAGGTTAAGAACAAGGTCAAGAACTTCATGGTTCTTAGCTTAGCGTGATGATGATTTTTAAGTCAAAACATGTCGCTTTAACCTATGCTTTTATTATATAGTTGTGTTGACTGAAATATATATAATAAAATGAATATATAGAATCAATACACAATGGGATGACTTCATTCAAATCAGAATTCAGTGACAGGGTACTGTTATTTGATATTGTTATTTTAGTTCTGCACATACCTAATGCCTTATTAATCTCTGTTACTTTATACAGTTGCTTATGTGCAACACTCACATTCAGCAACAAAACACACAGAATTCATCTTCCCTATTACTCCTATTCATTCCTAGGCACCACTTGTTGCCTGTATGGATTAAGCTTCTGTCCAGAAACCATTTAACAACTATTCCATTTTGTCCACAATGACATCCAAAATATTTTCAAGTAAAGAGCCCTCCATTCCCTTTGGCTGGGTTAAAGAAAATGCTTGTGGCAAAGAACTTGGGACTATGAACCTTCAAAGTTCTTCCACAAATCTCAAAGCAAGGCATTTTGTACTAACAAAGCTTGTTTTGGACCGATAACATGATTCGCACGAGAGAGTACCCTTTGCAAGCTGAGAAAGATGTACAGGGCAAAGAAGCTGAAGGAGGTTCGTCAGTTGGACAGTAATCCTCTGATACAGTCTCTTTCATCTTCTTTGAATGTAGTTACTTCAAGATTTTTGGTATCTATTGATAGGAATAATAGTCATGAGCCTAAGTGCAGGACGTGGAACTCCAAAGAAAAAGTTTTGGCTGTTTCTATCCTTAATTGTAGCCCGAGATACTATGCATTTCTCCGGTTCCTATTTCTCCTACCTTCTAGAAGAGCATTACATTCCCTTCTAAACACTATCCAATTTAAGACAGGCACAAATGCCCACATGTTCAGTATACTCAAGGACAATGTACTGACAATGTCTGATAAATTTCGCATGTCTTGTCTCATATTTGACGAAATGTCAATCAGAAGATTGACTGTATTGGTGGCTTTGAGGACTTTGGAAGCCATGGCTGGACAATCAGAATTGCACATCATGCCCTGGTCTTCATGCTTTGTGGTCTATATGAAAAGTGGAAGTAACCAGTGACTTTCTATATGATACGCAGAAGCACTAAGGGTGAGACACCCCTTCATATCACCCGCTAGACGAGACATAACTCATGTAAAATGGTGAATTGGGAACATTTTGTTATTCTTGCATCCAGGTGTATCTCTATACTACAAACTTCAAAGCAAGAAACATTTTCCAAAAAAAAAGGGTGAGACGGTTGTTATTTTCTGGATAGAGGTTCCTGATGCCTGCCACAATGCAGAATTGGTAGTTTTTGCTACACTGTTTGGTGCCAACAATGTCAAGGCCTTGTAACAGGTGGGTGTTTCTGAAAGGACAATTTTTTCACGTTTCGTGATCAAGATATTGCAACAGGGTTTGATCTTCCTCATCCCCTTAAATGCACACATAACCTTTTCCTTGAACATGATGTGACAAATGTTTGGCTTGGTGTTGTATATGGACAATGACTTAGTGGTACTTCTAAGTGGGCAGACATAGTATATGAAATTGAAAATCAGAGTGTGCTCTATCATCTGCTGCATAATGTGACTGACAGATACCTGAAACTTTTGTGCATGATGCCATGAAAATCAACTTGGCTGTTCAAGTAATGAGGAGTATTGTAGCTGCAGCTATAGATACACATGTAACTGCAGGTAAGGAAAAAGTTTTTTAAGATTCGTTATGTGAAAAGCCTTGTCATGTAATCCAGTTTTAAATTCACTCTTACTTTATACAACTGTATGTCAATGTTTGTAATATTCTTTCAATTCACATGGACAACAGATGTCTCACTACAGCATTATTTGCCAAGGAGGTTGATGACTTCTTCAACAGCTTCATTGGTGTCACACGTTATCCTGACAATAGAAGGCTTTTGCATTGTCTACTAACCAGTACCATTAATCACATGGAATACCGGAGAAATGCAGTTAATAACATAAAAACCCGAACCTTCCTCGAGCTCAAATTCCTTGATACCAGAAACCTAAGTCGGGATGTTCTTGTGAACACATTCAGTGCTATTCGTTCGCAGTGTGGTTAAAAAAATAACCCATCTGATGCCCTGAAGACAGCCATCATTAATGGTTTTGCTTTCAGAAGCCTGTATGGCACTAACTGAGAGGGTGATGGCACCTCTCTTCTGGACAAGCTACATTCATTTCACAGCCATCCATTGCTTCGTCAACCAGTCCATCGACAAGTCATTATAGCGAGACCACTGAGAGTGTTCCAATTTTCATATTGGAAGAGAAGCACAATGTGGCATGAGTGCCGCTGTGGGTGCATGTGATAAGAAAATGTTTTCAGTTGCAAATGTCAGTGGTTTTGGTAAAGAATATTAGTTTTGGAAGTGTGGTATCCCAAACAACATTCTATAGAAAATTATTAATAACATGTAGGGTAATTAAAGTTATACCATTATACATCTGCATTTCACGTTAGCTATCTGTCTACGATCTCATTCCATTCACAACTATGTTCTGTACACACTTAGATTTTAATTATGGTATGTAAATTGTTGTTATGGGATTTCACATTGTTTATGTAGTGGACTTGTGAATTAATTATTGCTGTACAAGCCCAGCACATAAACAAAAGGTAATATAGTAATTCCTATACAATAAATGATGAATACATTCAGATAATTATCTGCATACATATTGTATTGTAAGGGAATAGGAACTCAGATCCTCATGTAAAATGCATTGCAAATTTTTGTAATCATGTAATCTAAATTTCTCTACTTGTTATAAAGTGTGCAGTATACACGGAATTGAAGTTGCGTTAACGACTAGATGAAATCTTTTTTCTGTAGAATTAAAGGAATATTAATCGATTGTGTAATCGAGTGTAATACGCATAGTACTCGGGAGTACCGGTTGAGGCGCTAATGTCGCAACTGTACTAGATAATCTGTGGTCCCAACCGCGTCATGTGTAGATGATAATGTGGTTGCGTCAATGGATGTCGGTTGAATTAGCCGCATACGCATGAGCATTGACGTAATAATCTGAATTCTGATCCATGGTCCTGTTTGTTTTGCAACAGTGGATGGCAGCGCAGGTTCCAGGTTTTCCACAAAATAATGCGATCGGCGTAGGGAAACTATTTGCGAGTTGGATCTACGAAAGTTTTCGTACGGGAGGTTGAGGTCGTTACGATCTGAGAATTTGAGTATAGGAGACAGAATAGGTACAAAGAACATGTTCTCTGTTCGGTAAGTAACAGCATGGTGTTAACTTTTTCTTGTAGACATTGGGAATGTGGTGTGTAGCACTGTCATGGAGTGAAATGGGTACTTTGTTAAACTTGAGGTGAATGACTCATAAAAGCTTGTTTTATATCGTGATTGTGATTTAATGAATGCAATCATAAGCGTGATGAATAAATATTCAGAGCTGTATTAGGCAGCTGTCAAAGAGTTTGGTCTATAAAGCACAGCCAACTGTATGCCAGCTTCTATTAACTAGATAACATATTTCGCTATAAGATACCGTAAACTTCATCATTATTATAGATATTACATATACTAATACCATAAAATACCTGATCCATTAGATGACGTACACTGTTATCATATAATTCCGCTTGTAGGGGCCTATATGTATATGTGTACAAAGCTACATACACAATGACATATCCACTGCTGTGACAGATGACTAAATTCACTCTCTCAGACTATTACACAGTGACTATAGTAACACTTTTAACATTTGTGCTGTAGTTATGTTAGGGTTTTGGTTATGCCAATTTAATACATGAATCTTAGCATGAGGGTTATGTTTGTCATATTCGACAAAGTTTTTTGTTTGGTTCCGATTTAATAATGTAGTTCAGATTTGGTTTGGTGAAGTTTGAGGTTTGGTTTGATGGATTTTGAGGTTTGAGGTTCATTGGGGGTTGTTTGTGCCAATTTGTGATCAGTACGCTAGGATAGTGGTTATGTTAGTAGTCAGTGTCTCACTTTTTTGTCCCTCATTTTGGTATGTCAGCATGGCATTTGAAATGCACTAAACCTATGGGCCCCAGTAATGTTGAAGTGAACGTGTGAGAACAGATGGTAGATGGCTGAAGAAATTAGGTGAGAGGGTGTTAGTCATGCTGTGGTGAAAATAGTAATGAACCTGTGTGTTCTGTAAAAGATATGGGATATAATGAGTAGCCGAGCAACAGTTAGCTTCTCAGGAAAGACTCTTGTCCATGACATTGATCCTTATTCATTGTAGTGATTTTGGCAGTTATAATGTTGAGAATGTATAAAGCAGGTATAGTGTTACCAGCTTTGATGAAAGTGTGTTCTATTCCTTTTCATGACAAGAGGTCACTTTAATATTATGTTGGTTTTACAGAGCTGCACAGCTGCACAGATTCTCTGCAAGTTCTGCTAGGTTCATTTTTGAAACATTTTCAGCATCATCTGATGGTATAAAATATTGTCATAGATGTAAAAGAGAAGGAGGAGGAGGTAAATGTGAAAACAGAGAAGGTATTAGGTACTGAGGAAGGAAAGTGCATAGATAAAAAAGACGAGGAGGGGCTACATAGTGCGGAGGAAGAGGAAGAGGAGGAGGACATGGACATACAAGAAGAGAAGGATATAGATATAAAAGAAGAGGTGAGAATGAGGATACAGTGTAACATTTTATGAAATAAAGGCTGAAACAGATTTGGTGATTAATGTCTGCATTTATTAGACCCATTTCAACAGTAGTTAGAAATAGTAGTTAGAAATGTCAGTTAAATTTGGCTTATCCAAAAGTAACGCTTTTGAAAAAAAATGGGGGGGTGGGAAGGGAAATGTGTTACTGGATATTTTTTTTTGGGGGGGGGGGGGATTCTAATACTACTGTTGGTCTGCAATTAATTGCAGAGAAGATGAAAATAAATTCTTGTCTCCCTGTAGGAAAATGTCCTTATCTGCTGGATGTTTTCTAAAGTCTAGACTGATTTCAAGTGCTGTTACCATAGAATTTATTCAATCTGGCACCTACGGGACTGGAGCGGTGCCTAATGGTTAAATATTCTGTTTATCAAACACTATCTCTACCGATCTAAATTATTAAACATAAATTTTTTCTTGTGTTTTTTGTATAATGTAGAAGGTCTGTAATCCAATCTTGTATGGTGCTATAATGTTACTCTAGCTTGTAGCACTTCTAGGCTTCCTAATTACTTAAAGTGTGTCTGGAATCATTAATGTTATGTGCCATGTGGTGCCAGCAACTGCTTGTTTACACATTTTGGATCCTTTGGGAGTGATTTTAATAGCTCAGTGGGCTTCTTGAAATCCAGATTACAAAATGTGAAATCACAGTATCAGTACGCATACTGGAATATACCGACACCAGAGCTTCTGGAATGGGGGGATATTTTCCTTACCTGCTGAATAACAGGAATTTTTGGATTATGAACTCCATATTAAAGGAATTGTACTGTATGTCTGAAGATCCCTGAGATGTATTAAATTTGAAATGCGATTTGTTATAGGGGACTTAAATTTCCCCAGAAAGCAGTGGTTTTCCTTCTGCTAGAGAGTGATGATGCATATACCAGTTTAAGTGGTCACTCAGCACAAAAATATGCAGTGTCGTTTTTGGAATGATGCTACAAAGCGAGAGGTGACAGAGAACAAGATTTTTGGAGGTACTGCCTGCCTCAAGGCTGCATTAGAAAGTGGCATGACAAGTCTACAGGTTATGGTTGCCTGTGCAAGAAGTGTGGTCTCTAGAAACAACAAAAGAGTGACATTGCTTTATTTCGTAATTTGGCCAAGCACTCTGACATACAGAGCAAAAACACAAGATTCGAAACGTTATGATTCTTACCTCTGATCAGAATCTCCATTAATGTAGAATATAGCTTTCTGCTTCCTTTATTGTTTCTTAGGTGTCTGAACATTTTGTGAGGCTGTCCTATTATTTACACACATAGTTGCCATCAAGATATGCAGTTGTTGTGAATTGGACTCATGGCATATAATCCACATACTAGGTTTTATTACACCATACTTCTTACCTATCTTTCTTATGATTATGGTAGCTTTAGGAATATTTGTCATATTGATTTTGGTGGGAGTGGATATAGGCAAGTTCTTAATTGACTTAGGTGTTAGAAACATTTTATACACAAAAATTACATGGTCTGGAACATGCTATGTCTGGCTGGCTCGCTGTTTCGTTGCATTACTATAATGGATTGAAAAGTGCACATAGATAAACTGGAACTGAATGACACATAAATGCTTCTTGTGTATTGTGATTGTGATTTCATAGATGAAAATTTAAGTGTGAAGAATAAATACGCAGAGCTGCATTAGGCAGCTGTCAGAAGTTTGGTCTATAAAGCACAGCGAACTGTATGTCAACTTCTGTTCACTGTGTAACATACAGTCATGCGCTGTGTAATGATGTTTCGGTCAACAACTGACCGCATATAGAACGGTAGTCCGATGAGATTATAACATTTTAATATAATATTATAATACTTACCATTGTGTTACAATTGCCTGCGATATTCAGTTCTGTAATATGCTGTACAGGTTTGTAGCCTAGGAGCAATAGGCTGTACCATATAGCCTAGGTGTGTAGTAGGCTGTACTGTACTATCTAGGTTTGTGTAATTACTGTCTATGACATTTGTGCAATAATGAAATCACATAACACATTACTATGATTGTATCCTTGTTATTAAGTGATGCATGACTGTTTTTCCCTATAAGATGTCATATACTCCATCATTTTTACAGTTATTAAATATTTAAATACCTGATACAATAGATGGAATACACAGTTTATCACTTATATAAGAAGACATATAATATCATCTTACCATCTCAACAGTTATAATTGCACACACTTCTTACGTACTATTTCCAGCATACCTACCCTAGAACACAGGTTTTTTTGGAGTTTATAAATTTAATTTTTTAAAATTATTTGACTTAACTGTTTAATGTCATTGAGTACTTTTTATTAACAATCATATACCTTTATATGTAAGGCTGAGGTGTCTTCCATCAGTCATTTTTAACTATATATAAACTACAGGTATATGATTTCCTTTTATACTTCTCACATAAACAGCCTGATGATGGCTACTTTGTAGCTGAAACATGTAGCTGCCATTTATAATTGCTACATTGCAGTTGTGCATTGATGGGGAAAATTTCTGCTCTTATGATTTATTCTAGTGGCACAGTGAGGATATCACATCATAAACGAATGTGATCTAGCTGGTATATATTGTTTGAAATTTTGGAAAGGTGGGGAACTTGAAATATTTTGGGGTGAGATTAAGGGACAAAAATTGCAGAATGAAGAAACTGAGAGGAAATTAATTTGGAGAAATGCTCACTACAGCTTCAAAATGTTTTGCTCTTCTTCCTGCTTTCTGATAAAATTACAATTGAAATATAAACATGTCTGTGTGTTTACAAAGTATTTTCATAACTGTGGGTTTGACAATTGGTCTGTCACATTGAGGAAAGCCTTTAGACTGGTTTTGGTAACAGTGCTGATCAGGTATTAGACTCTTATGGCTGAAAATAATAGGATATTGGAGAAAACTGCATAACGTATAGCTTCATAAATTGCACCTGTCACCACATATTATTAGAATCAAGGAAAAGATGGAAGGAATGTGAGTGACTTGGTATTGTAGAATGAATGTAACATGAGACATGTGTACAGGTTGATCAGAAATCCATAATCATAATGAACGATTAACTCTGACTTTAGGGGCCTATATGTGTGTGTATACCAAGCTACAGACACAATGACATCCATTGCTGTCACAGATGACTAAATTCAGTCTGTGAAAGTTTACTAAACAGTCAGTGAAGTAATATTATTAACATTTCTACTGTAGTTATGTTAGGGTTTTAGTTGTGCCAGTTTAATACAAACACCTTATCTTGGGGCTTATGCTTGTCATCTTCAACCAAGTTTTCTGTTTGGTTGTTCACGTTTAATATATGTAGTTTAGGATAGGGTTGGTGACGTTTGAGGTTTGAGGTTCATTGGGTGTTGTTTGTGCCAATTTAAGATTGGTATGGTAGGTTAGGGGTTCTGTTATTTGTCATTGTCTCACTTTTTTGTCCCTTGGTTTTGTGTGTCGGCATGGCATTTGAAGTGCACTAAACCTATAGACCCTAATAGCGATATTGTTCAGTGAAAAACATGTGGGAACAGAAGATAAGTGGGCTAAAAAAATTAGGTGAGAGGGTGTTAGTCAGGCTGTGGTGAAAATAGTAATGACCCCGTGTGTTCTGTTAAAGACAAGGAATTGAATGAGTAACTGAGCAGCTGTTGGTTTTTCAGGAAAGAATCTTCTCCATGACATTGATTCATTGGAATGATTTTGGCAGTTATAATGTTGAGAATGTACAAAGCAGTTGCAGTATTATCAGCTTTGATGGAAGAGTGTACTATTACTTTTCATGATATGAGATCACTTTAATGTTATGTTGGTTTTACAGAGCTGCACAGATTCTCTGCATGTACTGCCAGGTTCGTCTTGTGAAACATTTCCAACATCATCTGATGGTACATATGACATTGGTAATATAAAGTTCAAGGAAGACATAGATATAAAAGAGGAAGAGAAGATGAATGTGAAAGCAGAGAAGGGCATAGGTATTGAGGAAGAGGAGTGCATAGATATAAAATTTGAGGAGGGCATACATAGTGATGAGGAAGAGGAGGAGGAGGACATGGATATAGAAGAAGAGGAGGATATCAATGTAAAAGAAGAGGTGAGTTGTGAGCATACAGTGTAACGTTTTATGACATAAATGCTGAACCACATTAGATGATTTATATGTCTGCATGTCAATTTTAGACCCACTTCAACTGTAGTTAGAATTGTCAGTTGTCTTTGGCTTATCCATATGTACGGCCACTGTAAACAAGTACATGTAGACTGTTGGGAATGAAAGTATTTTCTGGGATTTGGGGGGGGGGGGGGGGGTGGATGTGGAATTTCTAATAGGGGGTTGGGGGGGGGGGGGGTGGCGGAAAAGATGAAAATAGGGTCATTTCCCCAAACTGCCAAAAATCTTTCCTTTCGGGATTTTTCCAAAAG
>Ga0123354_10005669_pt1 | contig 18251 bp, 9 predicted proteins | sample TergutLab28metaG_2_FD_97872 | JGI IMG/M metagenome (GOLD analysis project Ga0123354, IMG submission 97872) | Labiotermes labralis P4 segment gut microbial communities from Petit-Saut dam, French Guiana - Lab288 P4 | ecosystem: Host-associated > Arthropoda: Insects > Digestive system > Gut ...
GAGGGCCCGGTCCCAACAAATTTACTCGTCAGTACCTTTCCCATTTTTTTAAAGTTCATACATTAAACTAACATAAGTATTAATAATTAATTATGGCATAATCATTAAGAGTATTAGTACAATTATGTGTACGGTGTGGCATGTTGACAAATATAAAATTACATTTAAATTAGTTATCAATTCCAGGAAAATCTCTCGCGGCCCTGTATAATTGATGCTAGGGTCCGGTACCGGGCCGCGGTCCGGCGGTTGAGAAACACTGGTTTAAGTTAATTTTGAATGGGGAAAGATCGCAGCTTATTTCCAGGCATTTACTTGCCATTTGCAGGAACAACTAAAACAACACACGATATTAAAAGTTCGTCGTTCCAAAATCATAAAATGGTACGATTTGGATGAAAGCCAGATTCGTTACCACCGGACACAACTCTCCTTCTCCGTTCAGAGTTGTTCCTTGAATATTCAGTACTCTTCCGATCAATTTTCTTCTTCATAAGAAATATAAATCTGAACCACGGTATCAGTCAACAGAATTCTCCACTAGCGGCAGTGGTCACTGAATATGAATTATGGTGACATCTTGTTGACAGACACAACGGTATTTCTTTTAGTAGTAAAGGATATTATTACAAATGGCAAAAATGTTCAATAGAAATATACAGAAAGGAATCCGGTATGCCTTCTTCTACAGAGTTTTCATTATTTGACGCTGCGTACGTCCGGCGTAAGTTCTGAACTAGTCTAGGAGGCTGGCTGTTACAATCATATTCGCAACATCTTGATTTGAAACCCACCCCCTCCCCCACCCCCCACCCCCCTTCAAGTTGACATAAACGAACTAACAGTGCCTTTCACCTGCACATAATTACGTTTTTAGAAGGTTCTAAATGTAAAGTTATCTTATTTTTTTGAAGTTCGTCCTCAGATATGTCAACTTCTTCTGTAATATTTGTGATTACCAACGTCACACTATAGTGGGTGAGCTACCTGACTCTCAGATATGTATTATCATAGTCTACACAACTTCAGAAGACTAAATATTAAATGTTCAGACAACTCATAAGTTAGCGCCTCATCCATACCGTAATTATTCCTCATACGAAATAAAAAAAGCAGTTTATGTAGTTTCCAATGGTAAAACATGCACACCAAATCTGTGAAAACTGCTGAATGTTCCAAAAGTTGAAAGCGACTCATACAAACAAGCAAGTACGCGCGCACAACGTGGTTATGCAGGAAGCCCCCATTTTTGTTCTACAGAGAAAAATGTACACTAAAGTACTAACACTGTAGTTAATTATAATGGGACAATCGAGTTACCACCACCACCACCACCACCACCGCCACCGCCACCGCCACCGCCGCCGCCGCCGCCGCCGCCGCCGCCGCCGCCACATTTCGATTTCTACAATGAAAAGTTTTCTTGAACTACATAATGAGGTGCTTAACGATCCGTAATCCTCACGGGTGATAAAATCGAGAATGAAATGAGCGGGTCATGTAGCACGTATGGGAGAGGGAGGAAAGGTGTATACATGGTTTTGGTGGGAAAACCTAAGGGAAAATGACAAATTGGAAGACCCAGGCGTAGAGTGGAAGATAATATTAAGATGACTCTTCAGGGTGGGGGATGTGGGGGCATAGACTGGATCGAGCTAGCCCAAGATAGGAACAGTTGGCGGGTTCTTGTAAACGCGGTAACGAACCTTCGGGCTCCATAAAATGCGGGGAATTTCTTGACTATCTGCGAACCGGTTAGCTTCTCAAGAAGGACTCTGCTCCATGGAATCAGCAAGTATAGCTTTCTTCAGTTAATATGCTAACTTCCAATGTTTCCTTTGCGCAGTCAACTGTTAGCCTCCTGTGGAAACTATTGGCCTAATTGGGCGCAACGAACACGTCGTAATTTATCTGTACAATCCTCATCTAAGTTTGTTTCAATGTGAAAGAACAGTCCCAAGACTCCAAGTTGCTACTGCATGCTTCTAATGTAGCCCTCCCGACTTAAATTCCTTAGATCCTTATTTCATATTTATGTTATCTTTATTTCATATTTACGTACATGCATAATAACCACTGCCACCGGGTGACAACCCATTTGCAGTCAAATATATTACACATATATTATTATTCTCAATATAAAATATTACTTATTTGCATTTAATCAACAAGGAAGGTTATGTACGCATAACGTAACTTGAGGCGCGTTCGTGCAACCACTGTTGCAGTGGAAAAGCTATAAGTATTACATATTCTATGTGTGTGTTTGTAGCCTTAGTTATCCAGCATGCAATGCGCATGCACTATATTGCCATTTGTTGCCTGTCCGGCTCTACTGTATTTTTCCACATTATCTTACAAACGGCACGATTTTCGAAATCAAGTTATGGAACATAAAATTTATTTCGATTTTCTCTACTAATTTTGTCCGAAATATTTTTTTATTTGAAAAAGAATTGAGCGAGATATTATCACAAATGTAAATTGGTCTTTATGTACAGAACCCGTTATTCTAGATTTTAATGAAACTTGAATTTTCTCTAAGGATTTTCGAAAAATACTCAGGTATAAAATTTCACGAAAATCCATCCAGTGTGAGCCGAATTGTTCCATGCGGATGCACAGATACGGCGAAGCTAATAGTCGCTTTTCGCAATTTTGTGAACGCACCTAAAAAATTTGCTGAAATTTCTCCCGGATAAAATTATGTATCTCAACACTAAGTCGTCTAACTTTTTACGTTTAGCTTTGCATGACGAAATTTTAATAGTACTTATGTAGGTAACACAACAGAGTAACAGGAAATATGACCACTCATGCTGCTAAGAGATGTCCTACTGCCTACATAACAGCTAAAACATTTCTGGCAGCAGGAACAGAATCTTCGTTAACAGTCTAAAATTAATCACGAAGACAGCCTTTGCAGCCGTGAGTTACGAAGTGCTGACCGTCACCCTATTCGTAGAGCTGTGAGGAACACAAAAGTATCATGTAACGTAGGAAACACAGTCATATCATTCAAGAGAAAGGGATGCTGTTAGCATATAAAGAAATGAGGGTGTTGATGCGACTCTGTTAAACTGAGATAGGCACAGAAATAACCAGAGTCTCGCTTCAAGACAGATGAAGCCGTGCCAGTTCGCTCAGCAGAACAGGGATTTACAAAATTCTTCGTCTTTAAATGCTCATAAAATCTCAGGTGTTTAAAAACGTTTTAAAATCATGCACGCATTAAACCTGTAAACTCACAGGATTCTCGCCGAGAAGGTCTGTATTCAATTCCCGTGCTTGCCGCGTGGGATTTGGGATGGTTAAACTGGTGGCGGTTGACGTTCTTCTCTAAGTACCTCGGATTTCCAAAGTTCATTATTACCCTACCTTTGCTTTTCTTTCACGTATCTATTATACGGGGACAGTACATTTGGTACGTTAGCGCCTTGAATGCGATAGGTCATAACCTGGCTCACCCCAGCGGTTTAAAACCCCTATACACACTGGATTAAAAATTATATTTAACCCCAGATGAAAAACTAAGCACATAGTTATGATTAACCACCTCAAAACATTTCCTGCGTCCACTTTTGTTTTTTGTCACTGTGGCGTGTGACGTCTTAAATTCTTCAGCAAACGGAAAATATTTCTTCTCTCAAAGGTTTAATCTGTAAGCTACAGTAGTGCCTAAAACCCAATTTCATTGCGCTCAATACACAGAAATGCAATGTGCGAAGTATATTACTAACATCACGTATTTTAGCGTTATGTTGTTTTAGCTGCCAATATCCGTCAAATAAAAATTTTAATTTTGTGTATTTCTGTATATTTCGGCAAACAATGCCATCTTTAGGCATAGACACAGTGCCTAAATATGCCACTATGTGCCGAAACACGTAGTGAGATCGAATGTATACAGTAAGAGAAATACACAAATTTTAAATTTGTATTTGACGGAAAACCTTGACGTTAACACACATTCTTTATATGTTGTGCCCAAATAGCGTATAATGCTGTTTTAGCAGTATGTTCTTTAAAATACTGAACTAAAAATGAGTCACAATTTAACGAATGAAGTAACTCAATTTCATATGCCCTGCGGTCTGTACAAATTAACAAAATACGCACGACCTGCATTTCCAATGCGTTGTGCAAAACTGACTGCGAAAGATTAAATTTAAGCATTAAATATCGATTAATCTCTCAATGTCCATTGCAGTGGGGATCGGAGTGTAATACATTTCAAAATTTCCACTACATTTCACTTGTTGGGTGTATAAGGAAATACAATTTAAAAAAAAAAACACTTCGAAATTTTATTAGTTACAAAACTTTGTTCTTAATTCTGAATCTACGTATGACACTGGAACGTACCTGGAGGAGAATACAGGCCATTTGAAGACAGGGCCATGCAGAAATACGTTTCTGATTTTTGCACAAAGAAATATAATGAAATCTAAATACAGGGGCCAAATTCTCTTGCTTGAAATCTATAAGCCTGTTCAATGTTGGTCACCACTGACTTATGTATAAAGAAGAGTAGAACACAGCGACCACCACCGTCGTCGACGAGGACAGCAAGTCTGTTGTTGGTGTGAAAGTCACGTCTCATTGCCTCTTGGGTGTCAACTGTCAACTGTTACCTCACCCTCCCACACTGGAAACAACGAGGCAGACGGGAACAGATTCGTCTTGTTACAGAGGTAGGTACATGGTTGCAGTAACAAAATGGTGCTTGCAACAAGAAATAGGCCTATGTAGTGCGTTTTTTGTTCTTGCTGCCTACTGTCCTTCAGTTTGGGGCTTCCTTCTCACACTGAGTGAGGCTGCCTGCCTAATAAAGCACAACGCCTCTTTTATCTAATGCTGTTAGTCCGTTCTGATTACAGCTGGTATAAGATTAAACTGTGTCAATATGTGTAACACACCCTGACTACAGCGCATGTTTCACAGTTTGTATTTAGGTAACAACTATACATTCACACCCCAGTGTGGTTAGCTGCAGTGGGAAATCCTATCTTCGGCTGAACAACGTGAATGCATGAAGATTACTTGTCTTCTGATATGCGACGCTTCAGGGAAACCTAATGCCTTCATCCAACTACCCTGATTCTGGAGGCAGCACGTTCCTCTGAATCGTCTCCACGCATGTAGTAGACTATATTTGTCAAAACTCAAAACAGAGTAATCTTCATAATCGGTGTCTTGGAATCCTCAAATCTCGCTTAGTGAGAATGCATATTTGTATAGTTCAGGGCAGTCTGCCTCAGCACCTAACGAGAATTTAAACGGGTTACCACGCAGTAACTCGGCATTATATTACAAGCCACCAAAGTGGCAAAACACAAAGCACGAATGATGGCATATATCCAAATGGAAACACAAACACAACGCACGAAGGATGACAGATATCCAAATGCAACACAAAGCACGAAGGATGACAGATATCCAAATGCAAACACAAAACACAACTCACGAAGGGCGACATATATATCCAAATGCAAACACAAAGCACGAAGGATAACAGATATCCAAATGCAACACAAAACACAAAGCACGAAGGATGACAGATATCCAAATGCAACACAAAACACAAAGCACGAAGGATGATAGATATTCAAATGCAAACACAAAACGCTACGCACGAAGGATGACAGATATCCAAATGCAACACAAAGCACGAAGGATGACATATCCAAATGCAAACACAAAACACAACGCACGAAGGATGACAGATATACAAATGCAACACAAATCACGAAGGATGACAGATATACAAATGCAACACAAAACACAAAGCACGAAGGATGACAGATATCTAAATGCAAACACAAAACACAACGCACGAAGGATGACAGATATACAAATGCAACACAAAACACAAAGCAGGAAGGATGACAGATATCCAAATGCAAACACAACGCACGAAGGGTGACAGATATCCAAATGCAACACAAAGCACGAAGGATGACAGATATCCAAATGCAAACACAAAACGCTACGCACAAAGGATGACAGATATCCAAATGCAACACAAAACACAAAGCACGAAGGATGACATATCCAAATGCAAACACAAAACACAACGCACGAAGGATGACAGATATACAAATGCAACACTAAACACAAAGTACGAAGGATGACAGATGTCCAAATGCAAACACAAAACCAAACGCCTAGCGGCAGCACTTCAAGCACTGGTTCATTCTATTGATATAAAACAATTCGGCCAATTTTAAGCGCATTTGCAAAATTGCTAAAAGCGACTATTAGCTTCGTCATATCTTTCCACCCGTCCGTCTATCTGTCCGCATGGAACAACTCGGCTCTCACTGCACGAATTTTCATGAAATTTTGTACCTGAATATTTTTCGAAACTCTGTCGAGAAAATCCAAGTTTCATTAAAATCGGGCAAGAATAACGACAACTTAACATGATCAATATACGTTTGTTAATACATCTCGCTCACTTCTTCTTAGAAAGAAAAGTGTTTCAGACAAACGCAGTAGAGAAAATCGAAACACGCATTTCATGTTCAATAACTGTTTTAGAAAAATCGTGCCTTTTATGAGTTAATGTGGAAAAAAGCTGTAGTGCGGAAAAGGATACAGATGACAATATGGTGCATGCATGTCGCTTGCAGGATACCTACAAATACACACTCAGGTTGTGTAATAATCATTGCTTTTCCACTGCAAAAATGGTTGCACGAACGCGCCTGAGGGTTACGTTGTAAGTACATTGCCTTTCTAGTTATACAAATGTTCTCAGTAATTTCAGTAATTGTTCCCAGTAATGTACTGTACAAATGCTACAACATACCACATCCTACATGCAACAAAACGAAGGAAGGTTAACTGGATTGGTAACAATTTGCATAACACGTCACTGATGGAAAGATGGAAGGCGCTGGCAGACGAAAAAGAAGACGTAAGCAGCTATTGGATGACTTTAAGGAAACGGAAAGATACTTGAAATTGAAATAGGGAGCACTAGATAGCATTTTGTGAAGAACTCGTTTCGGAAGAGTCTATGGACCTAAGGCAGACTAGAGAATAATGATGATGATGCTAGTAACACAATAACTGCAGGAATGTGACCGTTGGTCTTAATGTAAATACAGGCTCGATGACAATCTTACTTAAAGCTCATATTATTCTTTTAATTTTAACATTCGTATTACCAATATAAAATACGAGCATAACAGACTTTACATATTCGAGAAACCTAATGTGATCATGTATGCCTCGTGCTGACAAAATAAACAAGGTCAAAAGTTGCTAAGGTATACATAAAAAATCTCTTTTGCAGGCATGTCACTTGTGCTCTGATGTTCACATGAGGTTTTAAGAGAGAATAACAGCACTGACCACAATGGTGAAGTTCTTATTACGTGTTGTTTAAACTACTTTGTGTAAGCTGTTATTTCGATTTCTGCTCTCTAGAGCGCTGCATCTGTCAGAAAAGTCAAATGTTGCCATGCGGTTAGTGTCCAGAAGGTAAATATATATATATATATATATATACATTAACACAGGCTACTAATTATACAAGTAATTAAAACATCGCAGTACGATGTGTGTTTTGAAATGTCATCATCCAAGACGGCAGATAGCAATGCCCGTCACAGAAAATCTTAAAACTAAGTCGTGTCAAATTAATGCAGTCCCCAGCGGAAGGGAAATGGTAAACGTCTTACAAGAGAATCGAATTCGTTCACTTGGATATATGTTCAAACACACACACACACACACACACTGTAAATCTCTACATGGGAGGAAGAGGAACATCAGCTGTCTAAATCTGAACCGCTTGCACAAACCTTCAAGTGCGTATTCATGTACAGAAAGTAATTTAATTGGTTGTGTTAAGATACCACTGCAGGCAGTGTACCAAGAGGGGTGAATACTTGATGGGCTAAAGACAGACAGACAGACACAGGGAAACAACCCCCGGTGTGAGTTTTCGTTTTCAGCGCTCACCAACGCCCATTTCTTACATTCAACGACAATAAACATCATAAGCTGCGGAATTGGGCAGTAACACTGTTCCTTCTGCACAGCGGGTTTCAAGGGAAAATTTTCACATAGCCCCATTTAAAGTTAGGAACAGACTACTATGTTGGTAAGAAACTTATAATATGGCCTATGTCATGTGTAAAACAAATCTTGCACTGAACGCTGTTACCAATTAAAAATTTTAAGCGCAGCATGAATATGTAATTACCTTGATTAAGAGCAGTGTAATGAGTGAGAAAATGATGATTGTATGTTCTTTCACAGCCGACAGAACAGCCGCCAAGCAATTTTGCTACATCCAAGGCAACTCAAGTGCACAGGCGCCTTCTACGGTAAAAGACTTCAACCTTACACCACACAATCACAATACCCGCGTAAAAATTGTCAACGGAATTTCGGAGCACATGCAGAAAGTCTCAGGACTTAAAAGTTTATTCAGCAAACCAACTTCTTTACCAGTCGTGAAAATAGCTGATGTCCTCATGAGAAATCATTTGAGTTCGCACTACCGAATTCCTGCTTTGGAATACCCACAATGCATAAGCACTCGATTCTCGCTGTAACACTCGTTCCTCTCGATTTCAATGACGTAAAACGCCCACATTTCGACAGACGACACTTACAATAAATGCCATTTAAGTACCAAGCTCAAAGAGTAGAACAACGAACTGCCTACCTACTTACCTACCTAAATAACTAACTACATGAAGCAGAGTCCTTCTTGAGAAACCAACATGTCTTCAGCCAGTAATTCCCCGCATTTTATGGAACCCGGCGGTTCATTACCGCATTCGCAACGAACCGCCACCTGCCGTTATCCTGAGTTAGATCAATCCAGTCTATGCCCTCTTCCAACTTCTTTAAGACCTCTTTTTAATATTATCCTCCAAATTAGGCCTGGGTCTTCCAAGTGGTTCCTTTCCCTCAGGTTTCCCCACTAAAACCTGTATGCACCTCTCCTTTCCTCCATACGTGCTACATGCCCTAATCATCTCATTCTTCTTGATTTGTTCACCCCAATAAAATCTGGTGAGGAGTACAGATCATAAAGTTCCTCGACGCGCAGTCTTCTCCTCTTCCCTGTTAACTCGTCCCTCTCAGGCCCTAATATCTTCTTCAGCTCCCTATTGTCGAACACCCCTAGTCTATATGCCTCTCTCAATGAGACAGACCAAGACAGTCGAACAAATGAAAAAAGAATTAAGCACTGCCTTCATCTGTGTAAACGAATAACTAAACGGTTCATTTGTAGTACCTAATTACAACAAACTTAGTTTTCAGACCACTAACTGCCTTAGCAGAACCAATTTCTTCTAAAATTATCCCTTTACTCGAATCTAGAGCAGGCCCTGGCCAGACCATGAACACAGTTAGTGCAGCGGGTTCAGTTGTGGGTGGATAAATGTACATACGTTTATGTAACTGTATAACGCTCTGTTACACATATAGGTAAGGACAGAGCAATCCATGTACAGGCCTGGACAGGCCCTGAGGTTTCCAAGGAGCTGGGGCTCCCAGATTTCAAGGAAATCGGCACATGAAGGTGGTAAGGTTGTCAGCACTACGCACCGGCCACCTTTATACCCCCCAACCCCTCACCCCAACAAAGGAAATATTCTTCGTACGCAACTGTATTAGAGATTAATCGACCTCAAGGCCACAGTGCGGCGGTAATTCCAATAACACCATCCGGAAACGAACACGCCTTCCTCGAGCTTGCAGGGCAATGCGTCAGCCTATTGCGCCACTGCGCTACGCACACACTGCGTGTTTATTGTGTATGCATAAGCGTAAAAAGCGCCTTTGTAAGGACGATAAAATCAAGATTCTACATAATTTACACTATAACATTGCACATAACATATCGCATATACACACATCTTTTGAAATGAGTTATTACCAAGCACGGTGGTTCAAAAAAGGCGACGCGTGGATGCGTTTGGGTGTCGCGCGGTTTTTAGCGAGCCAATTAGCACGATCGCCTGACACTTTGCAAATTCCTAGTGATTGCATCCAGATTCGCAGTGGGTGCACTGCACACACTTGCACCCTCCTGCCTACAGACCTGATCTGGAGGCCTGTAAAGATGTGATGCTGATAGACTGAGTGAAACAAACAACAACGAACACGCAATAATACACAGTCAACATACGTTTACGTAACATTGAGGAGCGTAAGTGGAACCATTGTTGCTTTGGAGAAGCAATAAGTATTACACAATCTGAGTGTGTGTCTGTAGCCTTACGTAGTCAGCAAGCAAAGCGCATGCGCCGTATTGTCATCTATGGCCTACCCGGCTGTATTGCGTATTTTCAAATTCTCTCACAAAGGGCGTGATTTTCGGAAAAACACTATGGAATATAAAATCTGTGTTTTGATTTTCTCTACAACTGTTGTGTGAAATACATCTCACGCTATGAAGAAGTGAGAAAGATATGATCATAAAAGTGTTCATGTAAAGTACCCGTTATTCTTCTCGGATTTTAATTAAACTTGAATCAGATCGCAACCAATGTAGCTGCTTAGGGGATAGCGATTTAACAAATTAATTTCCGTTAAACCCCTGAAAAAAATAATGTGAACTGAATACATGTTTCCTGCGTATCAACATTTTTACAACATGCATGTTAATGTGTATGTTATTATATGAGGAAAAAAAAGCCTTAAATTAGGCATTAATACAGGGCGTTTTGACTTAGAACAGCGCCTATAGCCTATGTGAAGCCATGGGAGTCACAAAATGTGTCCGCTTGGTAGGAAATTGAAGGGCTTAACTCTACGCAGGCATTTCAAAACCCCGTCCACTTTCTTGAAGCAGAAATAGCGCTACGTTTGTATGCGTTCGGTAGGCGAATTGCTTACAATGAGGAGTTCAGGTCCCTGTATGTCATCGTCTAAACTACTCAAACTATTTTTTATATTCGTCCTGCACATTAAAATTGCCTGCGGAATTTAATATTGGCCAATCCAGTATTTTGAAGATCCATACTGCGTGACTGACCCTCTCCGACTTACCGATTTCAAGTTACGCAATTTCAGATTTACGCAACTTTTAAAAGAAAAAATTGAAATAATGACAATTTCGAAATTCGCCGCATTTTTCGTTGCGGGAATAAAAGTGCAATGAGACAAATGTGGCGGAAGAACACTGCTGGGCGACAACACAGGCGGCGGGTCAGTCACGGTTTGGTAAATCATGTTCCAGTGTGTTGGAGTTTGGATTTCAGCTGCACATATATAGCCATACTTACTAAGACTTAAGCAAAATTCGAATTGCCCTGGACCTTCCTAACGGTGCTACTTCGCAAGTCGTGGAGTGTCTGTACTCGCATGAGGAACCAAAATGTCTGCTGTCTCGAAAATGAATCTAAATGCTTTGAACAAATTTAATTTACCTGAAGCGTGAGCAGAACCCATCTGTTAAATTCCTTAGAATATACAGGGGTGCTGATAAGTCCTTAGCCCGAGCAGGAAGGACACAAGCTTATGTTTCTGTCAGAATTGTGTGAATTTCCTTCGGCGCCTTGTCATGCAGAAAAAAAAACTTGATGACAGCTCGCGTCTCGATGTTGTTGAAATCGCGCGCGTCCCTTACATGGCTCCGAGCTTGTTTCCTTCCTGGTCGGGCTAAGGACTTATTAGCACCCCGGTAAGAGTGACGTGGGAACTTGTTCAACGTATGCAAAGTTCATATCTTGTTATCTTATCTTATCGTATCTTGTTAACAGTTCCGTCCTAAGCTTTAGTCTCTTTACAAAACAAACAACTTCTTATCAGCCTGTAACAAGAGCCAATTATTGTGATGAACTATCTGTGTGTGGCCTATTGTGCCTATTATTTATCACCTATGCAACAGACCGACAACAAAGACCTTTGTTTTCTGTACAGTAGCTGCGCAATTGATGCTGCAATAATGTCCCTCGGTACTATGTATTTTAATATTGTCCTCCCACAGAGGCCTACGCATTGCTTCTGCAAACGCAAGGATCCACACCAACTCCTTTGCGTTTCCTTCCCTCGGAATGCTGCAGGGCTATCTGTTATTCATTTACAACAACGGTAAAGCAGGATGAGTGAAGGATGGCTTAAGAACAGCAACAGCTTCAACAACAAATCAAATAACAAATTATAAGATCACATGTCACAATAATCTAGCCAAATTTTTGGTTGTGGAATTTTAATTACACCAGATAAAATAATTATATCGCCGTTCCGTGTCTTTTGTGGGCCCAGTAGCTCAGTCGGTATAGCGACTGACTACTGGCTGGAAGGTTCGGAGATCGAATCCCGGTAGGGGCGAAATTTTCCGCACCTGTCCAGACCGGCCCTGGGGCCCACCCTGCCTCCTGTACAATGGGTACCGGGTCTTTCCCGGGGGTAAAGAGCGGTCGGGGCGTGACCCTGACCCCTCACACCGTTCTAGTGCTGTGGTCAAGAAAGAGTAGAGCTATACCTCTACTCCCCTACCTCTACTCCCCCTATGGGCCGTACGGCCTGTACAGAGCCTCAGTGCCTGTACAAGGATACACTTTACCTTTTTTACGTGTCTTTTAATTAGGCTCTGTTATTTGCCTCCACTAATGAACTCCACAGTGCAGAAATATTATGGTTGCAAAACGAAACCTCAGTCAAAGTGAAAAGAATGCGGTGCCACAAAGTAAGAGAGGAGCACCCCGCCTTTTCGAGCACAAGAAACTCTTTCTAATTTCTAACATTTCGCAGACCCCCACATATTAATAGCTGTAGTTTTAGGCTTCGTTAATTGACAAAATTCACAACACAACAAGGCAGACATTGTCCGTATAACCTAACATTGTGGCGCGTTCACGAAGCCACTGTTGAAAAGGAAAGGCAACAATTCGTTGTGTGTACTGCTTAGGTACACGTCACTGTCAACAATATAAAAATATTGAATAAAACGTACATAGTCTCCACACAAAGTGTCCGATATTTTTGTTCAACATTAACCAAATTTGGTTCTCGACAGTTATTCATCTTCTTCTTATCCCTCAGTCTTTTGACTGGTTGGCAGCTTTCCACCTGGAATTGTTGCAAGCCATTCTTTTCATTGCTGTATAACTGTCAGCTTCTGTGTTTCTGGCGACTTGCATTAAGTATTGCAGTCGAGGTCTTCCCACGGCCTTTTTTTCCGGATATTGCTCCTTCAAGGATGTTTACTACAAACTCGTTATGCATAATTGTACGCCCTATCCATAAGTGGCGTCTTTTTTTTTTCAATTCTTAAAAGTAATCTTTCTTCTTTCGCCCTTTGAAAAACTTCATCATTCTTTATTCTATCCGTTTTATTTTTAACATTCTTCCCCAGCACCATGTTTCAAATGCGTTCACGACCCTTTCTTCATACAGTTTTTCATAAAATTCCCCAATAATAAATTTCACGGAAATCCGTCCAGTGGGACCCTCGCTGGAACATGGAGCAGGACAGACAGATGGATGGACACAACGAAGCTAGCTTGATAATGCGAACACGTCAAAAGAATATTCTTAACTCAGTATCCGCCGTTACACATTTTATGTACTACTACGACATACACATTTGAAAAACAAAGTATATATGCGAAATATATTCCTTAGTCTGTACCAAAAAGTTACAATTACAGACCCCTCGGCATAGTGTGTGCGGGGCCCCTAAGTTGGTATGCACTCAGACAGCGGAGGCAGGAGTCATCACAGTCTGTAACATACCTTAATACTGGGTACGGTAAAGTCACCCTAGAGCATGCCATGAAACCCCATAGGGGGAGTAGACAACTAGACAATTTGTCGACGGCGACTTTAACCTTTTGGCGCCGGAATTATTTTTTTTAATTTTAGCACACCCTGTAAATAAAATGTGAATAATACAGGAACCAAATATGTTAGAATTATGAAATAAACAGCATTTTGAAGAGAAAAGAACGGAGAGTATATACCATGTTTAAAATATTCAGTACCTAATTTTGTTGAATAAATATATAAAATGCAACTTTAGAGGTTAGCGGTGCGGTACGACCACTATAGTTGACATTAGGCGTCAAAAGGTTAAGTAAAGTGTAGATAAATACACACAAAAAAGTATAAAGTTGCACTCAACTAATTGTCTTTCACTACGAAGCTACATTTCACCTTTCCTACCTCTGTTAATCTATGCCACAATTTCGTCCTTAGAGGACTTAAGATTGCTTTAGTTTCACAGTAGTTTAGCGTAGCATAAAATACTCTACAAAGAATTAAAATATTCAGGCGAATCTGAGTCAAATATTATATAAAATTTTGGGTCGTACATCGCACATTAATCGCATATTAATTCAGCTACTGATGGCCAGGAGAACTATCGCTTTTATTCCGAGAGCCGATAATAACGAAGAGTCGCTCTGGGAGAAAATTTTGAATTTTTTAACGTTGAGACCGGTGACCCCATTAACCCTATAAGGCTTAGTGATACTTGTTGAGCCAGTGTTAACACAAATAATCTGTATTTTATCCCTAGTGCGTATTTATACATTTCGTATGATTCTTACAATAAAAAACTAATATTACCCTACACGGTACTCGCAGATTTGTCTTTCTAATTGATTCAAAATATTCTCTGTACGATAAAAACTTAAGTGTTTTATGCACAATGCAAAATCGATTTAGTCTTGAAAGAGTTGAATGGTTTAATACAGCATTTCCCGCGAGTCAGTACTTATCACCGTTTATACATTTTAAAATCTAACCACCAGGCCCATTTGCAATCCACATGCAAAAAACTTCTGTTTCAAACATTTCCTTGTCCAGAGTTTTGTGCTTTTTCCACACTTACAACCGACCCGAATTTATGTGGAATTTTAAATTTAAAATTCCACAAGAAAAAAGTATTTGCTACAGTGTCTACGAAATACTGTTTCTTTGGGCGTAATTGGCTTGCGGTGCACATGCAGTTTCTGGCTTCACGTTAACTTCTGTTACATTATTACGAAACCAATACATCTGCAGCCTCCCACTACGAGTCTGTGTTTTCGTTCACCGGAGGGAATAACAACATCAGCTTAAAATTTACAGCTCACTGGGTCGTTGTGTAATATATTTTAATTATTTGACAATACACGTATAAATCATTGCGTTTAGCTTCGGTGTGAGGTCTTGTCCGGACCAGCGGGAGTTTTTTCCCCCCTTTACTTCTTTTTTCTTTAGCTTGGCTTAGGTCGGGAAAGTGAAGTCCATATATTCTCATCAGTCCAACAACCACTGTGAATGCAGTCTAGGTAGGCCACGAGTGGGATACCTGTACCATTATAAGACGCAGGGATGTCTACAGTCCTATTACCTGCGGTTGGTTATCCGGCGACTGAACCTTACCAAACCAATATACCCCAACAGGAAGAAGATACGTGCCGACCACATCTCGACTAAATTCCAGGTATAACCTCCAAAACTGACAATCCATGGCTCTGAGTTTGGGAGATTTATGCCCCACGTGTCAGACACGTATCAAAATTAAGGCATTGTTAATATTTTGAAGAAAAAAAACATCAATCAAAATTACACACGTAAGTCTTTTGTTAGGTAACAGACGACACTCTCCGCCGCGATGTTGTTTGTGGAAATTGTCGCTCTTCATTGCAACAATCACACCAAACACTTAAATACGACCAGCGACCAAAATTATTGAACCTCTTTTTAAAGTTACAGAAGATGTTAGGTACATTTAATACTGCAATTTAATTGGTTAATGTCAGGCTAATAATCAGTACAAACTGATACGCCAAATTCATGTTAAGCAATAGGTCTATACGCATAATGAAACAAAAGCACAACTCAGTCACTATAGGTGACGTATCATAAAACCAATTCAGATGCACTGCAAACGTACAACTTCTTTGTCTCTCCTTACGAAACAGCTGCTTTGTCATGAGTGTTCCCGTGAGTCGAAATTGTTAATATTGATCATTATTTAATTTGTTTTAACGTCTTCAATTTTTATCAAACACGTGTACCTCATTATTAATTAAAAACAATTCATCTTGACTATTTAAATTATTTTTCATATGCATACTTTATTTTTAGTCATTGCTAAAAATGTAGGTTAGAGAGTTTCGTAAGAAATCGCATAAAAGTGCAACTCCCCTGACTCAAGTCATTCGCCAGTCGTAAGAAATTAGAAGGCTCGTAACACAAATCATACTGAGGCTACTTGCTCAGGATGTAAAATACTCGTAACGTGCAACTTACCAAAACGAAGCACCATGACTATATGAATATTTCACAATATCTACACCTAACACAGAAAATTAAATGTACAATATGCTTGTATGTTCAACAATGTATCAACATGCAACAACACCGTACTTATTCTTTCAGGATCAACTTTCTGGCGAGAGAGTACTGTACCTGTGCCTTTAGAATCAATTTTGGATTCTACGTACGCGTAAAGGTAGCACCGTGCCTATTTTTTTAAAATCAACTGTGGATCTTTTCTGTAACACTGTAACGTGTCTGTGCCTTTAGAATCGATTGTGGACTCTACGTAAGATGGCTCCGTGCCTGTGTCTTTAAAATCAAGTATGGATCCCGTTCCCATAAGAAGGCACCGTGCCTCTGCCTTTATTCCATTTACGTCTTGCTCCACACGCAATCTCTTGTGAACAAATGTCCCAGTGAGAATTCCTATTCCTTTCTGGTCTCCTCCAGGCCATCCTTAACCAACAATGGTCAACAAGTTGTAAATGCTAGAAACAGTCCTATGAAAATAACTTTATCCATTCCCTAATCAATGACATGTATTCATAATCATTAAGTTATCCAGATATTTCTTTTCTAAGCAGCTACGTCTACTGTACAGACGAACTGAGACAAATAAGATTCCAACGTAAAATGAAGCAGCAAATACTTGGTTGTGTAAAGGCTACACTTCAGCTTGCACAAGCAGGTTAACAGATATACCTGTACCTTCGCTACACTTCAGTTTGCACAAGCAGGGTAACAGATGTTCCTATGCATAGGATACATTACAGCATGCACATGCAGGGTGACATGTTCCTGTGCACAGGCTACGCTTCAGCTTGCAAATTCAGGATGCCGCATGTTTCTGTGTATAGGCTAAACTGAAATTGGCACATGCAGGACAGATGTTCCTTAACTGCTACTTTTTCTTTATTTAATCCTATCTTAAGTTCATGATGACCTCCAACGCGCTTTGTTAAGAACATTATTTGATTCACGTGCTATATATTTTTAAACACCCCTTAAGCTTTTTTATCAAATAGCTTGTCGTACTTTAGGTAACTTAATTCAGTCACAAGAATATTTCTTCAGTTCTTTCTACGCTCAAATTTAGATCAACAAATATTGCTCTTTTATTGGACCTCAAACACACGATTAATGTGCTTGAGTGGTCTGTCTCCTGGGATGATAATTCTGTTTTCGATTAAGTTCCAGTTCCATTCTATTTCCTGCCAAGATGTTACTTCGACTCTGGCATCACAGAATTCCAATCCCTCCATGGTTCTCGTACCGCTATTAACATACACGCAGGGCGGACCTGAATTAGCGTATCCAAGCCTCACGTTTATAGCTCCTATAAGTGTCAGTGTTGCCCCGTAAGTTACCGTGGGCTAGACCTTATTACAGCGTTATTGTACACCTTTCATATAAATAATATTCTTTATTCGAGTCGCTTTCTCTCATCAGACGTTTTGGATGAGATCTAGCAGACACGGTAAGTTTCACTTGTTTTCTTTTTCCGTTCTCGCCGTCTCGGGTTGTTCTGAAAAATGCATTCATTATTTTTCTCATTTTGAACCCTCCTCCTTCCTTAGAAAATATACTCAACAAGAACTCCTTCAATGTGCCGCAAAAGAACCAAGACTTTTTCTTTTGGATAATGCGTTCTCATATTTTTCGAATGAGGACAAGAATTTAACTCCAATATTATACCAGATTATTATGTTTTTTTAGCGTGAATATACGAGAAAATTCTTAAATAAATTATAAAATTACATACAAAGTAATTCAGGAGCGTATTTCAGCTTCTAGTACGAAGCCAGTTGTTTTCTTGCAGGGTATACAAAAGCAACTAACTATATAGAAATATTGTAGTTTTAAAGCAATAATGTTGCATCTCATCATCATTTTCGTATTATTATTATTATACGATATGTATGTCTCCTGTCACAGGCATTTCTTCCTGGTACTTCTCTTGAACCAGCAGTGATCCCCACCGCTCAGGCTTCAAGCTTCACATTGCAGTACTTTCCGTA
>Ga0123354_10005670_pt1 | contig 18250 bp, 15 predicted proteins | sample TergutLab28metaG_2_FD_97872 | JGI IMG/M metagenome (GOLD analysis project Ga0123354, IMG submission 97872) | Labiotermes labralis P4 segment gut microbial communities from Petit-Saut dam, French Guiana - Lab288 P4 | ecosystem: Host-associated > Arthropoda: Insects > Digestive system > Gut ...
AATGGCTGTTAGATACTTGGGCCATACTACTTGAAACAATGGCTGTTAGATACTTGGGCCATACTACTTGAAACAATGGCTGTTAGATACTTGGGCCATACTACTTGAAACAATGGCTGTTAGGTATTTGGGCCATATTAGACCACAAATCACAAGGAGGTTCAAAGCATCCACTCTAAACAAATTAATTACAGGTGGGCTCAAAGCACTAAACAAATTATTTACAGGTAGGCCCAAAGCACCCACTCTAAACAAATTAATTTCAGGTGGGTTAAAAGCACTAAATGAATTACAGGTAGGCTCAAAGCACTAAACAAATTAATTACAGGTGGGATCAAAGCACCCACTATCTACTACTTTATTATAACAGGATCACAACAGTTTAATTACCTGACAAATGAAAATGTCAAACTCCTTCTGTAAATGAATTCAAATTAATTATTTTTCTATGGGTTGGATTTTTACCTTAAAAGCCAAATTCTTTTTATTAGTGATATTTCCATATTACGTTGTTCATAAGGGTTTTGTAGAATGAAAGATACTTCTTTACATCTTCCTCTAATTTATGAATTATCACTTAACCTAAGCAGAGGATTCAGTACTTATAAGAAAGTTTTTATAGACAGAAACATCTTGGTTCACTCGTTTTTATTTTCTTAAAATACTGTTCCAATAAACAATATGAAGAAAAGAAAAAAACTCCCCAATTAATGCTTTGTATTTTCAAAAATTATTGTGACCCAGATCTATACTTATTTTTACATGTGTGCTTAACACTACATTGGACAGCAACAATACACACATATGGACGCTTTACTGAAACCTCAACGAGATAATGAAAAATATAGCCTTTGGAAAAATTACACTGATCAAATAATAAATATACAGAATAATATTAATCAAGGCAATAGCAAATATCCCACTGCAAACAGTAGTATTCTTAGAAAAGAATAAATAAATATCATGTACAAAAGATACCACATACGCAGGTGTATCAAAAAGTTTTGAGACTAGTTCCATAGAACGCCAACCGATGGCAGTATGTGAATGCATGCGCTGTGCTTGGGACCAGGGAATGTCGCCACTCAGTATGCCGAGTGGTGTCGCTGTGTGAACATTGGGAGTTGCACAACACGAGTGTTTGTCACCACGTGTGGCTTCACATTTGCGATTTCAGCATGGATGTGAAACTGGAGCAGAGAGCAAACATCAAATTCTGCGTGAAACTCTGCAACTCTGGGGCAGAAACTTTTGAAATGATACAATGTGTGTATGGAAATGTGGCAATGAGTCATGCGAGGTGTTTCAAGGGGCACGCACGTTTCAAGAGAGGCAGAACATCACTCGAAGATGATGAGAGTTCAGGGCGAACTTCCACGAGCTCAGCACCTAAAAATGTGGAAACAATTCGGCGGCTTGTGCACGAGGACCGTCAGAGAACCATTAAGGACATTGCTGCAATCGTTAATCTGCCATACGGAACAGAGCAGACAATTCTCACATGTGATTTGAACATGCACCACGTTGCAGCAAAGTTCGTGCCCAAACTTCTGACCCCCAAACAGAAAGAGCACCATGTTGCAATTTGTCAAGAGCTTCGTCAGCGTGCCCTGGATGACCCACCCTTCATGCCGAGGGTCATCATGGGGAACAAGAGTTGGGTCTACGGGTATGATCCCAAGACTAAACAACAGTCTTCACAATGGAAGAGCCCAGGATCCCCAAGACCGAAGAAGGTTAGAGAGCCGCAGTGCGACCAAAAGCATGCTCATCGTGTTTTTCGACATTCGAGGGATTGTGCACCATGAATTTGCCCCCGAAGGCCAGACCGTGAACACCGGGTTCTACCGCAATGTTCTTCGCCGTCTGAGGGAGGACATTCGGCAAAAACGACCTAACTGTGGCACGCAGGCAACTGGCTGCTCCATGATGACAATGTACCCTCTCACCGAGCTCTCCAACAACAGCATTATCACACTTCTGCATCCGCCTTACTTGCCAGATTTGGCCCCTTGCGACTTCTTCCTCTTCCCAAAGATGAAGCTGCAGCTAAAGGGTTGTCGCTTTCACAGAGTGGAGGAGATCCAGCAGGAATCGCGGAATGTTCTTGGTAAGTTTCGAGAACAGGACTTTCGAGCACACGTTCCAGCAGTGGCAACGGCGCTGGGATTGATGTGTCGCTGCAGAAGGGCACTATTTTGAAGGGGATGCTGCCCAGACTTAAATCAAGTAAATACATTCTAGTCTATCTGTCCAGTCTCGGAACTTTTTAATACACCCTTGTACGTTTAGACACAGGTGAAAACATGTTAAAACAAAGCAATAATGTTACACTTTTCTAAGATATACTTATTTCAGCACAGTGTTTAAAGTAATTTGGGGAAAAAATTACTGTAATATTTAACCTGTAACATATGCAGTATTATTGACACCTAACTAAATACACATCCTTGCCTTGCTCAGGTTCTTCTCAGATGAACCATTCTGAAATAAATGTGGCCTATTTCTAATACTTTTAATCAGCATGAAGTGACCACTGTTCGCACAGTGACAAGTGTCTGGTGAGGATTCAGGTCTTCTGCAATGTGACCCTGTGTTGCTGGGTTAGTGTATTGTGAGATACCATAAACTACAGTTCCTTCACCTCCAAGGGTTGAAAGGGCTAAGATATGTGGGGGAAAAGGTGGACAGACAGACATACCTCTACTAACACTCTAAGTAGTTCCAGAAAAACAGACTGCTAGGTGAAATTATGCAAGTCCTTAGTAAAAATTGCAACAGTGTAACATTTCAGTGCAAAGTGGGGAAACAGCGGGCAAACAGTTGTCATGAACACTACAGCGAATCAATGCTAAGTGAAACGCACTATAGTGGTGGATGCCTGTACATAGATCTGTTGGTCCAGTTCCTGAAGGCTATGAAAGAATGGTAAGACAGCTGGGGAAAGCATGGATGATGTGCAGTGGTGGTCAATTCTATGAGCAGATTATAGAATCACTGCTACTGTTATGCTTGTGAAGTTCTACATGGATAGTTCAAGGAAATGGCATTATAAATATCAAACCATAAGCACTCTCTGCTGGTTTCACTATGTGGATGGCAATTCTTGAGATTTGGCCCCAGTGAATGGAAGGGTGGAAATGTTCTTGAACACCACAACAGTGTTCACTAGAACATCCAGCTCCCTATGGAGAAGGAGAAAGACAGCCACTTTCCCTTCCTAGAAACTAATATTTACAGAGACTGGAGAGCTCACATCGCCATAAGGATGGCCAAAAGCCCACTCCAACTAACTTATGTCTAAACTCTGGACCATATCACGATCCTTCCGACAAGTAACCATCCTCCCTACTTTAGTGCAAAGGGTTAGAAACTTGTATGACTAAGACAGCCTGCATGATGAGCTGAAGTTGCCAAAGTCCACTTTCAGGGATAAAAGATACAGTGAGAAGCAGGCCCATAACTTACTGGCAAGACCTAGGCCCAGTAAGAAACCAACCTTAGTCACCTTCTTGCCATTATCCAGACCTCCTTCAACCACAACAGCAGGAAGCTTGCTGTCCAGGCACAGCAACAAAAGTGTTGTCCTTAGCTTGGAATATCTCCAGCTTCCTGCATCCTGTGAGGAAAACTTGGGATGAAAACCCTGAACGAGAGGTACGAACAGGTCTGCATTGGACGGACTCACCTTTCACTGAGAGCAGTGCAAGGGAACATCACCAGCATATTCAGCCTGGACGAGTCAACAAGCTAATGGTGCCAGAGCACCGAGTCAACTATGAACATCAAATGCAACAACAGGACACCAAAATCCTCACCACCAGATCCTGCTACAAAGATCAACTCATCACAAGAGAAGAGTGGAATGAAACAAAATAAACAGGAAGGATGGCCTGAACTTCAGCATGTCATGGGAACCTCTAAATCACTCTGTAGAGGACGATAAATTATAATCTTTGTATTTTGTTTGCATTGGGTTGGTAGTGTTTGTATTGGGTTGGTTGTACTGGAATAAAGATGGTGAAGAAAGGTAATGTTTTCTTGTGCTAGAAGAATCCTTTAGATCAGCTCTCCCACACACCCCCTCAGAGTGTAGGATGCCTCCTTAGGATGGCCAAGATCCTCAAGAACAACCTTCCAATAGCTCCATTGTAGTATGCTTGTTCCCCTTCTCTTATCTCTCTGTTCACATCCCAAACCCCCAGTGCCCTCAAGAACACTTCAGAGTGCCCACAGAGCCTGACACCCACATTTATCCCCATGTCCTCTTGGCCAATGCTTATTCTGCTCCTTTTAAAAGCCCTTATTGCTTCAACTCTCCTTACTCCTCACATCGCTTCTTCACCTCTTTTCACATGTCTGGACAGCATCTTATACATCCTCCAACCCCCGTGATCCTGAGAGGACACAGCATGGTGTCCTCACATGCCACCCCCTTCTCCATCCACCACCAAACCTTAGTAATTTTTAGGGTCCTTAAAATTTATATCTATCTGCTCCCCAGCTTGGTTACCAGTCAACATCCAGCCACACATTCCTCTTCACAGCCCACATACACCACCATGCTCTGTCCATGACTCCTCCAATTTTCTGCGCATTCTTGTCTGGTATTTGCCAACGAGAACAACAGACCTATGTCTCCATCTATTTTCCCACATTTACCATTCTCATCAGACTCCAAAACTGCTGAGAATGATGTTAGCACATTGCTTCAAACTGTTAGGAAACAGTCACCCAGCAAGATAATGTGACATCTTAGAAGACCTCAAACCTCAATGCTGTGGAAACTTGAAACCTTGCAAAATTATTAGTGCAGCAGAATCCCTGTATATAATGTACAATAATCTGCTGCCAGTATCTTTTCTGATCAACTGTCATGTGAACCACATGCATTCTCAATGAAACAAAAGCCCAAGATGTCGTCTTCACTGATACTCTTGATAGGGCGGTGGTGGTGATCATCACCATCATCATGGTCATTATGCTTCTGCATTCATGGCAGTTCAGTACGTGGTTCTGCTATACCAACTGCCTCAGTTACTCTTACGCTTTAATGCCTGGAAGAATTAAACCCTAACATAGCCACTGATGGCTGGGGTTCCCTCATTTTCAATGCCCATTTCCATACCTGCTGATATAATCCATTTTATGTCCTACACTTTAAGGCCAAAAACTTCAAATACATGCTTAAGTTCATCAAGTTTCAAGAAAATCCACCTACTTTTAATGCAAATTAGATTATAATCCTTTTTAAATGTTTTCATTTTTTTAGCTTCAGTTTCTGAATCTCTTTAAGTGGGGACACTGTACTAGAAGATTTGGAGCCAACATTATATGTCATTGTATTCTGTCAGGGGTTGTTTAAGTTTCAATCTTATACTGATATTGAGGTGTCACAGTTGTATGGGCTTATCTGGTTGGTGACATGAATGCATTCATACACAGTCAATGGGAGAGGAAAGGAACACACAGACATTTTCTGAATTGGTTAGTGCAATATGAGAACAAAAGTAAATGTCCTTTATTCTGCTGTAAGGATTTCCATGTAATTTTTGTGAACGTGGTATCACACTTACATCTGTCTAAAACACAACAGTTCATATGATAAGTCAGGAAATGCAGACTCGAATGAGTCATGCTAGAGAGTTAGAGAATGTTTGGTCTGTTGTGTGGCAAGTTGTGCTAAAGTGCATTTAGTATGGCTACAAAGAGAAAACTTACGGAGCAAAACATCACAGAACTGATACTGAATCTGACTCTGATGCACAGTTATCAGGAGACAGGCATTTCTCCTCAAGAATGACCATAACACAGGCGACATTACCAACACAAACTGCACAGAGTGGACTGAAAATACCCACTGTTGACCAGCTGTACCTATGGTCCACAGGTTAAAATAAAGAGACACAACTCACATTATTGAAGACTTCACCACACTTAGCATTTTTATGTTCTAAATTTGAAATTATACAACTGTTGATGGAAGAGACAAACAGAGTATCAGTACTTGGACACATCAGATGAAGGAAAATCCCCACTGCCTGAAGTGACTGTTCAATAGATATATTTATTTATGGCAGTTACTGTGCAGGTGGAACATGATCAGAATTAAACTTTAAAAAACTACCGGTACACACAGGAACAGGTCTACATACCCTTTTATAGGAACATTATGAGACAAAATAGTTTCTTTCATATACATATCTTCCTGGATTTTTGTGACAACAAAAAAGACACTAGCAAAACAAATGACAGCTATGACCAACTCTGTGAGATGAGAAGTATATATCTGACAAGCGCAATGATTCATATGCTACATATTACAGCCCACATGAATATATAACAGTTGATGAAATTGCTGTGTTATTCAAAGTTAGAGTCATGTTTGACCAGTACATATTGAAGAAACACAAAAGACTTAGGTTCAGAATAATTTGCTGTGATCAAATCAAGAAGAAGGAGATGGGCTGGGCACATAACACATATGGGGGAAGAGAGGTGCAGAGAGGATTTTGGTGGGAAAACCTGAGATGACTTAAGACCCAGGCACAGATGGGAGGATAATATTAAAACTGGATCTTCAGGAAGTGGGATGGGGGCATGGACTGGATTGCTATGACTCAAAAAAGGAACGGGTGGTGAGTTCTTATGGATGCTGTAATGAACCACTCGGTTCCATAAAATGTGGGGAATTTAACTAGCTGAAAACATGTTAGCTTCTCAAGAAGAACTCTGGTCCCTGGAGTTAGTTAATTAGTTAAAAATTCACATACTGTGTGATTCTAAGGGCTTTACATACAACATGACTGTGTGCTTAGGCAAAGACAGGCAACATGTGAGTCCTTCAATGACAACTACTCATGCAACTGTAGCCAGACCTACTTCAAGGTTCAAAAATGTGGGATAAAAACTATACATGGACAAAATTTTCATTATTGCCAGCATTATTTGGCAAGTGATGTAATAAGACAATACAATACTTTGGGACTGTTAGCCCAAACATAAAAGGGATTCCAAAGAATTTTGGATAGGAAATGAAAATGAAGTGTGGGGACATAAAGACTAAGGTGAGTAGTAACTTCACAGTCACAGTGTGGAGAGAAAAGTGAAATGTAAACATACTCACAAACATGCATTCTCCACCAGCACGAGGCAAATTCTGTGACCAGCATGGAAAAGCTCTGAAACTGACCATAGCACAAGACTTTGTAACAGACACATGAGGTACGTGGGCAAATCTTACAGCATGGTGGACTATTCCATTAGCAGACAGACCAGGAATTAGACAAAGAAGTTATTTTTCTGTCTTAAGGACCCTAATGTTCTCACTTTCTTTTATCATTTTTGCCTCTTGTGGTTCAAAATTATCACATTTACTCTTCAGATTGACACTGGAGAGAACCCTACTACAAGAGATGACAGAGATGCCTCAACCCGTTATCACCAGACAATGAAGACAAGCCTTATCCAACCAACAAATTAAAAAAGACTTGACATAAGAAACAAAAAAGACTGGCCAAGGAATGTAAGAGAATTCAGTGCCACGTGTATTCTGCTGAAAACAAGAACCACCAACAAAATTCAAGTGCCCAGAATGGAATGTTGGTTTGTTTGCTTTGACCTGTATCACACCCAAGTACAGTTCTGGGGTCAAACTGACACCAGACAGAAAAGTGGAACACACAAATGTAATTAGATGTTACCACTGTAACTAATGATCTGATACTTTCAGTTGCATTTTACTGACAAAAAAGTGGAGGTGAAGGAAGTGTGGATTTTAAAGGCAGCTTCATGGATAAACAGAAATGTGTTGAAAGGACTTTTCTTACATGTGTTAGTACAAAAATACTTTCATTAGTGAAAATTTGAATTAGAGTTAAATTTCAAACGATCTTTTATACTTACACAAGCCTTCTGGACAAAGAATGTGAAAGAGAGACCTGCATTTAGAAATACACAATAGTTTAGTAACATTGTGGCACTGCAGGATACTGTTTTCCCTTTCATGCTAGGACATTTAATTTAATGGCACAGTGATTTCCTGATCAGCTGTCAGAGCTTAACAAGATACAGACCTATCTCTCATCAAGTCCACTATAAATGGTGCTGCCAAATTTCAGTAGCTTTCATTCTGAGCCACATTATGGGACATGCTCTATCACTGTGCAGAAATCTGATGATAATCATATGCATGCCATAACATACCCACCTTCACAGGAGTCTTCATCATCACAGGGCCAACATATTTGCTGAACACAATTTTTTGTATGTTCTGTTGGCTGCATTCATTTGGCTTCCAGTTCCTGTGTACTGTGCATATACAGCCATCTCTTCTGTTCTGCAGTCTCCTCTCATCAATCGCTAAGCAACTCACAAAGAAGAGAATCTCAAACACATAAAGGAAAAAGATACCAGTTGCTGCAAACATGCAGAATGACCTCAGGAATGGCATGATCTGCAACATAAGTCAATATTGCAAATCTTATTGACTTTGATCCAGTTCAATCCCAGCATCATGGAAAAGAAGAGCTCCACTCAATACGAATCATACAACATTTCAACTACACCTGAATATAAAATTTCAAAGTATCTTCTGCCTATTTGGAGATGAAGTTATTCCTCATGAAAAATTGACCCCCTTTCCCCTATTATAATACACCCAAATACCATAACAACTTTGTTCAGCCCCATCTTCAAGACGGAAGCAGCAGCTTCCTTTAAAAGGCTGGTACCTACCAACAAGACCACACAGTAATATAAGCACCAAAACCATAATACGGTCTTTACAACCATAAAAGCTCACATCTCTTATAAAAATATAATTCTTCATACACTACTAGAGGGACAAAACTCCTGGATTACTGACTAGACTTACAATTTGGGAGCACAAATTGCATGGTACTAAAACTCCCCTCATACAGTTCTATCTGGGACATGGATGTCTTGGAAGAAGTTCTAGAATTCATCTCTTTCAATCAAGTAGACAGTCTGTTGCAGCAAGTTGACATCGTCTGCACTGCTGAAACAGGAATTTCTTCAAACACTGAGAGAAACAATGATGCATAGATGATGTCTGAAGAATATGGCTGGTCTGGCCAAACAACAGTGCCAAGCTTTGCCACTTCCTTTTTTAGGAGGATGGAGCAAAGTACACAGCATTGATAGGGAACAGCATCCAGGAATTCACTGCCCACATGTGCGGCCATGCGACATCTGATATTCCGCACAGATATCGGTGATTTTCATGAAGTCAACTTAAACTTGGAAGACGGATCAAACAGGGGAACACTACATCCCATCACTGGTGATGATGTTATGTAAGAACAAGGCACTGTAATCCAGAGATACAATAAGGTCCTTCTATATTTCCTGTCTTTCTCTGCAATGTGCTTTGCAAGTATACAGGAAACCAGGATACAATACACCTGTCACCATGCATGACTTTGGCTTCTTCTGCGAAGTATATGAGAACTGCGTTCTTCTGGGTTATTACACACTTCTCACCTGTTACAATTAATACATCCTTACTGCAATGACATAGCAGCTTCCATGTGTATCTGCATTGCTGTGGCAACACCATCAGAATGTCCGAGCATGATCTGTGTGTACAGTCATGCATCACTTAATGACGGGGATACTTTCTGAGAAATGCGTTGTTAGGTGATTTCGTCTTTGTGTGAAAGTCATAGCGTGTACTTACACAAACCTACATAGCACAGCCTGCTACACATAGTCTAGATGGTACAGCCTATTGCTCCTAGGCTACAAACCTGAAACAGCATATTACTATACTGAATACTGTGGGCAATTGTAACACAATATTAAATATTATAATCTTATGGGACCACCATTGTATATGTTGTCTGTCACTCACTGAAAAGTGTTGATATGTGGCGTATGACTGTATAATGCATTGTCCTTCACAAATATTATTCTGTTCTGTATGTGTTGTTGGATACTTCTTCTGGTCATCACCTATCAGCAACACCTCTCCAATCCGGAATGCATGATGCCACTGAAAAACAATACTGTCGCCAAGGCTCTGGTAACCATACACTTGCACCTGCATATCTGATATTCCTGAAGGAATTCTTCCCAACCACTGATAGAACTTGAAGTTTGCCCATTGTTTCAACTTTGATACTACCAATTTTGACTCCTATGTAACAAGCGTTGCACTGTAACATTACTAAATTGTTTCAGGTACCATTATCTCAACAAAATGGCTGTATGACATGGTTACTGACGTGATATTACCCACAAATATTCTGCTACACAATGCAAGAAGATCACACGAAAATTAATCCAGGAACTTTCTCACTACAGTAGTATAATGAAATTGAAAACTGTATCCCATTAATTGGCAGATAAGGTATAACTAAAACATGAACTACAGTGGACTACAACAAATTAATATTTGTCATCATCAACCACTTTCACAGTGAGTGTCAATTGGAAATGTGATATTCTCATGTCAGTAAGAAAAGTAGTGTATGATCTACACAGCAGTGTACTTACTGTTGAAGTTCCAATTGCAAATGCAAGTATGTCAGTCAGTGATGTAATTGTTATTGAGACACCCGACTGCTGAAGAGCTCGACCTAATCTCTCTGGAACACCTGTGGCTTTGTCTTCACTGCTCAGGTTATCCAAACACTAAACATGAAGAGGAGGTAAATTACGTATCTTGACATTTGCTCGCCTATAATTTAAGCATAAAGTACAAACAGCAATAAAACCCTCTGGACAAAGATGAACATTTTCTTTGAAAGGTACTAAATTGCTATCCCTCACAGGACTCTTTATTCTGTACAATTATCCTTCTTTCTGGTTTCATACAAATTACCTCTGAAGCAAAGTAGTGGGTCAAACTCTATAAACAGGATGCAAATAGGGGACAGTCATATGTGTAACTTATGAGTAAAATATTTGAATGGCCAAAAAATGGGGGAAAAAAGTATCCATTCTAAGTTTAAAATAAAGTGAATGACATGTAAAGAGATCACAAAGAGAGACTTACTCCATTTATGCTGCTCTATGTTAACATTTTCCTATGAAATACATCAGATTTTCAATGTTTAGCATATTTCTAAGGAAGACAGCACAAGTAACTGTGAGACCTACCCTGTAAACAGGCAGGCTATAAACATGGTATCATAATTACCCAACAATGCAAGACAACACAGAACTTACATGCAGAAAATCAAAATAGAGAGAGTAAAGGAAGGTCATGATATAACAATAAGTTAAATCAGTCCCATTATAGGCCTGGAGTGGCCCAGAGGGTTGCAGGAAGTTAAGGTTCCCAGATTTTGTGACAACAGCACTGGATGGTGGTAGGTTGCCAGCCTTATGCACCGGTCACCTTCAACCCCAGGTACTCATTTCTGTTAGAGGCTGAGTTGACCCCCAGGGCCATAGTGTGATCGGAAGGATTTTATGTCAATGAAAAATCCAATGACACCTGCTGGGATCTAACCAGCGACCTTCCGATTTGTAACACAGGACCTTAACCATTGTGCTACCGTGGTCCCCATGATATAACAGCGCTGATAACAAAATTAACTCAGATATGAGAATTTAATTTGTAAATTCAGTTCTGTTTGAAGAGAAGGCTTTTAATACAATATAAAATTCACAATTCTACAACACTATAAATGATGGAGACACCAAAGGCGACTATATGGAAATAATGTAGTTGCTACCTAATAAACCTGGAACACAAGAAGATAATAAAGAGTTTCAAACTTGATGAACAGGCCCAATGAGGATTTTGTCTCCCTCTCATGTTCAATGTATCTACACAAACTCAAACATCAAAATATTATGTAGGCTTATTGTTTGGGGATCAATCAGTACCACATACTAATTTTTTAGACAAACACTCCAAAACACTCAAGTTACTTTGAAAGGAATCAGAAATATCACAATGCCTTCCATAATGTTTGGGTTATTCACTACCTCTTTAAAATATTATGTGGCCAACAGATTAAAGAAAATAGCAAAGTACTTCTTATCAAAATTTATTGAAAATTAATTGCACCAAAACAATAAGCTTATTTATTATGCCAGTCTAATATTTATAGGCTTATACAGAATATTTATAGGCTTATACAGAATATTCCCACTGATAATCAGACAGCCAGAAAATTCTTTCCAAGGACCAAAAAACTAAATTATCAAAAGTGCATGTAGATGGCACTGAAATATACTTAATTATTATGAAAATCCTACATATGCATGTTCTGGATTGGCCACAATGATCCCTTGACATAATACACAACTGCCACATACTGAAACAGCAGTAGATACAGATATTTTTCTATAAAAGAAACTGGTAACAGTCACACAGCATGAAGAACAAAGACACAGAAAAGCAGATAAAATAAACCTCTATATAACATTTTCTGAGATGACAACTTCCAACAGAATGAGCTGCCAAACTTAGTCAACCAACGAATGCATATTAACATATAAGAGTATCTTATATATGCCTTGTTGGTTTCGTTATCATATGTTACCAGCTTAATGCATGGTCAAGGATTATTTACAATTAGTCAACCAAGTCATTCAAAAGTTCATGTCCTGCACCAACAGAAACACAGAAAGCATGCATCACTTAAGTGACTTTTCCCTGCAACCAGTCAAAAATTTATAACAGTACAACCACCTAACAACTGTTAGCCAATTCTACACTGGTTATAAATATAATCCACCTTCTGCATCAATGTCATGTCGTTATTTTCTGCTTTAGCTAAAAAATTACTGTGCACATACACTATAAAATCAAATCAATTAGAATTTTTGAACCCAGCACAAAAATGAGTTTGTTTATTACACAATGATACATACAACTATCATGTCAGTGAACAGGCATTTAAACATTAATAGACATATTCGTGTTATATTTGGAAGTGATGAAGCATGTCCCTACCCATAAATAAAAGATACCGATTCCAGGAATTTTTTTTTAAATTTAAAAAATGAAAAAAGATGTTGGTTCATAATATTAATTTATGACATTGTAAAACACTCTAGTTTTACCTGCATTATAACAAATGAGTTGTCCACTCCAATTCCAAGTAACAGAAATGGTAAAATTGGATGGATTGGTCCCCAGAAGAATCCCATATAGAAGCAAATTCCATACGATGCCAAGATTGACTGGCCCACCACTGACACTCCAAGCAGAGACAAATAGACCTTAATTAGAAAAACAAGTTCAGTAGTTTAAATTCAAACACATCCCTCACACTTCTCAGCGTAAGAGCAATATTTACACATAACTTTACATGCTGATATATAATTAATGCACTAAAAACAGACTATTATTTATGAAGACTGAAGTATGGCTGGTATAGTAAATAGGCAATGAGGACACTCAATGCAATTTGGTTTGATCCTCAGCATGAAAGAGATTTTTCTCTTCTCCAAAATGTCCAGACCAGTTCTGGGACCCACCCACCTCCTTTTCAGTATGTACCAAGGTTTCTTTCTGCAGAAGAAAACGACCAATGCATGACACTAACCACTCAACCTGCATCTAGTGCCAAGTTGCAGAATGAGTGGGGCTACACCTCTACTCCCCCAAATGGCATGCAGTGGGATATCTTTACCTCTTCAATAAATGGAAATGAGTTCCTTTGAAAAAACAGTCATATGTTGCAACTGATGTAACCCAGTAATTCATTAGTGTCCTTAAGCATACACCACCAAAAACTCTCATGTACCAGACAATCTAAAGATTCTTCCTTACATGCCCAGGCCCCCTAGTGGCCTCTGCATTTCGGGTTTTCAGACTAAAGCTGCTTACACTTTCCCCATCTGCCCAACACATACTAAATGACTTGCCCTTCTCAACCTCCTTTATTTTATTAACCTCCTTTATTCTTGAACCCTGAGGATGGGACAGAGGGTTTTCCCCAAAATGTTGGTAAAAAATTACCACTACTTGTTGTGTGATAACCCAGAAGAGTGAAGTTCTCAACAGACTAGCAAATCGGTACAGATTCAATTACATATTCTTGTATTTATTTATTCATTCATTCAGCCTATATTCATGCATACATCGTTCTCCTTAGGTTTAAATGTTCCTCATCGCTCTTAAACACCCAAGTCCAATAATTAATTAATAAAACCAACTCTACATGCACCAAAATATATCCATGTCAGATGTGATTAAGTCTCCTACATTCTAACACCTGATGTCTATTTATTTTGGTGCACATAATGTTTGTTTCATAAATTAATTTCTATATGATGCACAGTACATACAATATTAGAATAAAAAACTTAAGCCCACGTCCTTCCATATAACAAACAAACCATACATACACTGTCAATGAAATATTCACTCACTCAATTATTCATTCATTTGTTCATTCTCCATCAAATCACACATCATTCTTCTTAGTTTCAAGTGTTCCTCACCTCTTTTCAAACACCCTATGTCATTTTTTCCCACCTAAAAAACAAACTGTATATTAGCCTTCAAGCAAAGGTCACTGGCTTGATCTGTGCCTGTCCTGGATCCAGGGGGATACTTAGTCATGATATGAGATGAATTGACAATAACAACAACTTCAACTGAATTTTTCACCTACATGGCGACCCTACCAGTGCCACTGTTTCTTTATTTCAGGATACTACAACACAAGGTATTTCAACATTGAACACTGTGGTAATTACTTAGCCATTGTATTTGGTACTCAGATGGTCTCAGGCACTATTCTTGGCCAAGAAATCAATTATACAAAGTTATATCCCACTGCTCCTTAAAACTGCTGACTGATGAACAGAAGGCAGCACTCACCTATCCCATACAGTGAAAAGTTACTTTGGCAGGAAAGGGTTCAGACTAAGATAAAAGTTTGTAGCTGCGTATCAAAGACTGTGCACCTGGCCCACACTCACCCTTTGTTCCACTGAGTTGAATCGGCCCAACATAACTACAACATAGACTATGATGAGGGTGAAGCCAGCAAAAAGAATTGTCTTATTATTTTGCAAAACTTGATGCAAGAAGTCCAAGTAGCTGCAACACATCACATAATACCTTATGTCAAGACTTTACTACATATGTAACCTACTTTATCTCACATATAAAGTTTAATCTTTTAAAGACCTATATTCAGATATGCAAGTTCACATAGGAAAACAGCCCTAGAAATGATTGATGGTGTTTCCTGTATGACACTTTTTAAACACTTTGCTGTAGCAAATTCCATCTGCCTGTACTTTCAAATGATTGAGGTCTCTCACTAAATCATTAAGCTCACATTGCAATATAAGATGAGGTACAGTGAATTCCAGGAAATCAGGATCCACAATGCAACATGAAGGTCCAGGGTCATCTTCTGGAGAGGTGATGGCTGGTTCTACTTCAGGCAGGTTATATTGTTGAGGTGACTTAGGAATTGGCAGGGAATTGTCAGGTTCAACAGGTTTTAGGCCTGAAGGAATATTGGCGTAAATTATATCGTATGTTTAGATTTTGAATTATGGCCATCTATTTTTGTTAAACAAAAGTAGCAAACGGTAAGATTACTCTTCTTTTTCCTCCAAACCATAGAGACTGCAAAAAGGAACTGACTGGTGAGTGCCTTAGAGCCAGTCACATATATACCACGAACGTCTCCTGCAACATGAATGTGGTGCCCAGCTGTGTCTGATCCCCATCTTTACAGCCAAAATATAATTCGTATACCTTCTTCGCTATAGGAGTAATGGATTTTGCCAATGACTTTGGGGTAAATTCACCACAGACATAACAAAAATAAGTTTGGCTAATTAACACAGTTACAAGATATGATGAATACAACAACTCAACAAAGTACACGTACCTTGTATGTTATAATTTTTCTTAATATTCAAATGAACTACACGTAAATTAACACTGCCACACTTTGGATTATAATTTCTGTGATCTAGGCAAAAAAAATTCTCACAACAGAACGTGCAATATGGGAAGACAAAGATGCTTACTACTGCAGACAACTGACTTTCACGAAGCAACAAGTTACAACTAAACTGACAAAGATTACTGAAACGTTTGATACAATATGATGTGTTCTCCTCCTTAAATCCCTGAAAGTGTCATAACACTTAGGGATGAATTTTGTTTTTGTTTTGAGTTGTCTGCCTGGCCACGCCTATAAACCAGCTGACTGCAAGCGCTTTCTACTCTAAATGTGTATGCTCCTCGGAAAGTTTAGGTGATGTCGCAATATGGATTTCAGATATGCAATCAGCACAAAAAAATAATCACCTAATTTTACTGTGGGGCCAAATTTCATTTCTCAAAGGTGTGTTATCAGTACACTGTGGATTATAGATCAACATTTTTTGTAGCAAGCTTAATTTGGTTATCCAAACACATACAGTTCCCCTAACTGGCCACCCTTGATTCCCATGCTTACCAAATAAACACAACTCTACTGCACATAAAATGATGTTTGGCTAATAAATGATGCTGACAAATACATGTTTGTAACTCTTCTACTGCTGGTTATTAACTTACATGAATATATTTCTGTCAGAATATGTCTTTTACATGGGCAAGTTTTACTGCTGAAAATCTATGAGCACTTAGTTTTAATTGTTAACACATGACAGAAAAAATTTTTCTCTCAGATCTTAAAAACCCTATAAATCCACATTGGCATCGACAGTTCTCTCGTTCTCTCTCTATCATGTGTAGTAAAATATAAGTTAATAGACATTTTAATAAGGAGCTTGTGTCCAGCCACAATGATAACATTTTCTTCCATTTCTAGATAAAATTGTTATTTCTTTTCTCTATACCACAATTCAGGAGTTATTCTACACACGTGCTTCCAACTCACCTACGTGTAGATACAGCATAGACCTTCACCCCAGGAGGAAGAGTTCTGTTTGAAAACAGTACTTTCTGAATAAACTCCAGTTCCCACTCAGGTGACCACTTGTTTGTCTGCAATAAACAAACGCAATCTGAAGATACAATTTCTTTGTGTTGGAAGATCTATTTCAACTGAAAAGAAATCTGTAAATATGGTGAGACTGAAACTACGAACACCTAATTTATGATTCATGTGTGAACATTACCTTAAATACATTATGCTTATCAACAAACAGATAGTGTCATACATGAAATCAGCAAACCATTTTATTTAACCTCAATAAAATAATATAACCAAAAAGGTACACTTTGTTATGAGATATTTATTTACAATCCAAAGTGTTTCAGCTTGCAGACAACTTCAGAGATAACATTCATGCAAACGAAAACCAGAAAAATTATAGAAAGTTATTTATAGTCATAACAGATACACCACAATAACATATTTTCAATGTAGTCCCCACCAAGTTTTATGCACTTCCTTTGGCATAATTTCTCAGTATTGGAAGTTTTTTGTTTGCTGTGTCAGCCTGTCAAGCACCACACCCTTTAACTCCTGATGTGACCTGAAATGACTTCCATGAGGAGCTTCTATTAGGGAGAGAAAAGAAGTGAAAATCGCTGGGTGCCACATCTGGTGAATATGGCAGATGTAACACTTCCAATAAACCATACTGATTTACTGACAAAAAACTAAACACTACATGCTACTTGATTTGAAATATTAAACCATATTTGCCTATTTCTAATCTGAAGATCATTTATCATCCCTTTTTCACTCAATTATGTCTTATGGCATAAGGTTTGGGTGAAACTCATCACATAGCTCTGTAATTTTTAAAATGCAGAAAAGGGTAATTAGGATAATCATGGGATATGGTTATAGGAAATCTTGTAGAGAATTATTCAAGGAATTAAAAAATATTAAAACTCTCATCACAGTATATATTCTCTTTATTATTGTTCATTGTTAATAATAGGGATTACTTTGTTTCAAATAGTGTATATCATAACATCAATACCAGATGAAAAAATGATTTACACTAGCCTCAGGTATCTCTGGCCATATATCAGAAGGGAGTTTATTACTCAGGCATCAAAATCTGTAACGGTCTTCCCAAGGCAATTAAGGACATCTCCAGCAAACCTAAAAAGTTTAAAATTGCTCTAAAGCACTATCTGCTAACTCATTCATTTTACAGTTTAGATTAATTTGTTAGCAAGAACTAATATGTAACTCTTACTGCGTTTATTTTCATTTTATTACCGTGCAATGTGATAACAATATTTATTAAAACCAACTAATTGCACATACTTGTCAAACCATTTAAAACCACATTATTGGATTAAAATGGATTTAAAATATCTCCT
>Ga0123354_10005671_pt1 | contig 18250 bp, 11 predicted proteins | sample TergutLab28metaG_2_FD_97872 | JGI IMG/M metagenome (GOLD analysis project Ga0123354, IMG submission 97872) | Labiotermes labralis P4 segment gut microbial communities from Petit-Saut dam, French Guiana - Lab288 P4 | ecosystem: Host-associated > Arthropoda: Insects > Digestive system > Gut ...
AGAAGGTGAATGTGGGGAAGGGGGGGGGGGGGGGACAAAACTGGGAGCAAGCACAAAGGTCAGGTTTCAAATGTGCAAATGGTGCAGGATAGCAGCAGCAGATCTACTGACTGCAGTTGTGCTCTGTAGAACTGCCGCAGTCAGCCCGTCGCCCTGCGGTAGGCTGAACACAGTGCCAACACCGCCTTGTGCAGACCGTCTTGACAGAACACGTCCTGCTGTGCCAGCGCAGTCTGCAGAAAGCACCTGCAGTTCAGCTGCACAAGCTGCCTGTTCCGGTATATTATTCACGAATCCATCGCTCGCCCGGCCCTGTGTACAGCACAGCTGTGTTGCCGTACTGCTATAACGGTTAGAAATAGATTTATATTAAAATTAAAAATCATTATCAAGGTAAAAAGGGTCTTTTTTTGGACGTTCAGCTGACCGTGCATCGTGAAAAATTCTTATAATAAAACCAACCAGATGCACTAATTTCTCAAATTTATTTCTGGAATAAAACTACATGTTTCGGACAGTTCCTCTGTCCATCATCAGGAGTTTTTCACTGTACACACAGCAATGGTATATGTCATACAGCTTGCGAGCAGGATCAGGACGGAACGTCCTGATCCTGCTCGCAAGCTGTCACCAAACCTGTATGACATATACCGTTGCTGTGTGTACAGTGAAAAACTGCTGATGATGGACAGAGGAACTGTCCGAAACATGTAGAGTTTTATTCCAAAAATAAATTTGAGAAATTAGTGCGTCTAGTTGGTTCTATTATAAGAATTTATCACGATTCGCGGTCACCAGAATGTCAAACTAAAATTTTAGAGCGAGCTGTGGTCGCCAGTAGAGCTATTTTGCGGTAACCAGCCTTTATATCAGGTTTTACAAATAACAAATCCGCGAATGTACTCTGTCAGTCATATTTACCAACTGTAAAACATTTTCCCAACTCTTTTAATGCGCCTTTCTTCATTGTCAACCTTTTTAACTCAACCGTTTGCTTCCTTATCCTACTCTGTGCAAATCTAATCACTTCTTATTTCCTTCTGTTGTTTTATTAACCGTATTTGTAAATCCTTCAAGTCCCCCACCCCCACCCCACCCCACCCCACCCCCACCCCCACCCCCACCTCCCCAGTATGTTGATAATTCGTTCTTTTCACTAACCTAAAATACAACAGCTCTGTCATTCACCTTATTATTTCTGGTATGTTGTACTCATACTGTTGATCCGGTAGAAAGAGAGAGAATTTCGGAGAAATCTCATACCCCCATCTTCAGGACAAGAGAGTACGCTGCGAAATAAAGAAATATCCAGGCATCAAGTAAGTGGGGTTAGTGTGAGAAAGACGGAGACCGGAAAAAATGAACAGAGGTGAAAATAATTTCGAAATACAAACATGCGACGAATGCAGGCTTAATATCGTGATATAAATACGGAGAAACATGAGCAATATGTAACAGGGCGCTGTGTGGTGTACGTAGTTGTGTGTGTGTGTGTATATAGGGTGCTGCTGTGGGACAGGATAACATCCCTTCCGTCTGTTTGTTTTAGGAAACATGCATGGATATAATCGCCTTATGCATTCAGTGTCCGCCGTATTGATATTGTTTAGTAATACCTTGAGTTTGGAAACAAAATAAATATTTGGATACACTAGTCCGTTAGCATGTATGACGCTGTACATATTTTCAGTCGCAAATCATAATGAGGGATGGAGTGTGGTTGTAGGTGATGGAGAGGTGTGTGTTGCACCGCGTGACTGTGACACGGGGTCATTCAGGTTGTGGGTTCTGTTGGGATGAGTCCAGTGCTGCTGTCGAGGGTGAAATGTATGGCTGCGTTCAGTCCTACTGTCAACACTGTTTGGAGGTGAGTGGTCAGCCTCACGTCCCAGCCGCTCTATAACCGGGGAAAATCCCCGTTACCAATTTTATAGCAGGTTGAATGCGCACCACAGCCAGGTTTGAAAGGGGGAATACTTCTTGGCTTCGCAGACGGTTGAACCGCGGGCCATCTGGATGGGCGTGTCGTTTATTGGCACAGGGGAGCCAACCTGTCGGGAGCTGTGAGGGAAATTGGAACTGAAAATGGGAAATAATTTAAGTGGGTGGACTGGCGTTTGTGTATTTAACAGACTGACAGAGAGCAAGTTAGGCGGAGAGAGCAGCCAAGTACCTGCTTATTGTTCGTTTTCTGATTCCACACCTCACGTCGCTCTGATGGCAGTTTCTGTTTAAGTTGGCGTGATTTGTCATGGCAACAGTTGATATTATTAAAATATATACTATATATATATATATACAATGTACAATATATTATATATTGTATATATATTTTTAATATATATATACAATAACTTTTGGCTTCCACTTCCTGTCGGCTCATTTCTCGTGTTAACGTAGCCCACTCACGCGCAACTAAGTAGCAGCGGAGAGTGTCAGTCGATTGTTCCCGGATAAAATAAGGACCATGTATAGGCGTTGTGTGACGGTTTGGATGTTCTGCATTGTAAGGTATTCTGCACTGTAGATATTCTGCATTGTAACGTATTCTGCAGTATAACGTAGTTACCAAAGTTCAAAGAGTGTGTGTGCAAGAGGGAACAATGCGGTTGGGTGGAGAGAACATGTCGTATATGTTGCTACTGTGTGGGAAGGCCCTGCGTTACCTCGACCACAAAGCTCACATTGCCAGCTCCTCCCCTCGTCTCGCAACTTCTGGTACTGTTGTCTAGCCAGCGGATTAGCACTGTTGAACCGCGAAGATGCAGGTGAATCCTGCAATCTGCGGTGGCGTCTGTCTGTAGAATTCGCACGGCAAGGTGCGCGCCGATGTATTTAGAGCAGCACAGAGATCGTTGAAATAGTAAGGGGAAGTAGTAGTAGTAGTAATAGTAGGAGCAGTAATACTAGGAGCAGTAGTAGTAGTAGGAGCAGTAGTAGTAATAGTAGTAGTAGTAGTAATAGTAGGAGCAATAGTAGTAGCAGTAGTATTAATAATAGTAGTAGTAGTAGTAGTAGTAGTAGTAGGAGCAGTAGTAGTAGTAGTAGTAATGGTAGTAGTAGTAGTAGTAATAGTAGGAGCAATAGTAGTAGCAGTAGTATTAATAATAATAGTAGTAGTAGTAGTAGTAGTAGTAGTAATGGTAGTAGTAATGGTAGTAGTAGTAGTAATAGTAGGAGCAATAGTAGTAGTAGTAGTAGTAGTAGGAGCAGTAGTAGTAGTAGTAGTAGTAATGGTAGTAGTAATGGTAGTAGTAGTAGTAATAGTAGGAGCAATAGTAGTAGCAGTAGTATTAATAATAATAGTAGTAGTAGTAGTAATGGTAGTAGTAGTAGTAGTAATGGTAGTAGTAGTAGTAATAGTAGGAGCAATAGTAGTAGCAGTAATATTAATAGTAGTAGTAGTAGTAATAGTAGGAGCAGTAGTAGTAGTAGTAATAGTAGTAGTAGTAATAGTAGGAGCAGTAGTAGTAATACTAGAAGTAATAGTAGTAGCAGTAGTAGTAATAATAGTAGGAGCAGTAGTAGTAGTAGCAGTAGTAGTAGGAGCAGTAGTAGTAGTAATAGTAGTAGTAGTAGTAATAGTAGGAGCAATAGTAGTAGCAGTAGTATTAATAGTAGTAGTAGTAGTAATAGTAGGAGCAGTAGTAGTAGTAATAGTAGGAGCAGTAGTAGTAACAGTAGTATTAATATTAGTAGTAGTAGTAGTAGGAGCAGTAGTAGTAGTAGTAATAGTAGGAGCAGTAGTAGTAGTAATAGTAGTAGTCGTCGTAATAGTAGTAGTAGTAGTAGTAGGAGCAGTAGTAGTAGTAGTGATAGTAGTAGTAGTAGTAGTAATAGTAGGAGCAGTAGTAGTAGTAGTAGTAGGAGCAGTAGTAGTAGCAGTAATAGTAATACTAGAAGCAATAGTAGTAGCAGTAGTAGTAATAATAGTAGGAGCAGTAGTAGTAGTAGCAGTAGTAGTAGGAGCAGTAGTAGTAGTAGTAGTAGTAGTAGTAATAGTAGGAGCAGTAGTAGTAGCAGTAGTAGTAATACTAAAAGCAATAGTAGTAGCAGTAGTAGTAATAATAGTAGGAGCAGTAGTAGTAGTTATGATGATGATGATGACGACAGCATAATTACTGGATTTGGAAAATACGTGTTACTCTGGAAGTAACTTATCTGCAATGAAATTTCTGTCCTGCCTTACGATCTTCGCCAAATATACCAAACTCAACTACGTATGTACCGAGCGAGTGAATTCAGTAAGGTAAAAATGTGCTCTAGAAGGTGCTGGTGACTAGAGGCAGTGGCTACTGTAATAGTCGGTAGACTCCAGTTGAAATGTGATAGCACACGGTGTCGCACGGGAGAGGAATTGAAGGGTAAACTGACGAATGGAGTGGGTAGTCAGTACCCTTCACACTACCTCGCAACACGGTGTATCCAGCATTACTACCGCTGATAAGCACACCTCGGCTGCCAGTAGTCGACTGAACTGACGCCCCAGCCAATCCGATTCGCCGAAAGATGAAATCTGGTTTCTGCGCGTGTGCCATCTCATTTCAAACGCATTCTACTAAGGAGACAAGCAGTCTGACCGACAGTAAGAACAGGTTCGTGTCTCATGAACTGAAGTCAGGACAAAATTACTGCATAAAGGTGGAGGAACGAAGTCTGTGAAATTATGGTGAAGTTCAAATATTTAGGAACAACCCGAACAAATGAAAATTACGTGGCATGAGGAGAGCGAGTCCAAATAAAATTGAGGTAGTGTTGGCTACAGTCCCTGCTTGAAAAAAATGCAAATATTCAAATTTGCTACCTAAGTGGCTGCAATTTTGTATTTTTTGTTACACGTCTAAGGTACTGTAAATTTGTGATATTGAGCGAAGAATACAGGCTGGAGGTGTTCGGATATAGGGTGCAGAGAGAGATAAGTGGGTCCAAGAGGGTGCAAATAACAGGAGACTGAAGAAAACTGCATAATGAGGAGCTTCGTGAACTGTACCATATCTCTACAGTACCGTACCGTACAATACTATACCATACTGCACTGTACTGTACTGTAATGTACTGTGCTATACAATACTGTATTGTGGTAATTTCCTGCCGGCGTTTCGGGACCGGTATCCCGAAACGTCGGTAAGAAATTACCAGTACTTGCTGCGTAATGACCCAGAAGAGCGCAGTTCTCATCTACTTCGCGGCGGAAGCCTGAAATCACGCATACTGTTGCCAATTCATGTGCTGTCTGTGTGTTGCTGTGTGCAGTTTATAATCAGTTTAGCGGTCCTCACACAACATGACTCGCGCATTACAACGCTGCAAGATATCTCCTATCCCATCGCTGTACATTTCCAATTTCCTACAAAGTACAATAGCCGGTCCCAGTGTCCGCGCGGTCTAAGGCGTAGGTCTGCGGCCGCTCGTCTGCTGAGATGGTGGGTTCGAATCCCACCGGGGGCATGGATATCTGTCTGCTGTGAGTGTTGTGTGTTGTCAGGTAGAGGTCTGTGCGACGGGCTGATCACTCGTCCAGAGGAGTCCTACCGACTGTGGTGCGTCGTTGAGTGTGCAACTAATGAATCGTTGCAGCTACAGTTAACATTTGATGTACAGACACGCAATATTTGTTTATAAATTATGCGTCCCGCTGTGTTGAACTATAAAGGAGTGAAACAAATTAACATCGAAAACAAATTATAAAATAATTCATTCCGCTACGCGTTTCGACCCGATGGGGTCTTCATCAGGATGGCTTCCAGATGTTACTGAAATTACAATTGTCATTACTCTCTTACTTGGGTGTTTTTACCTTTTGTACATGTATTCTAATTTGTCTCGTGTGTATTGTTGCTAGTTTTAAGTTGTCTTGTGTGTAATTGTTGTTGGTTGGCCATGTGTATTGTTGTAGCTGTCTTGTGTGTATTGTTGTCATCTTATGTGTATTTGCTGTACTGTTTGTGCATTGCTGTTTTTTTACTTTAGATGCCGGACTGCTGGCTAGAAGTCAGTACTCGGAAGGTCCTGCGACCGGCCACCTCGACACAGGTTTTTCTCAGTTTCCCTGTGTCTATAAGCAAACGCTCAGATGGTTCCCAAGATTCCAAGTTGCCACTACATGCTTCTCATGTAGCCCTCCGGACTTAAATCTAGTAGTAACCAATTTCATATTTTGTATAAATTTAAAATAACCACTGCCACCGGGTGACAAACAAATTGCAGTTTATTATTATTATTATTATTAATCAAGCCAAAGGCATCTACAGGTATAACGACATAAAATGGAAGTTACTCAGTTCAGTATGTACACTTCCTTGAGTATGTTCTGGAAGACAGCCTGATGAATAACCAGTGGGGTCGAAACGCCCAGCTAAATACATTATTTTATGAAGGTGTGTTTGATAGTTGTCTTTTTATTCCTTATTTGATACGTCATAGGCTTTAGCTATGTGCTATACGTGAGATATTTCTTGAACTCAACGATTACAAACATGGCGATGGTGCGTAAGTTTGTGGTTTTATCCGTTATGTTTAACATATACTAAATCTGCACACAATTACTTACTGTCAGCTTCTCACAAGAAATGACACGTGTAATTCTAAAGGAAACGTCAGGCTATACAGTCTGCAGTAGTAACGTAGGCCTTAAGAGTTCTGCTGTGGATTGCTGTGGACTGCTGGTGTGCCTTGTGGACCCCAGCCAGCCGTCCAGCGAACTGGCTGCAGTTATTGTACTGCCAGATACAAGTGGCGACTGGCAGGTCAACTACATTACCGCCCACTTGTGGTCGCGCTTTGTTTCTGATTACGGCGTACCGCCCACCGCCCTTGACATGGGCGAAAAGGAAGAAGTCCTGCTTGCGACGTATGTGGCTGTCTATAACTCTCTGATTTATGCCCAGGAATTTATTTAGAATTATTCGTTCATTGTATCTACCAGACTCAGTACTCGTTCTACTGTATATACAGTGGAACCCCGTTATAACGACACCGGTTTATGCGACACCTCGTCTATAACGGCAGATTTTTTTGGTGGTACCAATTGATTCCTCACTGTTAACTATAAGAATGTGCTTTTCTATTAGTATAACACCCGTTTATTCATTCGTTCATTCATTAGTATTCAGCCCTAGAGGCCGGTCCGGCAGGAAGCGATGTAGCTCTTGGCACACTGCATCCTAGGCAAGTTCTTGGGGATAGTTTGCCATTGCTTTCCCCCGCCTTTAGACGTTACCACTTTCGCCGCCACGTGCCTCCGCGTCCTCAGCGACGCGAGAGATCCTAGCAGCGAAATGTGGAACTGTGGGCGAGAAAGATGTCCGGTAGTAATTTCACCCGTTTATAAAGACACAAAATATTCAGTACCGTTCATAACGTTATAACTGAGTTAAACTGCAATAAGCAAGTACGGGCTGGACGGTCGAGGAATCTCTGCTCTCATCAATGTCAGCACTGGCTCTGGGACACTTGCAGCATCGTATTCGGTAGCTACTGGGTTAAGCCGGCCGGGGCGTGAAGTTTAGCACTCAGTTTCATCCAGTTCACAGGTTCAAATCAGGGCAAGCACACTCTCACTGCACTATATGTCATAATGACGTGTTTTGTTTACACTCTGGACTTACATCCAGGTGGTATCGAGTTTAATTCCCGAATAAGTTTCCGCTTCTTCTGAGGTTTTTCTTATCAGTGTTTCTCCTTGTCTTTAAATATGCCGCTTTGGTTTCCTTCTAGATCCTTACCTAGTCGTCACTCATTACTGCGCCAGTGTAATGAACATTGAAAAAGTTTTTATCTCAGGTGGCCACCTATAGGTGTGATGATACCAGAGGCTGTGTAATGCAATTTAGACCTCCTGATGATAAGCACATGTGCTCGAAACATGTAGAGGCATGAAATAAAACTTACTGTGAAACAAATTTTGTGCATCAGGTTGGTTAAATACTGAGATAAATATACTGAGATGCACGGTCAAAAATAGAAAAGGGTGCCACACGGAGACAGCATAATTGTAACTTCTATTGTAAGTGTTATGGACAGCACGTATAGATTATCAACTATGAATGGGTCGATGGATATACATACAGACGGACATACACGATGGTTCGTTACAGTAATTTTCTGGCACAGTGCATTCGTATGTTCCGTGTGACTCCCTCAATGCACAAGTGCGCTGAAGAGCAGTACCGGATTGGTCATTTTGATGAAGACTGTTTACTGTGAGGTAGGAACTGGATTTTTTTTTTTTTATTTAGATGAGTCGCCGGGCTTGGTTCGAACCCGCGCTCTTCCGCTTCAGATTTATGGTAGACGGAGTGTTACTGAGAGAGGACGTTCTCGGAGTACCGGCAGTTGCCCCTGTCAGCTCATTCCACCCATACCCAGTCTTTATACTGAAAGTAACTCCTTGCAAAATAAAGAACGGCAAAACATGGAAACCTTCAATAAAAAAATTCTGATGCCGCTCCGAAAATCGGGGAAGCGTACAAAAAAAAACAGTACTTTTTAAAATGTCGTACATCGAAAAATAATTAAAAGGAACTCGGAGCTGTATCTTTTCTTTCCCACAGATAATTTACTTCCTACAACTCATCGCATGTTTTCCCCTCCGTACACAAAACATTACACATTCAGTGATACGCTGCTCTGCCACTAGAATGTAAAACGCCCTTGGATTTCTCCCTTCGTGCTAGTTCGAACTAACTTCCTCGTGTATAGTCGCACAGCAGGTGCTGCCATCTGGGAACAGAGTGTATGTGTGAGCAGATTACTGTTGACATTTCATCACTCCATCACGTTTACTCTTCTTCTTCTTCCTCTTCAACTAACACGTACTTTGCTCGTCATAGCGTTCTGATGACGAATTACCTTCTAAACTGTTGCCACGGTAGTCCCATAAGCAAATATTTGAGCTTAATTTCCGAGGGTTTACAGCTGATAGGCAAGGCTACCTAGCGGGTGTGTGTTGAGGCGTCATGCCTTGAGTTCCGAAGTGCCAGAGCTCACGGCCCATTTCTGAACTTCGAAACATCCCGTGTAGCCTATTGTTCTGCGGTAAGTGAGCGTTATACCTCGGCTAACGAAGATAATTCGTTCCTGAATCACATTCGTTAGCCGAAATCTTCGTTAGCCGAAACACACATACAGACGGAAAAGATAAGCTCCTGGAATGGCCCTACCGTTCATGTTTGCTGCTTTATGTTAGCGCGCGCATTCGTTAGCCGAATCCATATTCGTTAGCCGAGTCCGAAAAACAGCGAAAAAAATCTTCGTTAGCCGAAAAATTCGTTAGCAGGGTCACTCGTTAGCTGAGGTATCACTATATTTCGGATAGGAAGAATTCTAGACACGATACTGAACATAATTAATGGTCATACTTATGCGACAGCAAATTTATTGTGGCGAAATGCAAATTCAGTTGCCATAAAATTTTTTGGCTTTATTCATTAGTGCATAAAGAATACTGCTGGGCGATAACGCAGGCGGCGGGGTGGTCACGCTGCGGGCGATCGGGTTACAGGGTGTTGGAGTTTCGATTTAAGCTGTACCCCCTTGTTTGTACACATGCATATAACCATATATATATATAGTAAGTTCCGGCGGGCGCCTGACTTTGCGTAACTCGAGGAGCGTCTGTGATTGTTTTCTGGGCTTTGTGTGACGTCTGTTCTTCGATAACACAGACTTAACGAAAGAGGATCTGTCGCCGTCCTCAGGTGAAAGGGTGGGGAGGCAACTGGCGCGCTGCTAACGACGCAGAGGTATTCACGTTTATGTGTTACTGCAGTAAGCCCGAAGATTGGTAAAAACCTAGGTTTTACCAGTAAATCCTAGCATTTACCATAGTGAGGTAGTAAAATTTCGAAAAAATGCTTGGAAACGCTTCCATTTCGGGATTTTACCAAACCATGTCGGTAAATGCTGGTATTTGCTGACACGTATTGGTACAAGTCCGTTTTGTTTGGCTGTCATTATGCTTTTGTAAGTGTGTGTGTTTTAACTTTTAATTATTCATTGAACATGTAAGTTTGAAATATTTTGTCGGTCATTTTATCTTCCATAATTCTATGAAACTCAATTTTTATATATTTATTGTACCGGGTCAATACTTAAATTAGCTTAGCTTATTTTCGGCACAACAGTCGCAAGCGATAGCTGGGTCGACCAGTCCGCGTCCCGCCACGGGGCGTGGGTTCGGGAGATGCGTGTTTAGCGCATCGCAATCCGTTACGCGGATATCCCTTATACTCAACCGAACTTCTAATTATTTTTGTCCATTTGAAGACTATGCGAATGGAATAGGAAATTAAATCAGCATTCTATTATCAGATTAAACTCTGTATTTTTCACCATTACACCAGTCCTTTACAATAATTTGCCTTTGTATATTTAAATTTAAAGAAGCCTAGGATAACATTAAACTTAACTGCTTTATATTTTACTTCATTTAAGTAATGTATTAAAAGAAAATGTGTCATGAAATAAATGGAAATTATTAATCAGAATTTCCTTGAACATTATCAAATCATAATTAAACTCACCTGTTAACAGCAAGGTTGACTCTTGTGACATTTTGAGTTACAAAGTAGATTGGCTGATTTGCACAAACACATCTTCGTGGTACACTTCTTTGAACAGTTGCATTTTCTGAATCCTTGTGCACCAACTAAAGAAGGCTTATTTGCCACTTCCCTTACACTTTATTTCCTCCGTACCAACTTCTTCGATGCTTAAAAAAATTTTCTTTGCATAAGGTAAATTGGTTTCTTGTGCACAACGCTCTTAGTTTACCCAACTTAGTAGCAAATTCATAAAATTCTTCGTATTTAATGTCTGTGATAACGGCTATTATTGATCTTGGATCCATCTTCGCTCTGTCAATATCTGGTATTTTTATTCTAACATTTTGTCCGAGAGTAAGTTTTTTGGAACTTTTTAGAGGAAGTTGCTTTCATTTTCTTTGCCTGCTCCTCAAGTCCTTCCCTGGCAGCCTCCCCAAACACTTTCACTTTTTGAGCTCTGCTGATAGTCGCAGTTGTACCGTCAGGGGTTTTAGAGATTGCTTCTGGGTATATTTTTTGATTTTGAACTTCGGTCTCTACTTCCATTCTTACGCAGGTTTCTGTTTCACTTGTATTATCATTACCTTGCAATTCCAAATCAAGAGTTGGTTCGTGGTCAGTGTTTGATTCTCATGGAATTATGCAAGAAAAATGACCACCAAAATATTTTAAACTTACATGTTCAATGAATAATTAAAAGTTAAAACACACACACTTACAAACCATAATGACAGCCAAACGTTTACCAATAGTTGTCGGCAAATGCCAGCATTTACCGACATGGTTTGGTAAAATCCCGAAATGGAAGCGTTTCCAAGCATTTTTCGAACTTTTACCACCTCACTATGGTAAATGCTAGGATTTGCTGGTAAAACCTAGGTTTTACCAATCTTCGGGTTTCTGCAGTAACATGTGTTACAGTAAAAGTGCACCTCCATATGAACAAGAGCATTGCTTTGTTTGAGGTTTCCCGATCTTCGCGTTTTCGTCTTTCTGTTAACAATGGTCTTGAGATGAAGATGAATGAGGGGCATTGGTGGAATGATACGGGGGGAAAGGCGAAGTTCTGGGAGAGGAACCTGTCCAGGTGGCACTATGCCCGTAGAAGTGAGACTGGGACGCGTTTTTCTAAAAGTATTTCGGCTTCCTCATGTCTGTGCGCCTCAGCACGTTGTTATTACGCGGAAAAATGCAGAATTATACTCGTAGTACTCTTGAAATCTCCGAGGCAGTGCCCGCTCGTCCTTCTGGTGAAGGTAGCCTGGAGGCAAGCTAGAGCGTCGAGAATTGAAGGAGGTATCGTTCTCCGAGTGATGTGTTGGTGGGGGGGGGGAGGTTATACAGCGGAGGAAGGAACTTGAGCATTTGGCATGAGTTCTGAATTTGGATGGCAACTTCATGGCGAAATTTTGATCGCTTTGGGAGAGCTGCATTTTGGCGAAAATGTTTATTTCAGTGTTGTGGACGGTGCTGGCATGTGAATCATGCGGTGCGACGTGGGGTTATATATCTCTTGTCTTTCCAAAAAAAGATATTCAAGTGTCCATTGCAAAGGACAGTCGATTAATGATTTGTCTAAACTTCTCCAACAACATGCACCAGAAACTTAGTAAATATAAAGTTCTGACACAATCAGTCCATATTACAACACGTTTTGGTGGCTGTAATCACCATCATCGGGGAATTCACCTTGTAGGCTAAAACAGCGTTGTTCAACCTGTTGTTCCTGTTTATTACTCACAACAAAAACCACAGTCACTCATATTAAATGGTGTGTTACATGTTATTAGCAAGGGAGAGGAGGAAACTACATAATGAGGAACTGAATGATCTGTACCCCTCACCCAGTATTGTTCGGGTGATGGAATCGAGAAGAATGATATGGACGGGGCATGTAGCGCGTATGGGTTAGAGGACAGGCGTATACAGGGTTTTGGTGGGGAAACCTGAGGGAAAGATACCACTTGGGAGACCCAGAAGTAGATGGGAGGATAATATTAAGATGGATCTTCAGGAAGTGGGTTGTGGGGGTATGGACTGTATCGAGCTGGTTCAGGATAGGGACAGATGGCGGGCACTTGTGAATGCGGTAATGAACCTTCGGGTTCCGTGAAATGGTGGGAATTTCTTGACTGGCTGCAAAATGGTCAGCTTCTCAAGAAGGACTCTGCTGCATGGAGTGAGTGAGTTGCATATTGTAGGAAATGTTTAGGCAAATAGGTTAATAAACTGCACGGTATAAAGAACAACGTGAAGCTTTAGTTCAGATGATTTTGGACTAATACACTGTATTGTCAGGAAGCGCAGCTTTTGTAAATATTTAAAGCAGGTGGTATGTATGGTTACCACTGTCCTGCGTATGGGTGCTCGCGTTAAGAAGAATGTTTCGCGTACCGAACCTGCAACATTCTTCATGTCTCTGGTTCCCCTTATCAGATCGTCCACCGGAACACAAATGTCTATACCAAGTGCGCTGTGGTGGGCAGATATCTGAAGTTTATATTGGATTATTACAAATTCCCAGAACGATTTTTTTTTGTATTGGATATGTAACTTTTAAATGAAGTGGTCAGTCGTCCGTCAGACTGCCCCTCTGTGGGGCGCGTGTAATTTATTTGTCGTACAGCTGTGACCAGCATATAGCCCTGGCGGAAAATCCGTTCCGATGTTTCACAGGGATGGCGTCACTAGAGGACACAAAATGAGGGTAGTATTTAGCAGCGTGATAGGGTAGACAGCCAGGTTAGGTCCCGGGCACCAACAGGAATATTCTGTTAATTGTGTGAGAACTCTAGCTTGGAACTTGGTGAGTTGCAATCTTTACAAGCTGCGTGACAGTACTGTTCTATCCGTTGTTTACTGATTTTTCGAAAGAGCGTTGCTTTTTGCAAGGTTTGCAGACTTTAGCCGTCTGTCCTTCTGATGGAATGATACTGGCAGATAAAAACCGAAGTACTCGCAGAAAATCCTCTCCCAGTGTCACGTTGTACACCATTTATCTCACATGGACCTGCCTGGGATCGAAACCCGTACACCTCGGTGGGAGACCGACGACTAACTCACAGGACCAGGCACAGCCTGAAAGACTAAGATTAACTTGAACTTCATATAAAGATCCAGTCCGTACCGCGCAGTAAACACACTTCGGCTCGGTTATAAAAAAACAGCCAGTCAATGCTGTGTAGAGAAATAATCGCTGTTTGTTCTGAGATCCATATAAAGCATATAACCCAAATTACATTTAAATACCCAGTCCGTACCGCGCAGTAAACACGCTCCTTCTCGGTTATACAAACCAGTCAGTTAATGTTGTATAGGAAAATAATCGCTATTTGTTCTCAGATCCATATAAAGCATATAACCCAAATTACATTTAAATACCCAGTCCGTACCGCGCAGTAAACACACTCCATCTCAGTTATACAAACCAGCCAGTTAATGTTGTATAGTGAAATAATCGCTGTTTGTTCTCAGATCCACACAAAACACATAAATACATTCGCTAGGCTGAACACAAAATTTTAGAATACTAAACTTGGCGGTACATATAGTGACGATTGGACTTTAAGGGACTGGAATTGTTGTCTTCTGAAATGTCAGTTGAGAGGCCCTTATTACAAACGAACCAGCTCCCCATGGCTTCATCCAGTACGTATTATCATCTCTGACGAGGGAATCAGCGGGTTTATTCCGAAGTTTCGAACTGACCTGCCAAACCGCACGGCGTTACAACCAACAAGGCCACAGCAACCAACATCTCCAGTATGAAGGTGATACTGACCTATCATCCTTTACAAAGGGTTGCAAAGCCCAGCTACTTGGAGGTAAAGCTAGCTGAATCACACCAATTACTCCCATCTAGAGGCTTCGTGTTCAGTTTCTGTTGCTGACGGAGATCTGGGAGATACCGTTGGAAATGCGAGATTCGAGGTTAACAGAGCGGCATTGCTGAAGATTCAATTATTTTGGGTTGTGACGCCGTGTCGGTGGGTGTCCGGTTGCTGACGATTTCGGAGGATCGTACTGCCTTCATGATCAGGTTATTGAACTACTCTTGAACTGCGGACATAAAGGAAATACGATCCAACGAAACGTTGAGCACTGCACGCCGAACGGCACGGCGTCACGTCCCAGAATTCTTCAAAGATGAGAACAATTGAAGGACAAGAATTGGACAATTGTGACTATGAAGAATGTTAAGATGATCATTGTTAAGAGAGAAGTCATGATAATGATGATGATGATGATGATGATTGTAATCATGATGATGGAGAGGAAATTGTGAAGGATATGGGAATGAGAGAGGTCGATACATTGAAATGCGCGCACTGCACGCCTAAGGCTACACGTTTTGCAGTGTCGTGTTTTAAAATGTTGTAATTACAGTGATGGATCGAGCGAGGAGTCTCGTACTGACATGCGGAGGCAAGTCGTAACTCAGGGCTGCATTAACCTGCTTCGTCGCGGTTACAAAACTTTGTGACATGCCGAAGTTGTAAGCCGCATACCGACACGCCGTATCGATCCACAAAAAGGCTTAGGCCACCGTGAATGGCGAGCAGTGGCGTGTGCAGCTGTGTGGTGACGTTCACATAGGCGATGTGGGGCTTTCCTCTGTTCATTGGCAACTTTACTGCACTTTCCAAACGGGATACTTACTTTATTTACTTACTTACTTACTTTCTTTACTAATTTACCTACTTATGTACTCACCAAATTAATCACTTTACTTACGTAACTACTTACTGACTTTACCTACCTACTTACTTTACTTGCTTAACTACTTACCTACTTACGTACTTACTTTACTTACCTACTCACTTTACTTACTTAACTACATACTTACCTAATTACTTCACTTACTTACCTACCTACATACTTTGTACTTACTTTTCTTACCTACTTACATGGTTTACTTATTTACCCACTTACTCACTTTACTTACTTACCTACTTACTTACATAGTGGCTTACCTACTTACTTTACTTACTTAGTTACTTACTTACCTACCTACTTACTTACATAGTGGCTTACCTACTTACTTTACTTACTTACCTACTTACTTATTTACTTACTTGCCTATTTACTTACTTAGTTACTTGCTTATATAGTAGCTTACCTACTTACTTTACTTACCTACTTATTTACTTACTTAGTTACTTACTTACTTATTTACTCACTCACTCCATGCAGCAGAGTCCTTCTTGAGAAGCTAACAGTTCCACAGCTAGTCAAGAAATTCCCCGCATTTTATGGAACCCGAAGGTTCATTACCGCACTCACAAGCGTCCGCCACCTGTCCATATATTTTCCAGATATTGTTTTACAAAAATACATAATATACATAACGTAGATAGGTAGCAATGGGGATAAAAAAGTTTAGAAAATTTGTAAAATTATGTTTAAAAATGTAATTGACGTAATTTTGCGAGGTTTCTAAATATTTTTATCCCCAAGGCAACCTTCCCACGTTGTGTGTGTTAGTAATTGTATATGGCAGCAGCGTGTGCCGTTGTGAGAGCACAAGAACGGAACTCTGAATATTGCCACTTTGTTCTTCTACTTAGCTTGATAATGGCTAAAGCTATGCCGAAACCCGTAGTTGATTTGTGCAGTAAATGAACAGCCGTGTTTAGACCGCAAGTACTGTGCCTTTGATTGTGCTGTCACCGACGTTTCGAAAGGAGCAAGTATGTTTCTTCTAAACACATCTAAACTACTACGAGGCTCCACGGCCTCACAAGCCGTACAGTCAGCACCGTAACTCAAAATTTGGCGATGATGAGGTCAGCACCTTCATTTTGGGCGTCAGTAAATTTCTACCAGACTACTCGCCGTCTTGTGCTCTAAGACAGTCGCGCCCATCTCGGCTGTTACCCATTTCTGTCCTACTACTGTGTTTCACTGCCATCACTCTTAGAGCCTGGTTAGCTCGGTCTGTCCAGCGACTTGCTACGGGCTGGACCGTCCGGCTTTCGAACCCCGATAGAGACCAGAAGTTCATCTGTTCCCCAAAACATCCAGAACGGCTCTGGGGCCCAATCAGCCCCAAACATTGAATTGGTACCAGGGTATTTCCCGGAGATAAAGCGACCGGAGTGTGAAGGTAGCGACCTCCCCCCATCTAGTTCCGAGATTAAGAATAAGTAGAGCTTTTCTGTGCTCACCCTGTGTGTCTTCATGGGTCGGAGAGGGCAGATTTACCTTCTTATCGTCGCTGTGTGGGTCAGCGGACGTTTTCTTTCGTTGTATTTGTCCCACTCAAAAGTCGCCTTCATTCACTGTCACCAGGCTCTCGACGTCTTTTCCATCTAATTCATTCTGCTCACACAACCAATCCCAAACGACCCGTAACATTTTAGCGTCTGTGTCTGTCATCTGTCCTCAAGACACAGAAAATATGTTCCTCGGACAATTCCGGAAGACCTGTAACATACCAGGCTGCACGGTGTCATACCGCAGAGTACCTGGACATGCACTCTGCGTACGTAATGTCTTACTTGAATTTTTTACACGATGCTGAAGTTAAGTAACGTCACTTAATGTAGCTATACAACCATCTGCATCACGAAGTAGCATCCCTTACATTACAGCTGCAATCCATTTATCCCGTCTTCCTTGCTGTAGGCGGACATAGCTAAGTATTTTGAGGTTTTTAGAATCATGCTACCGGAGCAAGGATAAGTTCCAACCCCAAAATCCCCCTCCACGAGCAGGGTCCGCTTACCCGATGCAACGTCAGAGATAAATAGCTGTTTGGATGTGCAATATGTCAACCCCCGGCTCACGAAACTGCCCCACCCACACCCTACCACACCCCACCCTCCCGTAGGCCACCATTTCTTATGTAAAAAGAAGAAGCATTGTGATATCAGCGCCTGACAGATTCCTGGGATCATCACACTAGATGCTGCATCCGGGCACTTACAATGGAGGATGAGACAAATCGCCTACCATTTTCCATCCTCTTTTCGCGAAACAACACTTTCCTCCACACACACACACACACACACACACACACACACACGAGATAGAATACATTTGTCCCACACGATATGGTATCATCGTATCGTTGCTTCTGTTAGCGCTACTGTGCCGGTACACATGTGTTTGCGTAGAACGTGGGGTTAGGCATTGCAAGTTGCGTAGAGCTGCTGTGGACAGAGAGAACATAAATAATCAGAAAAGACAAAAACGATTTTTAATACTTTGAGGCAAGCAGTTGGTCCGAATACTGTAAGCATATAGAACTATAGTTCGTACCGCGCAGTAAACACAGTCCTTCTCCTTACTAAAGACGGACCAGTTATTGTTGTATAGGGTAATAATTACTGTTTGTTCTGAGATCCACACATAGCACATAAATAGAGTGTGTGGGCAGAACGTAGAATTTGTCAGTCTGTTGGTGCATATAGTGACCACTGGGCTTTAAAGAGTTAAATATCTCCACAAAGCAGGGAAATTTGAAGAAACGCCATAGCACATATCTGGAGGAATTTGTTTTATTTGAAGACTCAATTCGTACCGCGCAGTAAACACTCACCCTCTTGGTTACAAAAACCAGTCAGTTAATGTTGTATAGAGAAATAATCGCTGTTTGTTCTCAGATCCATATAAAGCATATAACCCAAATTACATTTAAATACCCAGTCCGTACCGCGCAGTAAACACACTCCGTCTCGGTTATAAAAACCAGTCAGTTAATG
>Ga0123354_10005673_pt1 | contig 18250 bp, 15 predicted proteins | sample TergutLab28metaG_2_FD_97872 | JGI IMG/M metagenome (GOLD analysis project Ga0123354, IMG submission 97872) | Labiotermes labralis P4 segment gut microbial communities from Petit-Saut dam, French Guiana - Lab288 P4 | ecosystem: Host-associated > Arthropoda: Insects > Digestive system > Gut ...
CCAACACCAACAACGACAGAGCCCAAGGGAGATGACCCCCACCTAAGATACCGCCGTACCTGCTCATACACAGTTTATATTTCATATATAAGTTCTGGCCAGATGATGGAGATCTCAACATCCGCCACAATATACTTAGTCTCGTAGAACTTTGCAACCTGATGATGGCCAAGTAGGCCGAAACATGTCGTTCATTAACATCTAAAAAAACTAGTTGTGTTTTGACGTACTTTTCCGTGATTTATTTTCATCTTACTAGCACAGTTACTAGGACAAGGGGAGAACCCACATAACGGAAAACCAAACCAAAGGTACAGCTAGGATACGCGGAAAACCAAAACCAGCGCCGTTACTAGATTACAGGCAAACCCATAACTCGGAGAAACTCCAAGCCATAGAGGTTGCTAGGTTACAGAGAAACCCCATCGCTCTGGGAAATCCAAACTAGAACCGTTGTTAGGGTAGGGGGAAAATGCAAAATATTATTTTCCAATCTGCAGTGCAGATCTCTCTAAATAAGCAGGCTTTCAAGTAAAATATTAGATGTTAGTGTCTTTTACACATAACTCGATATGATAACGGATATTAATGCCTAAGTATATGGAGGATTGGTCTTTCCTGTCCTTGTATTCCTTGCGCGAACTCCAATAAAAAGGCGCAAAATGGGGATTTCGTGTACATGCAACCTAAATTATTCAGGGATATACATGCTAGACTTTTAGTTTTCAAGATTCTAATCAGATCCATATTTTGACCTGTATCATACACTTTCGGGGCAAAAGTCTGGAGAAATTTCACAAATTTGGGCTTATCGTGATCAATGCTTTTGTTCCAAACCAACTTTCGAGTAATTTTCACGACGACCCGTTATACTGTTCGAAACAAACATGTGACCGTCAGGTATGATCTTCTCGACATACGCACAATCCACGCCATGAATGTAAGAATGCCGCTGCACTAAATGACATGTTAACTTCTCCGTTGCAATTCCCCTACTTCCCAAAACAAATGAATCATGAAACAAAACGTCTGCAGTGTGTCAAGAAAATGTCTCCCCTCCTACGCGAACATTCCCAGAAACCGCAAGTGCCAAGAACAAAGCGGTGCATCGCCCCAACATTGCATTGTCCAAACAGAGCAAAGTTACAGATTCTGAACACCTGCCAGGATAAAAAAATGTTGCGTCAAACGGAACGACTCACTTCTGTTCCAATATCAAAGTCTGATAAAAGTACAAAGTAAAAGCTGCCCTTTTCACGCCATGAAGGCATACTGGAGGGGGAGACGACGTTTATTGCTCCAGTCAATCCCAACCTCGGCACTAGATGGATTAAGTGGCCCGTTTCATGCCCCGGCTACTTTAACCCCAGCGAAAACCCCAAATACCCACTGAGTAGGATGCTGGATAAGTCCCAGAGCCGTTCTGGAAGTTTTGGATCAGGTACATATCTTTTGCGCCGACCGAGAATGGAATCACAATTCCTCCGTTGCTCAGCCCATATTCCAGTCACTACACCGACTGCGCTACCGCGATTTCAGTCTAATCCTCGTACACGAAGAAATACTGACGAAGACAAGGTACAAGCAGCGGGTCCTCGGAAAGAATCATTAAGACGATTAAGCCTTCACGCACCTGCGGACGTGTGACAGGTTTCTGTCACAAATGTGGGCCTGTAAGTAACACGTGGCACATTAATTGGCGGATTTACAAGTAACATTTTTACTACTGCTGTACTGAGGCCACGAATAGGACTCCTACGGATGGCACGTGTGGCAAAACTTAAAGCTTCGTCTTCTCTGTGTCTTGCACTCCCTTCCAGCCCTCTCTGTCCCAAGCAATTCAGCCCGACGTGCTTGTCGTCAGTAAAGCTTGTCACATCACTGTCATTACCGACATTCCCGTGAATCGGTCGGAGGAAAATATAAGAAATTACGCTGTAGAGAGAAGCATAACAGCTCGAGGGAAATGTTGAGTGGCTGATCCATGGGACTCCTTTCCTGCCTTCAGTACAGTATCATACATATCGTCTGTAGCGAGATGGTACGTTACCACTGAAATTCAATGCATAACGTAAATGACTTACAGGACTGACAGACAAATCCTGAAGAACCTCACTAGCCACAAGGAAACTTGTCTTGGAAATTAGACGTGCTCTGGGTGAAAGCCTACATAACATTATTTTATTTGACAACTGTCACAAGTTACTTCCCATCGGCTCGCTTAATTATACAACGTCAACGTGCAATGAAACATGTTTGCTGGATGTGACGTGTCTTAGAGCTGAAGGAAAACATTTCCAGCACCTTCTTCAACAGGGAAGTAAAAACCCAGCATTTAAAGTAATACGTGGAACTAAAACGTGTGGACCCCCATTCGCGGCAAACTTGAAGAACGGCCAGCACTGCACTCTCTGCCTGCTTGCCTACCAACATGAGGAACGTTCTAGGTGAAGAGTGACGATAGCTGTCAGGGAAATAACATTGAAGTGGCGGCAGTGTGCACCAGAAGAACTGCTGATGTAGCAAGTCAAAACAGGTATGAAACTGTACTGGAAGAGATGGATAAATTCTTCCTCAAGCACCTGCCGATAAAGTGAACACAATACAAACGAATCCACGTGGTTGGTGGGGGGATGCTTAATCATTAAATTCCACAGAACAGCCGGTTTCCAGGCCGTTATTCGACTCCGGATTTCTCGACTACAAAGCAGGAGTGCCAACCTAGCGGCACAGACATTCCGACTCCTTGCTAATGTATGTCAATGAATGAGAAGAAGTGAGACAGAAGACGACAAAGTAGATCTATACACACAGGCCTATCGTTACCACACATGTTCAGACATGCTGGCTGCTCGAACAGCGCGGTTTTGCACAGCGCGATTTTAATTACATGCAGCTGGAAATAATTAAATACTAGTACATGGGAAGAAATTACCGAACGCTGAAAAATTAAAACATGCGGATAAACGCAAGCGGTCACTCGCACAACCGCAGCAACAGCAGCATCAGCTGGGCAAGCGCTGCGTAAATGTTTAATGCCTAAAAAGGTACGCGTTTTAAAGGATGGGTAGGGGTGTCAACAGGCGTCCACGTTCACGAAACATTATTTTTCCCATAAGAAGCAGGTGCAACGCGGTTTTGCCGAACACGCCGTAATCACCCCCTCCCCTATCCCCGCGTTTGATGAAGCATCAACATTTCATGAAGACATACACAGAGGTTTGTTTACTCCACACACTTTTTAATTTGGCTCTGGATAGAGGTGAGGGTGTATGTTGACTCTCCGGTCAAAATACGTTACTGATACTGTAATTTTAATGACTGCAGTCAAGCATCAAGTTCCACAGGGTTTTGACGATGGTATATCGCATTTATAAACACTCCGTTTTGGGATTTTGTCCATCGCCTAGTGTGCCAAAAACAAGAAAGACGTACACCATGTCACTAACTGCATCTGCTTCCGTCCTCAGCTTAATAGGTGCAGACGCACCTACTCACGGGGCCCGTTAGAAAAGCCTGATATCTTTGAGAACAATAGAATATGAATAGGTAATGTAAAAGCACATAGAACGCAACTTGAACAAGACAGGCAGTGTACGTACAACATAACACTGAGGAGCGTTCGTGTAACTATTGTTGCCGTCGAAAAGCAACAAGTATTACGTATTCTGAGTGTGTATTTGTAGCGCAAGCGCCGTATTATACCATCTGTGGCCTGTCTGGCTCTACCATATTTTTTTACATTATTTCATAAACGGCACGATTTTCAGGGAAAAAAAAAAGTTACTGAGCATGATATGGGTTTTGATTTTCTCTCCAAATTTTATCTGACACATTTCTCATTTTAAGAAGAACTGAGGGAAGTATGATCGTAAATGTATATTGGTGTTCATGTAAAGTATCCATTATTCTTGTCATACTTTTAAAACCTGAATTTTCTCAACAGATTTTCGAAGAATACTCAGATATCAAATTTTAATGAAAATTCGTCCAGTAGGAACCAAGCTGTTCCATATGGACGGATGGACGGACAGACGGATATGACGAAGCTAACTGTCGCTTTTCGCAACTTTGCCAACGTGCCTAGAATTGCCCACTCCTAATTACAATACACCGCTCTACTGTTATTGTGGAAGACTGGAAAATGAACTACACGTGACCTGCTGCTACCTGGGCATCGTTCTCGCCCCTAAACACACCTTCACTTGGAAACAGAGTTCAGGGGGGCAACTACGCTACCGCCGACGACCACTGAATGTATTCTGCATAGTTCGTGCAGTCTATTATTAACTGCCGGTGACGTCATAGCCGTTGTGGTGGGCGTGCCACGTTCTCGGCCGGAAGTTTACATTCCAAGTGCCCATTGTTTAAAGACGCGTCATGCAGAGTTCATAATGGATTGTGGAGGTGGCAGTGACCTATTTTAATCCACCTGGAAGCAACGGCTGGAATCGAAATGCTGACTTGCTACACAAACGCCCTCTGACTTAATAAGGAAGTGACCAGCTTCATTCTGAGGCCTTTGCACATCCACCCACATTTATCCCAATTTCCTGCTCCGCATACTTCTGAGGTGGAAGTAAAATCAGCGACACTCAGCATAGATTTATTGAGTAACAACGCTGATTCAACTACAAAGTTTATACACCTAATGCTTCATGACAGACACGTAAGTATCCGAACTGATCAGTTCATGAGAATGTCCGTAGACACTGACGCCTGCTCTCTGCATCCAAATAAATTTTGAATTTATATTTTCTTGAAATTTGGTAAAAAAAAAAGTGACGCCACTAAATGGTACCTCATCTTTAAATTTATTTCCTGCCCTGCTTCAGACACCTGGAAAACGGAGGGCGCTTGGGTGCACTGCCCAGTACCGTAACAGGGAAAAGTATATTTTTGTTACTTTATTTCTTAGTTCCAAACCCACTCAGAGCTTTTTATTATACTTATTATGCTTAGAGAAAATTTTCAATTTCTGCAACATATCATATTATCAGCTTTTCGTTCCGTGTACGTCATGATCATCCAAATTTTGGCTAAATTTTAAATTCTAAATACCAGAAATGCTGCGCACAGAGATTCCAAATCGCATGATTTTTTGTCACCAAAGAAATGTAGTTGTAAAACCTGCTTTTGTGGTACAGTGTTTACCAACACTTGGTTCGTACGCTGTATGTCAGGGAGCAACCTACAAACATAAAGAAAAGTAGAAATTTCATAAAAATAAGTTACGGAATTTTGCCAACCGAACGAATGATGAAGCAAAAAAACCCAAAACCAAATCCGACAAAAGACCTTCAACAAAGTTCGCACACTTCACGGGAATTCAGAAATTCACAAACGATTTAATGCCTAATAATTATGATTGACGTGATAAGTGCACTGTACACTAAGCACTGTATATTACACGGCTGAAAACGACACTGCGCACTAGGCACGGCTAACCGCTCGACACGAGTCTTAAATTACCGGAATACGACAGTTCCGAGCATCACTTAAGTCCATTTCTTTGGTGCACAGATAGCCAGTTCTATCCCATCTCTTAGCATCATTACTGCTGCTTCACTTAATTCATAAGGACAGGTTTTGTGTGTGTTACGTTTGTCGGATATAACCTCAAACCTTCACTCATCCAACATGAAAGTAACTGTCAACTTGCAAACCACACTTCACACAATAACTTGCAGTTATTTCTATGATCAACCCTTGTACCACATGTCTCACACACACAGCACCAATGGTTCCAAGGTTACGCCATCAAACAGAAAGCTCCAGAAAATTTTTGGACTGCCGCCATATTGTTGTTTTACATTCTGCAAAAATATTACCCCACCAACAGTCATGTATTTTTACAAGGTCTACTACCAGGACCTAAAAGTAAATGGCGCCAGTGTCACTCACGTCACGCCAGCTCGCCATGTTGTTAACATGCGTTATAGGACAAGAGTAATCACGGCGTTACTATGTTCTATAGTGGAATAATGTCCTTGCGTAGTATCAACTGGATCGAATGTTGGAAAGGGGTATGCGAGGGGACACACAAACATACAGACAGATTGGAAGCAATGTAGACTACAACGCATCACTTCCAATTCAAGCAACATACAGAACTAAAACAGGCAGTTTAGAATGAGTCTGACAGGTGAGTCTTCTCACACCTGCGGTTAGACGTATTTTCATTGGTGATTTTTATTTCTCCAAAATCATATATCGGCAACACGTGATCATGATTAGAGCTATAAATACTCCGCTCCCAAAAACACAGTCTTCAAAGCGTATTTTAATTAGCAACAAAGACAACTTTTCATTTAAAGTTAAGGCCGTGCCTGTGCAGGCCATGAAGACGGAGGTACAGCTCCACTCATTCTAAACCTCGACAGTGGACAGAGGTAGCTGTCAGCTTCACGGCCCAATCGCTTTACCCACAAGCAAGGACAGCGCCCCTGATGTCTGCTGAACAGGAGGCTAGGCTGACAACAGAGCCGGTCTGGACACTTCGTGCAACAGAAAAGTCTCTTATCTCTACTGTACAACAAACAATACTTCCTGGCCATTCGGTACGTAGCCTAGTCAAGACCACGAATTAGCTATCCAGGGACACTTTACATTCCCCCTAACATCGTTCAAAGCAAGTGTTCACTGTCATGAGACTACCCGCTGGAGGATAAATAAACTCTGCAATTTTTAATTCGCTGCCATGAATATTAATACGAACTACTCACATTTCGGCAACAACATTACTTCCTGCCATGTTTTTCTACATATCTAATCATCTACGTCACTCCACGTCCTTCTTAAGAAAATGTCAGTCGCTTAGCCAGTCCAAAAATTCTCCGCCCGTTACGAAAAATGAAGGTTCATTACCGTGTTCACAGGAGCCAAAGAATGGGCTTTATGGGTCACCTACATCCACTTCACATCCTCACACTTTTCATTCTTAAGCTCCACTGTGATGTCCTCCTCCCACTTCGGCCTACGTGCAGAAGTTGTTTCTATCCATCAGGTGTTCCTATTAAACTTTTGTACTTATCGATGCCACAGCTTCTTCTGCAACTAGCATTCACTCAAATAGTCCAGAAATTCCCTTCTGTTATGGATGTCAAGAGTTCATTACGGTGTTCACAGGAATTTATCTTTTTTAAAGGGGGAAACATTAACTAGAATAGAAGGTTCTTTTAGTATACAATGTGAAATATCAAGGCCAGGCAAAGTGAAATATAGTGCATAATACTGTTAAATCACAGTGACTGCTAAATTAATTTTTAGCGAACCGTTTTACGTGTATTAAGAATTACTGACATAGCGAAACTGTAAAGACTGTGGCCTGTGTTGTTCTTCCCTCCTACAGACCAAAAACTGCCGCTAGCTTGGGCCCAAAGTTCACGAGTGTGAAGGCAGTAAGAAATTTAAGAGCAATGCTTATGGCTGACTTGCTGAACCCGGTACAACACTTGTGTATTTCACAACGACGCCAGCTGAAGAATGGCGCGCCACTTCTGCAGCATAATGGCGGCAGTAGGACTATTAATAATTATTGACTATTAATAATCCTGGCCGAAGGTCAGTCGGACCGTGTCTACTTGCCAAGCGGTGGTACCGCTGTCCGTTCCCAAACTACGGACCTCATGTCTCAGGGGCTCTTCGAAGTGTCCGACAGGTCTGACATAACCCGAACGGTGGTACCGGCGCTTGCAGTCGCGGAAACAACAGCGACAGTGGGCCTGTTGTCTGAGTTCACATCCAAATACCCTAGTGACGTACATGCTTATAAAAAGTACTCAAAACCTCGCACAACTACGAGCAGTAAATCTGCCATTTTAAATTCTTACAAAAGCAACTGTTTGCTTTTATTATCATTATTCACTACAGCAGACAGACGTTTGGAAGCCCGGGGTACACTCTTCAACAAAATCAAGCGGCCTGAAATTTCGTCCCGCTCAAGAAGTGATGTAACATGCAGTTGCCTTCACAATTCGAGTCGTCTTACTTACCCTATATTTGTAAATTCGTGGCGTTTCTCTGTCTTCCATTCATTACGATCAATCACCCCTCTTATATATCAACCAAAGATACCTATACATTAATTTAATTTTCCCATGCGTACGGTTAGCTAGCTCTGCTGCCAGGGATGGACTAGGCGACAGGGTTGTTCTTACATGTGGCAGGCATAGCCGAGCCCGTTAACGTGGTAGCAGTACTGTTCGGAAACGAACTACGTTGGTTCGAGTCTCCCGGGAGACCGGGCGTTTGAAACAAGTAGGAAATTACTTACAGATCCTTTAGGTAAACACGCCCCCCCCCCCGACCTTGGAGGGATGGACATAAGGGCGCTGAAGCGCGAACGGTTCCGTCGGTCCGCGAGGAAGACTATGGGGGCCACCGGAGCACCCACCGGCGGGTGCAGTGAGCGTTGAGTGTGAAACGGAGACAGAATGCGAGGACAATTCAGTGTGCCCCGTTAGGCAGGAGGCGAAGTGCGGACAGGGGTGATTGTGTACCTACATATGCGCACCATGCAGAGGACTTGCTCCAGGTATATAATCACTGTTTTCCTTAAATGAGAGTTTTGGATAGGTCAATGAGTACATGCTTTTTTATATTTTTTTCTGTTATGTCGCCTTGGAATTTTCGGACAGTGTTGAAATGGATGCAGTTGATTTAGTGTGAATAAAACTGGCATTCGCAATAAAAAGTCCCAGTATCGGCATATATATATATATATATATATATATATATATGGATATGTTTTATGTTTTATACTCACGAACCCTCAATCAAACTGTGCAGTAACACATCCATTGTTTAATTATACGTTTCAAAAGTTATTTTGGCTACATTGGCGGGGCTAGAAATGCGAGTGACGCAGATATTACTGTTATTTTTCCGTAATTATTTTTCTTTGTTTACCGACATTCTGATTTAGAAGGATCGTGTTCGATTGGGACTTTAACAGGGCAAGTGAATCTCGTTGATGCGTGTGGGCCGTAGCGAGTCACGAGATCTGACGAAGTCTTACTGGCTACACTGATGATGGTGGTTATGAAAACCGAATGATCACAGATCTATCAATCTGGTTGTGAATCTTCCCATCAGGAGACGCCCAGGTGTACTTATGAATGTTTCGGTGTGGGAATATCGTGCTCTTAACAACTAAATTTTTTGATGTGGCAAAGTTTACTATTCTAATAATATTATCATTACTATCCTGATGTAGGCTCTCATTCCCACTTGTCGGTTTGAAAATATCCTCTCTCCCCACTTCTGCATTAAAATCTCCAAAGAGAATTTTCATTTCGTAGTTACGAAAATGATGGAAAACTTTTCTCCTTAGTGCTAACAACTCTACTCTCTTAACTGCTGATACTATTCTGTGGTGTACAGAGAATCCTGTTCTCAACTGATGATTCTCATTTCCTTTTCCACAGAAAAAAGTATAATCCCCTGCTCTTATTGTGCCCTCTCTGTCCCACCTAACCTCCTGCACACCCACTGAATCTAATTTATACCTAGCCAATTCCCTGGCTGCTGCTGTAAATGAACCTGCCCTATACAGGCTTCTAACATTCCTAGTACCAAATCTCATGTCCCTCTTTCGTTGCTTAGGTTGTACCAAACATCAGTCCTGGTCCGAGATTTTGTCTATGAATATTTCGAAACAAAATACGCTTTATCAGGGAGGAGTTGTTAGCACCTCGCCCAACCCCAAAGCTGAAGGATCACACCTTGTCGGCTGTCCGCGACTTCTTATTCAATACATTCGCAGCTACCCTCCATATCGGAGGCCGTTCTTCCATCCGCAACCTCAGGACGCGCCATGCCGTGGTGACAAGGACCCACTTATCACATGGAATTAGCACTAATATGTACTTAAGTATACACCCGTAATGTCTTTGCAAGAGGGACAAATACGTGCATCTCATTATGATGAGTATACAAAAAAGACTGACTTACTGACTACTTACTTACTTACTACTTACTTACTTATGCCATGGAGCAGAGTCCTTCTTGAGAAGCTAACCGGTTTTTAACTAGTGAAGAAATTCCCCGCATTTCATGGAACCCGAAGGCTCATTACCGCATTCACAAGTGCTCGCCACCTATCCATATCCTCAGCCAGATCGATCCAGGCCATGCCTCCCCATCCCACTTCCTCAAGATTCATCTTAATATTATCCTCCCATCTACGCCTGGGTTTTCCAAGTGGTATACAGCGAAGAGTCATGCTCCTTCAGAGGTTAAATTAACACTATATTGCCTATTAAAACAACATGTCAAGGCATTTCCTGTTTACAGTACTGGAGAGGGATGATGCAATAAAAATAATATTTACTTCTTGGAGAGGTATGCATTTTATAACTCATAAATTTCTGGTAAGGAGTAGTAGGCCTGCCTGAAATATTATTTGTTGGTGGACTTCTTGCTCCAGTGCTAATAAGACAATAAACAACAATCATAGAAATCTTCCATATAAAACGCATACACCCCATACGAGACCGACAGACTTGCAGCCAGTGAGGAAAGATGTCACTTCCGTAATACGAGACATGCAGGCATGGCGTTCGCGGTCGTAGCTGTAGCATCCGGTTACAAAAAGCTAGGAAAATCAAATCAGTATGTCAGTACGAAATACTACTAGAAAATTGCAGGCAGCCATTACATCATAAAGACCTATTATTTTTCGAGTCTACTAGTCTGCGCAAAACATCGGAAGCCATACAAGCGGTGGGGAATCTGCCAGAGTATTAAAACCGGATGCAATGATACATGTTTTGTAAGAGATACAAGAGATAATACAGAGGATTATAAACAAAAGAGAAACGATGCTACAACAATTTGTATAAAGAACAAACGTAAAATGGTAATGAAATAGTATCCCTGCAAAATAGGAACTACACAAAAAAAAACGTAGGAAATTCCATAAAAATGCAAATTACTTATCTAGACAGTACAAACCCAGAAATAGGCTAGACAGTACGAACCCAGAAATAGGAATATCAGAAAACAAAATTGGAATGTGTTACCCGAGGAAGTTCATACAATAGAGAGCTGGAAAAAATATTTCCAGATTGATCAACAAAATACAGCTACGGCAGAAAATTATGAGAATGAAACCCCAGATTTGCCGGATAAAATTTCGAAGAACCGACATACGAAGAAGCATCTACAATTATAAAGAATTTTATGAAATTTAGAGCACCAGTAACAGACAATATTAATGCAGAATTAATATAAACAGCATGACCACAAGACGTACAGAAGATTTTACAGATTATTATAGAACATATGCAATCACGAAGGACTGTCTAATGAAAGGTACTTGGTACCAATATGCCCATTAAACAATAAGGGAGATAAATCGGAATGCTGTAAGTGCAGAGGAATTTCGATACTCACCGTAGTAAACAATAAACTGGCAGATGCAATAAATAATAGGCTGACACAATACGCAGGACACCTAACAGGAGAATATCAAAATGGATTCAGAAATAGTAAAGCTACTACTGACAACATATATATTATGTATCAGATACTTAAAAAATGCTATGAATACCTAATTGTAGATTTTATATAGTGATTTTAAGACGGCATTTGACAAAATAAATGGACAGGAGGTTATCCAAGGATAAGATGAAATACGAATTCCGAAAAAAAAAACTTATAAGGCTCATCAAAATGACAAATAAATATACAACAGCTAGTGTAACAGCCGAAAACATAACAGATTACGTTTATATTTCAACAGAGGCACACCAAGAAGACATATTTTCTACAACTTTATTTAATCTAGTTTTGGACGCAGAATTTTAAAAAAACTGCCACATCAAAAAATGTAGTTGTTAAGAGAACGATGATCTCGCACCGAAACATTCACAAATAAGCCTGGACCTATCCGGATGGGAAAAGTCACAACCAGACTGATCACATATTGATAGATAGGAGATAGCATTCGAGTATGCTCGATGTGCGATCTTTCAGGGTAGCAGGCTGTGATATTGATCACTATTTGGTAGTGCAAAAGATAGGGAAGGACTTGCAGTCAGTAAATCAGCAGCACAGAAGTTTGTGTGGAGAGATTTAATCTCAGGAAGCTAAGTGAGATGGAGGTTAGGAAACAGTACCAGATTAAGATTATAAACAGGTTTGCAGCTTTGGAGAACTTAAATGATAGCGAGGACATAAAAAGAACTTCGAAAAATATCAAAAGAATATCAAAACCGCACCTAAAGAGAGTCTATGTCTGTATGAACTGAAGCAGAATAAACCATGGTTTGATGAAGAATGTTTAGGTTTTTTAGATCAAAGGAAGCAGGCTAAAATCCAGTGCTGACAGGATCCAACCCACAGCAAAGTAGATAATCTAAACAATGTACGACATGAAGTTAGTAGACACTTCAGGAACAAACAGAAGGAAAATTTGAGAGCTAAAATTGATGACCTTGAAACTAACAGTAAGAAGGAAAATATCTGAGACTTGTATAGGGGCATCAGTGACTTTAAAAAGGGTTATCAGCCTAGAATTAATATAGTAATGGATGAGAAGGGTGATTTGGTTACAAACTCCCACAGTATCTTGGCTAGGTGGAGGAACCGATTCTCTCAGCAATTGAATGTACATGGGGTTAACGGTGTTAGGCGGGCAGAAATACATATAGCAGAGCCACTAGTGCCTAAGCCCAGTGCTTTTGAGGTGGAGATGATTACTGTAAAGCTAAACAGACACAAATCACCAGATGTTGATCAAATTCAAACCGGATTAAACAGGGGCAGAATAATTCGTTCTGAGATCCAAAGCTTATTAATTCTATTTGGAATAAGGACGAATTACCAGAGAAGTGGAAGGATCCGATCATTGTACCTGTTTATAAGAAGGGTGATGAAACAGACTGTAGAAATTACGTCGGCATATCAATTTGTCAACTACATAAAAAATTTTACCCATCATCCTGCTGTCAAAGTTAATTCCATATGCAGAAGATATTCTTAGGGATCACCAGTACGAGTTTCGACACAACAGGTCAACCACTGATCATATATTGTGCATTCGTCAAGTACTTTAGATAAAATGGGAATACAATGAAGCAGTGCCTCAGCTATTTATAGACTTCAGGAAAGCCTGTGATTCAGTTAGAAGGGAGGTGTTGGATAAAATTCTCAATGAGTTTGGTTTCCCCGTGAAACTGGTAATCCTAATACAAATGTGCCTGAATGAAACCTATAGCAGAGTCCGGGTAGGCAAACATTTGTCTGACATGTTTCCTATTAAGAATGGTTTGAAAAAGGAATATGCTTTATCGCCATTGCTTTTCAACTTCGCTTTAGAGAATGCTAATAGGAGGGTTTAGGTATACCAGAATGGTTTTAAATTAAATGGTACACAACAGCTTTTGGTTTATGCTGATGATGTCAATATATTGGGCGGAAGCATACATACTATAAAGAAAAACACAGAAGCTTTTGTAGTTGCTAGTGAGGAGAATGAACTAGAAGTAAATGCTGATAAAATTAAGTATGTGGTCCTCTCGAATCAGTATGCAGGGCGAAGCCATAACATTAAAATTGATAATAGCTACTTTGCAAGGGAACAACCTTTTTCTTTTTCTTATCCCTCAGTGTTTTGATTGGTTGGCAGCTTTCCATCTGGAATTGTTGCAAGCCATTGCTGTATAACTGTCAGCTACTGTGTTTCTGGCGACTTGCTTTAAATATTGTAGTCGAGGTCTTCCCGCGGCCTTTTTTCCAAATATTGCTCCTTCAAGGATATTTACTCCAAACTCGTTATGCCTAATTGTATGTCCTATCCATGAGTGGCATATATTTTTTAATATTTTTAAAAGTAATCGTTCTTCTTTCGCCCTTTGAAGAACTTTATCATTCGTTATTCTATCTGTCCAACAACCTTAACGAATCAAAATTCTATTCAGGAAGAATTAAGATCCGAATTAAGTCAGGGCATGCTTGTTTTCATTCGGCGCAGAATCTTTTGTCTGCCAGTTTGATATCCAAAAATATAAAGATTAAGATATACAGAACTATAATTTTCCTTGTTGTGTATGGGTGTCAAACTTGGTCTGTCACATTAACCCTTTGGCCCTGCAGCTGGATATTTACAGTTTAGCACACCATTTATGTGAAATGTGAATATTTTATGAACCAAGAAGGGTAACATTAGGAAATACACGACATTTTGTGGAGGAATAAACAAAGATGGTGAGATAAAATCTAAAAAAATAATTAAATATATTTGTTGACTAAATATATAGAAAGAATACTCTGGGGAGTAGCGGTACGTCTGTCCTATATATATGATGCATGGTGCCTAAAGGTTAAGGGAGGAACGCAGGCTGAGCGTGTCTGATTACAGAGTGCTGAGAAGAATATTTGGGCATAAGAAGAATGAGATAACGGGAGAGTGCAGAAAACTACGTAATGAGGAACTTAATGATCTGTACTCCTCACCAAACATTATTCGGGTGATCAAATATGGAAGAATGAAAAGGGCGGGCGTGTAGCATGTATGTGGGTAGAGGAGAGTTTCATATTGCGTTTTGGAGGGTAAACCTGACAGAAAGAGGATAACATTAAGATGGATCTTCAAGAAGTAAGATGGAGGGGCAAGGACTGGATCGTTCTTTTTCAGTTTAGGGACATGTGCCACGCTCTTGTAAACGCTGTAATGAACCTTTGGATTCCATAAAATGCGGAAAATTTCTTGACTAGCTGGCAACCGGTTAGCTTCACAAGAAGGGCTCTGCACCATGCAGTAAGTAAGTAAGATAAAAAACTATATTTAAGTAGTGATTTAAGTTCTAAGCTAAAGCAACTTGCTGCATATGCTGACGATGTGGCCCTTATACTTGAAACTAACGAGGCACAATTTAATAGCAGAAGCTGAATGGGTCTCTACATAAATGAAGATAAGACCAAATACAAGCACATTAAAAGGGCAAATCAAAGAAATATGTTCCTACACATTAATAACTTTTCTTTTGACAAAGTTTGTAACTTTGTATATTTGGGTTCTCTATTGAATGACAGTAAGCTTAGGCAATCTGAAATTTCTGAAAGAATTTGCAAAGGAAACAGAGCGTACTATGCAAATGCAAAACTTTTAAGATCAAAATTCTTAAAAAGAAATACAAAAATGAAAATTTATTTAAACCTTATTAGACCTGTAGTTATAAGTGCCTTTCAGACGTGGATTCTCAACGAAGATAAAAATGGGCCCCGTATATGTGAAGGGCAGTTCTTAAGAAAGATATTTGGCCCACTACAACTGGGATGCAATGCTGAATTCGATTGTTCAGTTCATGCAGCAGACATCGTATTATTAAAAAGCTCAAAGGATGAGATGGTTAGGCCACGTACGTAGAACGGACTTCCCAAGGATGGTTAAAATAATATTGGAACGGAAACCAACGGCGAGCCGACGGACAGAAAGACCAAGAATAATTTTATGTTTTGTTGACCGTGCATCCCTGTATAATCTTGTAAATACAACCAACTTCGTGCACAATTTTTCTTAGTAGGTTCATTTCTTTTCTCTACATGTTTCGGGCGACTATGTGGCCATCATCAGAAGCAACAACTGTATTTATGCGACAGTTGGTACTTGTTACTCTGCATGGATGACTGTTTGGTATGCATACCAGACAGTTATCCATAGTCGCCCCTAGTCGCCCGAAACATGTAGAGAAAAGAAATAAACATACTAAGAAAACTTGTGCACCAAGTTAGCTTTATTTACAAGACCAAGAATAAGATAGCTGGATGATGTGTGTAACGATATGAAGGTGATGAAAGTGACATCTGGGAAGAATAGGAAGGCTTGGAATGACCTGGCTGAGAAAGCCAAAACCCACAAAGGGTTGTAAAGCTAATGGAAAAAGAAGAAGAAGAAAAAGAAGAAGAAAAGAAGAAGAGTAGTGATATTCAAAGACAAATCGATACAGGGAAAACGGGGGAAAAAAATCTTTTGTTTCATAAAGCAAAATTAAGTACCGTATAATCCAGATGGAATACGAATGGAGAAATGGTATAGCGCGGTTGGGAATTTGAAAACTGAAGTAAATGTTAGGAAAGAGTAGAAAGGGACAGGTAACCCTCACAACGAGTTGCATAAGTCTATAATTTTAAATGCACGGGAACGCAGATGGAAGTGAAAAACTTCTGAACAGTAAGTGGTTAAACATAAACGAGGAAAAAGCGAATAAGAAATTAAGCAATTGTGCTAAGATCATAGAATTGGCGCATTTACGCATACTTTTATGCGACATAAAAAGCAAATGTGAAAACCAAATAGTACAAAGATCTGGAGTTCAGGACGAAGAATTTAAGCAAATAGCGACAGAAAGATTATATATTACAAATACTGAACATATAACAAAAAGTTGATAACACTTATTCTAAAAGACAAGTTGAATGTACATCGCAGAAAACCTGTTGTTAACAGCCACATTCCTCGGAGATATTTTTTTCACTTTATTCTTTCGCTCCATAATTTGGAGTAAACTTGCCATAGGCCTTCGATAAGAATTATTATTATAATTATCATAACTATTCTTGGCATTATGACTGATACACTCCATTCATCGCATTTCATGTTACTTTGGTATTATGTATGAAACATACGTAATATGTGACTACAATGTAATTTAAAGGTTACTTTTTTAATAATTTAACACTGACTTGTAATAAAAATAATTGCACAGCTTTGTCTTTTGTTTCTGTCCTAGCTTTCTTCTTGCCTTGAATTTATTTAGTTATATTCTAGTGCCTGTGCTCTCTTTGTACCTGGCAAACCAGGCTGTTCAGCCGATAAGTAAATAATCCCCCCCCCCGCCATGGTGCTGCGGCCCAACGCGTACCATGGCCTTCTCATTCTTGAGGTTTCTAGATCACACACAACGACGCATCACAGTCGGTAGGACTCCTCTGGACGACTGATCAGCTCGTGGCAGAGACCTCTACCTGACAACACAACAACACTCACAACAGACAACACATCCACGCCCCCGTTGGGATTCGAACCCACAATATCAGCAGGCGAGCGGCCGCAGACCTACGCCTCAGAACGCGCGGCCACTGGAACCGGCAAATAAATAAATAAACAAATAAAAACGCTTATTATTATTATTATTATTATTATTGCTATTATTACACGCTTAGACATCAGAGACGATGTGTGAACATGATCTGCGGCGAAGTAAGCGATGAACCGTTAATGACTGTCAGATGTGAGGTAATACAGGCAGAGATTGTACTGTTACAGCTCTGTGTTTGACCACGTACAATTAAATCTGCCGTAATACATGCATTTATTCATTATAGATGAGAAGAGAACAGCGCTCTTCTGGATTATGAGTGGTAATCCCCCACCGACGTTTCGGGACAATCTACAAGTCCCATCTTCAAGGGTAAAGAAAATATAGAATCTTGGCCCTTGAAGTTGGTACCCATAGGTGGTCCCGAAACGTCATGAAGGAATTACCACTACTCGCTGCGTAACAGCAAGAAGATTGCAGTTCTCAACTGCTTCGCGGCGGAAGCTTGAAAGTACTCATTTAAAGTTTATTTACTTTTTTTGGTTTCTTGAATGACACTTGTGGTAGTGCAGCTTACAGAGCGTCGAATGATCTGTTTATGGAAACAATGAATTCTAAAGGATGCTGAAGGAGGCGGTCGTGGCCTAATTTGATATTCTATAACGGCATTTGCCCGGGACCAAGCAGAACTAGCAAAATCTCAGCGCAGTCGTTCTTTGAACTGACAATGGAACCCGGATATCCTGCATAGGAAGCAGAACCCCAAGAACTGGAGTACTCACTGGGCCTACACGCAGTAAACAACTACGTACGGTTGTATGACCGCTAGTATCTGTAAAAGCCTACACGCAGTAAATAAATGACCTATGGTTTTATACCGCTAGTACCTCAAAACTCTGCGAGCGGTAAATGACGTATCTTGTTATAGCCGCTAGTATCCCCAAACTCAACTGACAAGCAAAAAACGACGCATGTTTGTATGATCGCTAGTATTCCCAAACTTAGCCCACACGCCGTAAATAATGACCTATGCCTTTATGTACGCCAGTACGTACAACCACTCCGTTCTCGACCTCTCTCGCACACAGCCGTCATCTTTTCTTAGCAGCCACAACTTTTAGCGTCCTGGGGGGGGGGGGGGAGACAAAAACATTTACATCTTTACCTTTTCACCAATTTTTTTTCCCTCCTTCAATTTTTTTAGA
>Ga0123354_10005674_pt1 | contig 18247 bp, 15 predicted proteins | sample TergutLab28metaG_2_FD_97872 | JGI IMG/M metagenome (GOLD analysis project Ga0123354, IMG submission 97872) | Labiotermes labralis P4 segment gut microbial communities from Petit-Saut dam, French Guiana - Lab288 P4 | ecosystem: Host-associated > Arthropoda: Insects > Digestive system > Gut ...
ACATACGGAACAAGATAACAAGTCAGGGTTGCTGTGCCGGCAACCTTGATTACATTGAACCAGTGCGCTTTCCCTTTTTCAACTAACCAGTAAATGACAGCATAAGCTCCGGCAGATATAGCAGTGCAATAAAATACCCAGGGAGGCGTTGCTTGTATTTTTGAGATTATCCAAAATTTACGAGAGATAAATCCTGCAAGCAATAAAGAGGCGACTATAACTAAGGCTGCGATTATTTTTTTGCGATTATTCACATGTATGTATTTCGTACTGATAAGCGAGAGAATCATTCCTCCCATCGCAAGAGCTACGTGAGCGCCGTTTCCTATGCGCAGTATGCCGAGAAATTCATCTAAAAAATTTCCATCAGGGAGATTCAAGAATGGAGTTCCTTCGCGAGTTGCACTCAGAAGGATACACAAGGCAATAAATACCAGCCAGACAAGAACAAGATATTTCAGCCGGTTGCGGGTAAACAGATAGACAAAGGCGCAAACTAAGTAAGTCCATCCTATCAAACCCAATATGCCCCACCAGTGAGCCTGAAATATACCTCCTTCCGAATCCCGGAAAATGATAGCCAGATAAATTAAAAGCAATATTCCTGCAATCTTTAACAGCGTATAAAGTCGATTTATGAGAGGTTTTCCCGAATGAGGATAGGCATTCCAGACAAGCAAAAAGCCAATGACCATCAGTGTTCTGTAAGCAAAATGTGAAAGACCGCTTTCCGAAGAGATTCCCGATTCCGTATTGACAATAAATACACCCATTAAAAGCAGAGCCAGCGAACGGGTCAGAATATGCCCAACGGTACTTACTCCCGATAATCCTTTGCTAAATCTTCGTTCAATAGCAAACGGGATAGACATCCCAAGCACAAAAAGGAAGCAGGGAAAAACGGTGTCTGCCAGTCCAAGCATGTCCTGGGTTCTTTTTGCATGCTCCATCCATCCGGGAACACCGCTGATTGTCCAAAAATCATTGACAAAAATCATCAATAACATGGTTAACGCCCGTAATATGTCGATAGCTGTATTCCTCTGGGTAAAACCGGTTGCAGTCGTGTTCATGGTCAATCGTTTTTTATTGAAGCTTTTTATACGTATTTATCAATGTTTTTAGCGTAACGGCATCCGATTCGGTTTTTGTATCAGTTTTCGGGTCGTAATAGCTTTTCAGGAAACTGTCGACATCCGACCATACTGTCGTAATGATGCCTTGAAAATGCGGCGCCATTTTTTTAGTTGAACTTTCTCTGAATCGAATCATATCATTCAACTGTGCAAGAGCAATTTCCGGTTTTCTCCAGGGACAAGTTGCTACATCAAAACCTTTCATGGCAAAATAAACGGCCGTCTGGTCGGGACGTTCATAGTGCCAGTCGCAAATAAATACGTCTTTCGGAATCATATCAATAGCCCGGTAAGTATTGTTCATACTGGCTTCCCATGCTCCGATTCCGGTCGCCTGGCCATCTATCAAACGGTCGCCCCATATCATCAATCTTTTTCCTTGTGAAGCCAAGTGATCATGTATTTTGGTTACTTCACCTGCAAATAATTCCGCTTTGTCGCGTCCACTGCAACGAGGACATTGATCATCTCCGATATAAAAAACTTCGTCCATCCCGGCATGAAACAAATCAGTTTCAAATGCATCCGTCAGTTCGTCGATTAATGAAAAAACTACTTTATGTACGCCGGGATGAAGGGGACAATAGCTTTTACAGTATAATCCGTCCGGATTAGGCCAACCGGTGTAATTTTCAGTTTTCACGCGAGGTGTTTCATCAAATTCGGGATATTCGCGCAGCAAAGCGGAGTTTGTTTTTGCCCAAGACTGGTGTCCTAACAGATTAATCTGAGGAGCAATCCGGATTCCGTATTTCCGACACAATGAAACGATTCGCTTTACATCGGATTTCTTCAACGGATTCGGGTCTCTCAGTTCGGGATGGCTTTCGTAATCGTAATTATAATCTACCCGCAAGATTAATAAATTAAAATGCGCCGGCGCCAATTCTTCTTCAATAAACTTCAGAAATAAATCCAATCCGTTGACAGAAGGGGCTGCAATGGCTAATCCGCGAACAGGTAAAATCGAATCAATTTTATTTTCGCTTGTTTGTGCATACGAAAAAAACTGTATAAAACAGCATACGACAATAGATAGAATGATACGTTTCATGGGGTTAATATTTATAAAAAAAGTTTTTCATATTTGAAAATCAAATAATTAACAAAAAATATATGACTATGCTTACCTTATCTCAAACAAAATTACTGAAATTTTCTGTATTGCAGACGATTTCTGCAAAGAATTTGCACAAGAAGTTAAAAAACACCAACTTTATCCCGATGAGGGTACAAAACGTAGAAATCGCTCTTGCGAGATGAGCGATAGTGAAATAATGACCATTCTGTTATGTTTTCACTTTGGAAGTTTTCAAAATTTTAAGCATTATTATCTGTTTTATGTAAAAGAACATTTACAGAAAGAATTTCCTAAACAATTATCATACAATCGTTTTATTGAGATTGAACATAAAGTAGCCATACACATGGTACTCTTCCTAAAACTGATATGTTTTGGGGAGAAAGGATATTATTCCCGACGGTTTGGCGTGCCGTAGGTACGCTATTTGATTTGGGTTGTTCTTTTTTTTAACCTTCCTCTCCAAAATTATCTGTATAAAAAAAATTGAATTATCTTTGTGCGTTTTAAATCTAAAAACTATGGCAATAAAAATTATTGAAGTAAAGAGTAAAGAACAACTCAAGGAATTTGTAAAATTCAATATAGAACTTTACAAAAATAATCCTTATCATGTTCCCGGATTGATTTCGGATGAGTTAATGACTTTGAGCAGAGAGAAAAACCCTGCTTTTGAGTTTTGTGAGGCAAAATACTTCATGGCCTATAAAGATGAGGCGCCTGTCGGAAGGATTGCCGGTATTATCAATCATAAGGCTAACAAGACATGGAATCACAACAGTGTTCGCTTCAGTTTCGTCGATTTTATTGACGACCATGAAGTTTCAGCGGCATTGTTCAAAGCTGTCGAAAATTGGGGAAAAGCCAAAGGAATGAATATAATGCAAGGGCCATTAGGTTTTACTGATTTAGACCACGAAGGACTTCTTGTTTTTGGCTTCAACGAATTGGGAACAATGGCTACGGCTTACAGTTATCCTTATTATGCCGACCATATTGAAAAGCTTGGATTTAAAAAAGAACAGGATTGGAATGAATTCAAAATACAAATTCCGAAAGAAGTCCCTGAAAAATTCCAACGTGTAGCTGCAATTGCTTCTAAGAAATACGGACTTAAAGTAAAAAAATTCAAGAAAACAAAGGAAATCTGGCCTTATGCCACTAAAATTTTTGAGCTTGTGAACGAAACGTATAAACCTCTTTATGAATATTCCGAATTATCCCCCAAGCAAATTGAATATTATATAAAAATGTATATTCCCATGCTTCGATTGGATTTGGTTGCCTTGATAATACGGGAAGAAGATGATGCTGTTGTTGGGCTTGGGCTTACTTTGCCAAGTTTATCAAAAGCATTACAAAAATCAGAAGGAAAACTTTTTCCTACCGGTTGGGTGCATTTGTTGAAAGGAATGTATGGTAAAAGCAATAAAATTCTGGATTTGTATATTATCGGTGTTGCGCCTGAATATCAAAATAAGGGTGTCAATGCGATGATATTTACCGATTTGATACCCATTTTCAATAAATATGGTTTTGTTTATGCCGAAAGTAATCCTGAATTAGAGATAAATACCAAAGTACAATCTCAGTGGGAGTCGTATGAGACAACTCACCATAAAACAAGGAGAGCTTATATAAAAAATTTGTAAGTAGATGAATGGAAGAAAACAATAATTTGCAACAATCGGGAAATCAGGTTGAGTATGGCGATGATAACATTCAAACCCTTGAATGGTGGGAACATATTCGCCGCCGTCCGGGAATGTATATCGGAAAATTAGGGGATGGCTCTTATGCGGATGACGGGATTTATGTCCTCTTGAAAGAAGTGCTTGACAATGCTATGGATGAGTACATGATGGGGTATGGCAAATCTATCAGTATTACCATAGAAGAAGGAGTAGTTACCGTTCGCGACTATGGACGTGGCATTCCTCTGGGTAAGGTAGTCGACGCTTCTTCCAAAATGAATACCGGAGGGAAATACGATTCTAAAGCTTTCAAAAAATCTGTCGGGTTGAATGGAGTGGGGATTAAAGCAGTGAATGCCTTGTCTTCTTATATGCTGGTGCAAAGTTTTCGCGATGGAGAAGCCAAGGCTGTGGAATACAACCGTGCTCAGATTTTAGAAAATCCGCCTGTATCTTCCACGCAGGAACGTAACGGAACGTTGGTTAATTTTATTCCTGATGAAGAAATTTTTAAAGATTACCAATATAAGGATGAATATGTCGAAGCGTTGCTCAAAAATTATGTCTTTCTGAATTCAGGTTTAACCATTGAATATAACGGGAAGAAATTTTATTCCAAAAATGGATTGGTTGATTTGCTGAATGAGTACATGACTTCCGAGCCGCTTTATCCGATTATTCATCTGCAGGGAGAAGATATAGAAGTGGTTTTGACCCATGCCAATCAATATGGCGAAGAATATTATTCTTTTGTGAATGGACAACATACCACTCAAGGTGGAACTCACCTTTCCGCTTTTCGTGAATCGACCGCCAAAGTGGTCAAAGAATATTTCAATAAGAATTTTGAATTTGCCGATATTCGCAGTGGATTTATCGCTGCCATTAGCATAAAGGTGGAAGAACCGGTTTTCGAATCGCAAACGAAAACAAAATTAGGCTCGAAAGATATGGGGCCGAAAGGGCCTTCCGTTGCTAAGTTTATTGGTGATTTCATTAAAAAGGAATTGGATAATTATTTGCACAAGCATTCCGAAATCGCCGATGCCATGCTTAAAAAGATATTGGATTCGGAAAAAGAACGGAAAGCCATTGCCGGCGTTACCAAATTGGCTCGGGAGCGAGCAAAAAAGGCTAATTTGCATAACAAAAAATTGAGGGATTGTCGCATACATTATAATGATGCTAAGGGAAATGACCTCGACGAAACTTGTATTTTTATTACAGAGGGCGATTCTGCGAGCGGTTCTATCACTCAAAGCCGCGACCCGAATTTTCAGGCTGTATTCAGCTTGCGAGGTAAACCTTTGAATTGCTTTGGATTGACTAAAAAAATTGTTTACGAAAATGAAGAGTTTAATCTGCTTCAGGCTGCATTGGATATTGAAGACGGATTGGAAGGTTTGCGTTACAATAAAGTAATTATAGCTACTGATGCCGATGTCGACGGTATGCACATCCGTTTGCTGATTATCACTTTCTTTTTACAGTTCTTCCCCGATTTGATAAAAAACAATCACGTTTTTATTTTGCAAACGCCATTGTTCCGTGTACGCAATAAAAAAGAAACCATCTATTGCTATTCGGAAGAAGAACGCATTTCCGCTATCGAAAAATTGAAACCCAATCCGGAAATCACCCGGTTCAAAGGTTTGGGAGAAATTTCTCCTTCCGAATTCAAAAATTTTATCGGAACAGATTTGCGATTAGACCCTGTTACCATGAAAAAACAAGATGCCGTAAAAGAAATGCTTGAGTTTTATATGGGAAAAAACACCATGGAACGGCAAAATTTTATCATAGAAAATTTGGTCGTTGAAGAAGATATTTGAATATATTTAATTTTTGAAAAAGAAAATGATTATGAAAAATTTGTTATTATCTATTCTGGCGTTATTTTTGTTTTTTGCTTCCTGTAGTGATAAAAAAAATGAATATACTTTGACAGGAATCTTTGAAAATGACAATCTAAATGGTCAAGTAGCTTACCTCCAAAAGTATGATTTCAGTTCAAGAAACTGGCAATCCTTCGATTCGGTGCAAGTAGAAAATAAAACTTTCATATACAAAGGAATAGCTTCTGATACTCCTGCTGTATATTCAGTTTTTATTAAAGAGCCGTTTGCTCAAATACCTTTCGTTGCAGAATCAGGAAAGATTCAAATATCTGAAGACACGACATCATATATTTACTCCGTAACCGGAACTCCGATAAATGATGCCTATAACAATGTTCAGGATAAGTTTAAAATAGCGATTGAAAAATGGAAAACCAATTGGAAAAAAATAAAAGACGCTCGTGAACAAGGAGGTATTACTAAGGAGTTGTATACTGAATATCTTGAAAAGAAAGATACTGATGGAGATGAATATCAAAAGAGCGCCTTTGAGTTTGTTAAGGCAAATATCGGCAATCCGGTTGGCGAATATTACTTGCTTGACCTTTCTTACAATTTTTCTACGGAACAAGTAAGAGAGCTTCTTGCCAGTGCGAGTTCCCAATTCAAGGAATTAGAAAGAGTGAAGAAATTGGAGAAAAGATTAGACGCTAAAGAAGCTGTTGCAGAAGGGAAATCTTTTATTGATATTAAAGGAAAAGATTTAAACGGGAAAGATGTTTTATTATCCGATTATGTGGGGAAAGGCAGCGTTGTATTGGTCGATTTTTGGGCATCCTGGTGTGGCCCTTGTATAGCATCTTTACCTAAAATAGCAGAACTTCAGGAAAAACTAAAAGGGAAAAAATTTCAGATAATTGGAGTTTCTTTGGATGCAGATAAAGAAGCATGGGAAAAAGCGAGCAAAGAATATAAAGTAACCTGGCCACAATTATCCAATCTGAAAGTCTGGGACGATGAAGCTGCTCAAACTTATGGCGTAAACCTTATTCCACATACTGTTTTAATTGATACTAATGGAATTATAGTGGAAAATGACTTCGATCCGGATTTTTTAATCTTTAAAATTGAAGAGCTGTTGAATGGGGTGCAGTAAAAGAAGGTTCTCCACAAACCTCGTTCATACCTAATTTTGCAAACATAATCACCTCAGTAGCAAGTGATTATGCTAAATCCCTCAACCTTATTACTAAATATATTCCTGTCGATGCTACACAAACGCTAAAATCACTTAGAATTAACTCTTTGCAAAGAGTTATGGGCTACTCCGTACATTTCTGCCAAATCACGGTCAATCATCACTTTACAACCTCTAATCTCATAAATTCTGTTTTGGATAATTTCTAATTCCATATTGTTTGGTTTAAAATTTCAGCACAAAGAAAATCATTTGTTTTGAACATTACAAATATGCTTCCTTAACAAAAATAATTAACTTTGCGCTGTGCCGCAGGGCACATACATTTTGTTAAACACCGAAAGTGTTTGCTTAATTCTCAAAGACGAATCTAGCAGTTCAAGAGCAGAGAATGAGCAAGTTCTTCCAACCATATTTCTTCTCGAATATGGTGTGGAACTATTGCTTGTTTTGATGCTCAAGGTTTTGCTAGAACCCGTTCTTTTCAATTAAGTATTTCAGTTCCACACTTTCTTTTTTAAATAATTTCATGTCAGAGACATCGCCTTTTCCCGATATAGATATTGGGCTTGCCGTCCGTCAAAAAATGAACGAGCATGGTACAACAGTTGCGTGGCTTGCCAAGCAGGTAGGCTGCGATAGAGGCAATCTGCATAAACAACTCCATAATAAACACATCTATCCCGAACTTCTGCTTAAAATTTCTATTGCGTTGAAAACCGATTTCTTCGCCTGTTATTCTCAGCGCCTCGGAATGACGGGCACTCATATAGAATCAAAGGGAAAGGAAGCGGCGGCGAAACCACCGCTTCCTTTCCCTGCTTCTCAATAATACAAAATGTCATTCCGAACGGAGTAAGGAATCTAATGAAATATGAAAATAAGGTAGACGTTCTGAATTTGATGTAAAAATCACAACAAATGATGTGATAATCACAGAAAAATAGTGAAATAATTTAAAAAATATTCATATATTTGTAAACGAAATTCTACGATAACGATGCGTTACACGGTTAATGTATATAATATCTAATAAATGTAAATAAAATGAAGAGAATCTCAATTTTCCTATTATTTCTTCTGTCGAGTATTGCAATCAATGCGCAGGACAGAAACAATGAAGATCAGGTTGTGAAAGTGGATGCACAAGCAAGCCGCTTCAACAGTGCACCGGGCGAATTGCTGGTAAAGTTCCGTAGCGGAACGAACGCCCAACTGCGTTCGGCAAGTCCAAACAAAGTCGTTTCCGCTGTCAAGGCCATTGACGGGATTCTCAGTCAATATGCGCTTGACGAAGTAGAACAGTTACTTCCCAACGACAACCCGAAACGTGTGTTGCGTTCGGCAAAAGCCTATTCGGGACAGGAAATAAAGGAAACAAGCCTCAATCAGTTGTACCGCTTGCGAGTTTCCGCTTCGAGCGCTAAAAACAGCTACCAACTGATGGAAGAATTAAAAGCTTCGCCCGAAGTTGAATTTGCCGAGCCGAATTATTTGGTATATACATTGGGAGAACCCACCCAGGAACCGATGTATTCGTTGCAATGGGGTATTCCCGCCGTAAAATTGAACACGCTTTGGCAAAAACCAGTTACCAATTCCAAACGGCGTGTGATTGCCATTATCGACACCGGTGTGGATACCGAACACCCTGATTTAGCCGCTAATATCTGGACAAACGCTGCGGAAGCAAGCGGAATTGACAACTATGATAACGACGGCAACGGTTTTAAAAATGATATTCATGGCTGGGATTTTGTAAACAATACATCCAATGTGCGCGACAACAACTCGCACGGCACGCATTGCGCCGGTATTGCAGCTGCGGTTGGAACAAACGGCGTAGGAATTACCGGAGCCGACCCCAATGCATTGATTATGCCGCTTACCGCCCTGCAAAGCAACGGTACAGGCGATATTGCCACTATTATCAAGGCAATCAACTATGCCGCACAGAATGGCGCCGACATTATCAGTATGAGTTTCGGAACTTATGCTTATTCCATTGCTTTGGAACAGGCATTGGCACAGGCTTATCAATCATGCGTACTGGTAGGCGCGGCAGGAAATGATGGATTGCCATTATACCCTGGTTGTGTATTTCCTCCCATAGGAGGTCCTATGTTTCCCGCTGCATTTACTTTTGTGCTGGGTGTACAGGCTACGCAGCAAGGCGGAGGCTTATGCGCTTGGTCGAATTACGATTGCAGTGGACCTATTTATTCCGAATATCCAGAAGAACAACTCTATAATTATGAATTGCAAGCTCCCGGAGAAGGCATCATCTCTACCGTACCTGGCGGAAGTTACCGCGCCTACAATGGTACTTCGATGGCTGCTCCTTTGGTGGCGGGCGGTATTGCCGCTTTGCTCGACCGCAAGGAATTTGCTTCGCAGGAAATGCTTTGGGCTACCCTGATACAATCGGCATCGAACACTACGGTTGATTTCAATGCAGCTTACAGCTATACGCCGTCACCCATGCTGAATGTTGTGGCAATAGAAACAAATGATACCCTGAAAGGCGACGGTGATATGCGCCCCGATGCCGGCGAATTGATTGAAATTTATCCTACCCTGAAAAATGCAGGCGGCACAGTAAGTGATATTCACTTTAAAGTTGAATTTGCCGAATTTGAAGACCAGACTACCGCTACTATTCTGAATGGCGATACCGATTTCGGCTATACGCTTACGCCTTACTCCAAAATGAAAGCAGCTAATCCTGTACAAATCCAAATCAGCCCTAATGTGGTGGATGGCAGAATTATAAAGTTAGTGTTGAAAGCATGGTATGGCAATCACGAAGGCGAAATTTCGCAGGAACTTGTTTTAAATGTGGAAAATGGCGTGGAACTGAAAGGAATACTCACGCAGGATATGACTTTATATCCCAATACGCAATACATTGTAACTGATAATTTTGCTATTCCGACAGGAGTGAAATTGACAATTTTGCCTGGAACTATTATAAAAATAAAAGATAATAAAAGTATTGGAAGTAGCGGACAAATTTACGCAGTTGGAAAACCTGATAGTTTAATTGTATTCACTAAAGGAGATTTAGATAGTGGAAATGGCAGTATACTGTTTAGCAATAGTGACACATTGGAATATTGTAAAATAGAAAATATACAGCCAAAGATAATGCAAGTTTCTACTGAATTATCAAATTGTATAATAGTAAATAATAATATACTTGGAGGCATATATCCAGTTTATAATAACTTAGCCCTAAATAAATCCAATTTTTTTTATAATAATATGGGATTTGATAGTGGTACTAATGGATGGTTTTCTTTTAGTACATCACAATATTATAATAACGTGATAGATAATGTAACTCTACGGGGATTTTTTACTTCTTATAATAATATATTTACTGCTTATATGCCACAGTCAAATATTTTTTCAAATACCCCATATAATATTGAGGCTACAAATACCACTTTCTCAATATTTCAAACTGACCGACCTTGTTATTGGGGAAGCTCTATTGAAAGCATTGTCCGCAAAGGAATTTGGGATTTCTATACCCCTAATAGCGGTTGTTTTGGTACAATAGATTTATCCAATATGGCTACTCGTCCCTACGCCGAAGCCCACGGCATTGTCTGGAAAGTAGTCGTCAACGGCTACGATGCACAGGATGAGTTCGACCAGTTGCCGCCCTTAGGCGTAGGCAAACAAAAATTTGAAGTTTACTTCAATCGCCCAATGAATAAAAGTGTTACGCCAATGGTAGCAATGGGTGTTCGTCCGCCTTATACCCAAAATGCCATTGCAGAAGACGGCAGTTGGAACGATGCCGGCGATATTTATACCGCTTATTACACGGTGAAAGCCGCCAGCGCCACCGACGGATTAAACCGCATCTATGTGGCAAATGCACAGGATAATGAATTCTTTGATATACCTTTCGAAAATCAGCGTTTTAATGTTGTCGTGCAATCTGCCGGCTCGCTCAGCACAGGTTTTGAAGCTACGCCGGGTCTTGGCAAAGTGGATTTGGAATGGGAAGCTCCCGAAGGTTATTTCGATGATTTGATGGGCTACAACATGTATCGCTACACCTACGATGCCGCAACAGAAACTTATTCCGATACGGTGCAAATCAATCAAGCGCTGTTGATTGACCCCGAATATACAGATTTCGATGTAGTCCCCGGTAAAACCTACAACTACATGTACAAAGTATTGCGTACCAGCCTGACGGAAAACGATTTTTCGCGCGCAGTATCCGCAACACCGTTTACCGCCGCTAAAGGCGATTCCAACGGCGACCTCAACATCAATGTTGTGGATGTAGTAACTACAGTTAATTATATCATGGGGCAAGACCCGAAACCATTCATTTTCGATGCTGCCGACGTCAATTCCGATAGCGCCGTCGATGTGCTGGATGTGGTCGGCACTGTTAATTTGATATTTAATCCGCAGGCAGCTCCTGCCATGCGGGCGAGTTCGGCTGCAATCTATTCTGTCGAAAACGGCATATTGTATGTAGAATCGCCGGTTGCATTGGGTGGCGTACAATTCAAAATCAAAGCAGATAAAAATTTGACGTCTATCAACACATTGGAAGCTCTAAACGGTTTTGAACAAGCCTCCGGCTGGCTCAACGACGATACTTATCTGTTGCTGGCTTATAGCATGAGCGGCAAGGAAATCGCCGCAGGCAAACAAGCCTTATTACAAATCGGTAAAAATGCCGTAATCGACCAAGTAATATTGTCCGATACGCACGGGAATAATGTGATTGCCGTTAACAACAGTTCCACCAATCTGGTAAAAATAGAAGGAAATCAGTTGTTAAAAATTTTCCCCAATCCATTTAAGGAAACGCTGAATATTACGACGACAATCGGTTTCAATACAAACACCAAAGTAGATATTGTGTTTACCGATTTGACAGGACGGGAAATCGATCGAATTAGTGGTGTATCTGTACAAAGCGGGACATACCATTACGTTTGGAATCCGCGCAAGCTGCATAGTGGCATTTATTTCTGTACGTTGCGCATAAACGGCAGGGCGATACAAACAGAGAAAGTGGTTTGTAACCCCTAAAAAACTACCCCAAAATCCCCTAAAGGGGACTTTGGTGTGTAAAAAGACCATAGTTCAATTATAAAAATGAATTTAGTCATACAAAAATGATAAAATAACCGCGCCAAAGTCCCCTTTAGGGGATTTAGGGGTAAAAGAATTATGTATGAAAAAAATTATCATCATATTATGTTTTAGTTGTTTTGCGCATGGATTTTTGCTCTCTGCGCAAAACATAATGAAAACAGGATTGTACGAGGTAACTCCCAATGAGGAATTTACCGTCGAGATTGAAGTGAATAATGCGGAACCGTTTGTCGCTTTTCAGGTAGATATTCCCTTACCCGAAAATTTCAGTTATGTAAACGGTTCGGCTATGCTCAATGCCTCCCGCGCCAGCGGTCATCTGTTCAGCGCCGGTTTGCAGGCAGGAAACGTACTTCGCTTAATTGCCTATTCTACTGGAAATTCAGCATTTACCGGCAATTCGGGCGTGGTGGCAAATTTCAGGTTAAAGTCGGGCAAAATACCGGGCGATTTTCCGCTTCTGCTTCAGAATGTCTTGCTTGGCGGCAGTCAATCGCAAAACATACTGACCGGTACACAAGACGGCAATATAACGCTTGTCGCACCACGTATTTCCTTGTCGTCCGGAACATTAGATTTTGGACGAGTGGCATTGCAAAGCGTTGCCGGTTTGAATCTGCAAATAAGTAATACCGGTAACAGCGAGTTGATTATCAATAGTCTTGCTTTTACCGGCAGCCAGTTTTCCACTTCGGAAACTATGCCAATCAGTATTGCAGCGAACAGTAGCCGGAATATCACAGTGAATTTTGCGCCAACAGCCAAAGGAGTTCTCAACAGTCAGTTGTATGTTTCGAGCAACGATCCTGATCAGGCTGCTCTAACCGTTTCGCTTCAGGCAGTCGCTTACGCGGTCAACGAGTTGCACACAGGAAATTTAAACGGCGCTTCCAATTCTACCCAAACATTGGAGTTCTCCATTAATAATATGGAAAACTTTACCGGTTTTCAGTTTGATATGGCTTTGCCGGAACCCATGAGTTACGTGGAAAATTCGGTGCAACTTTTCCGCGCCAACGGACATTCGGTTGTTGTGAATCAGATAGATGACCATACTTTGCGGGTGCTGGCTTTTTCTGTAAGCAATGCTGTTTTTACCGGTACGGAAGGGAAAATTTTAAGTCTGGATTTCCAATTGGAAGGCAATGCCGGCGCTTATCCGCTTTCGATTAGCAATGTTATGATTGTGGATAATTCGGCGGTAAATATTGTTTCGGATTTTTACCCGGGAATCTTGCAAATTACATCAGCAAAGATAGTAGCAGACGATACGATGGATTTTGGAAATGTTTCCATTTTGGAAGAAAAAGAAATGAATTATCGAATTTACAACTATGGACAAGAACCGCTGGTAATTGACCGGCTTCTTTTCTCCAACCCTTGTTTTACGACTTCCCAGACACTTCCGCTTACCATACTGCCGGCTGAATCTTTTGATTTGAAAGTAAAGTTTCAAAAAAATGAAAAAAGCGTAGAAACAGGTGATTTGAAAATTTTCAGTAACGATCCCGAAAAAAATCCGTTTGTTGTTCAACTGTCTGCAAATGCTTATATTCCGAATATTTTAAAGGTGGATTCTCAAAGTATGAATATAGGGGATACTCAAACGGAAATAGCGATTGAGATTGAAAATGAAGAAGATTTTGTTGCTTTCCAGTTTGATTTGACTTTTCCTGCCGGCATTGTCCCTGATATAAGCAACATTGCATTGACCGAACGGAAACAAGACCATATCGTTTCTGCCGTTATCTTACCGGATAACTCGTTGCGGATAATGGCTTACAGTCTCACTCAAAAACCTTTTTCAGGCAAGTCGGGAGCTGTTCTGAAAATTCCGTTTACTGTCGAAACGGCTTTGTCAATAGGCACATACAATTTATCGCTGAGCAATTCGCTGATTAGCAGCCCTCAATCTGAAAATGTCTTATGGGATGTCGAAGCAGGTATTTTAACTGTAGATAAGATGATGCAAACCATTACATTCGATGCATTACCGGAAAAAGCTTACGGCGACCCGGTATTTGAATTACAAGCGAGCGTTAATTCCAATTTGCCTGTTGCGTTTGAAAGTTCCAATCTGAATGTAGCAACCGTTTCAGGCAATATGCTAACGATTGTGAACGCAGGAACGGCTACTATTACGGCTTCTGTCGCCGGAGACAATAATTATTTCGCCGCCAATCCTGTGCAGCAGCAATTAACTGTAAACAAAACTTCATTGACGGTTACACCCGAAGACGTTGTACGGGAATATGGAAAAAACAATCCGGAGTTTGTATTGATTTATTCCGGTTTCAAGAACAATGAAACGGAAGACGTATTATCCGAAAAACCGGTAGCAACAACTGACGCCAATGCGGCAAGCGATGTCGGCGATTACGATATTACGGTGAGCGGAGGTGCGGCAAATAATTATGAATTTGCGTATCTCAATGGCAAATTAACTATAAAAAAAGCTTTCCTCACCATCACTGCCGAAAACAAACAACGGGAACAAGGAGAAGAAAATCCGATATTTACTTTGTTATATTCCGGTTTCAAAAACGGTGAAAATGAGAGTATTTTAGATGTTTTGCCAACAATTTCTTGCACGGCAAACATAAATTCACTTGTTGGATTTTACGATATTATTTTGTCGGGCGGTTCGGATAATAATTACGATTATAGCCTGATTAATGGTAAATTAGAAGTTATAGCTCCAAACAGTTTAGGGAAAATAAATGTATCGAATATTTCAGTATATCCCAATCCTGCAAAAAATTACCTGTTTATCCAATCTGACTATCCAATTGAAAAAATAGAAATATACAATCAATCGGGAATGTGTGTTTTGATAAATGATAACGTGATAGAAAAATTGGATGTTTCGAGTTTGGCCAACGGATTTTATCTTGCCCGGATTTATGAGGACGGGATACTGGTAATCAAGAAAATTATTATCAAAAAGTGATTGATTTCAGAATTCCTGACCCCATATACCTATATCGTTGAATATGAATAAAGTATTATTTTTGCAGAGGAAACAGGAATGCCCCTGTTTTATTAAAAGCCTCAACCAATCCTTCACTTATTTGGGAATGATATAACCATAGTCAACTTTTATTTAGTTTCAATGGTGTATGGTGACATCTTAATTTCCTCAGAGGTCAGGAACTCTGAATTTTTAAAAAGAAAAACCGCAGTAAATCAATCGTTTACTGCAGTTTGCTAATTTTTGATTATCGTTTATAATCGTATTTATTTGACTTCCTCGTAAGTAACGAATAGATTATGGAGTTTTAGATTAAGTTCCTCAAAAATAGACGGAAGGAGTAGATAGGTATTATTATAAAAATTTTTGATATGAATACTAAACCAAATTTTGTCATTGTGGTGAGGCTGACCCCATAAGCCAAATTTAATCTCACCTATAAGGGTATGGTCTTTTCCAAACAGTACTTGGTAACAGTATTTATATGATTTACTGTACTTGTAATCATTGCTTTGAAATAAGGTTACATTTCCAAAAGAAAAAGTGTGCTTAAATACTTCTTTGGGATCGGATATTATTCTATGATTAAAATTGTTTTCTACTGCTGAGGTGCAGCATAAAGTTAATTTGTCAGGTTGGATGGTTGCTTCTATTTCATTTTGCATAAAATTAAAGGGTTAATACTCTTATTCATTATCTCTATGTACGGCATGGTACAGTTGATTTTATTTATAAATAGTTCATTCATTTGGAAAATTCTTTTGATTTGATTATTTTTAGTACATTTGGCGAGGATTTTAGAAAGTCAACGACTTTGAGAAAGTCTTTGTAATATAGGTTCAATTTTTCAAGGTCAGAGGGTACGAGAATAGCCTGTTAGTTGATTGACTAACAGGTTATATTGATTTTATAATGTGTACTAAAAGTGTACTGTGTGAGAAATAAAGCGTCTTTTATTGGAAATATTAGACTAAAGATTCAGTAATTGTTTCTTCTTTTGATTAAACATTATTTCATTATTCCCAAAACCTCACAATCATAACTTACTTTCGCCCTAATTTGTTCTGTTACCGTTGCTCCGAATCCATTTGTACCTCTACCGCCATTACTGCAAATACGGCAAAAAACACTAAATTAATGTAATGTAAATTCAATTTATACTTTTTCATATCGCTGTATTTTTAAAAATTAAGAGTTAATCCTATTCCTCCCGAAGGCGTTATGCCAAAATTCATAGACATATCAGATTTATGCTTCGGTTGAATAGAAGTGTTGTAAATATTTATTGCATCATTAATTCGATTATCTCCCGAAGCTTTAATTGTAAAAGAAGTAATCGAAGAAATTATAGTAACTCCATAACACACATACATAGCCGTACCATAAAAAGAAGATACAGGTACTGTTTTTTGACCACCAGTGGAAGGATCATATACCCATTTTTGTGGAACTGGAACAAAAGTACTCGCTAATCCAACACCCAAAGACGTCAAACTTATCCAACCAAAGGCTCTTGCTGTTTGGAGTCGTGAGTGACCTGATTTATAAATATCGCTTGTTCCTACATTTGTTAACAAATCGTTTGAAGCCAATATATTAACAACTTGTTCATACTTTATAGCTTTGCCATCCAAACTGACATCGCCGCTTACTACAGAAAGTACAGGTCTTTGTATTTGAGGTTCTTGTTTCACCTCTCCTTGAGTTGCTTTCACTGCTTCTTCTACTATCTTTGGCGACTGTGGTTTTTCGGGTTCATTAAATACATCTTTTGAACCGTTGACATATTTAATCATAAAAATTTCCTTAATAGCCACGTTGTAAACAGGTCCTGCCTGATTGTCAAATTTTTTGTATTTAACATATTCCGTGCCAACCTCTTGGACAAGCGATTGTATTTCATCGCCGCTTTTCAATACGATGACGTCTTGTGCCATAGCTCTAAATCCAAACAGCATCATAAAGGCAAGCAATGTGAACAATCTAAAGTTTCCCCTACTCATTTGGCTTTTCAGACTCGCCCCGTTTTTGAAATGGTTTCCGGTTTCCATTACTTTGTTTGAATTTCTGTGCTGTTGCATAGCTTTTAATTTTAAACTTGTTAGTATTCATTAATTTATAAACTCTCCAAATGATTATGCAACCACACAAAAAAGCGTGAAGCTGTTCGTTGATTGCTTATTTATGCTGAGGTATCGCCAAACACCTGCCTTACTAATAAGCACGAACAATTCACGCTCGAAAGCATGAACCTTCGCAACATATTCTCGTAAGGCTTCTAACTTGGCGATTTTCAGCAAGAGAATAAGAGCTAAAGCTCAATTATTTAAACTCAATATTTTATCTTTTTTACATATTTATTGTTTTTTTAATTTGGATGTAAAGATATTATTATTTTTCAATACTTCAACTCTTTAGTTAATAATTATTCAATATGTGGATAATCATTTGCATTTTCATCTTTCTGTTTTTACGATTTTCATGAAAAATAATTGCCCAAAACAGTTGGATTGTAAACGATGGTTTACTACTTTTGTAATGCAAAACAAATATTACTTGAAATGTTAAACCAACCGGAAGAAATAAAAGCCCACATAGAAGAGGATGAAAAAATTTTACAATTCTATGTCCGTTATGAGGAAGAAATCATACAGATGACTTCCAAACAAGAATGGGAAAAAGAGGTAGATGAATGTTTAGACGTACTGATTGACCTCTATCGACAGTTGAAAATTTTATAGAGTATTAAAAAACAATTATTATGAATGCAAGACAGGAAATTGAGAGCTTAAAAAAAGAATTTGTTTCTTTAAATACAGAAGAAGAACGTCAGGCATTTGACATTAAATTCAAAAATCATATCGCTTCTAAAACGAAGGATGAAAAGAAAGAATTTGCTGATGCTTTCGTCGATTCTGCACGAGAACAGGTAGAGAAAACGAGAAAGTTCTGTGATGAAGTGACAATCCGTTTAAAGTTAGAAGAAGTTTTAGGCGTTGTTTCAATGGCCTATATTGCACGTGAATACTTTCACAAAAGCAAGGCATGGTTTTCCCAAAAATTGAATGGAAATATCAAAAATGGTATAATATCTTCCTTTTCAGAAGAAGAATTGAAAATTTTATCCTTTGCGCTGGAAGATATTAGTGAAAAGATTAAAAATACGGCTCGTCTAATAGCTTAAATTAGCTCT
>Ga0123354_10005675_pt1 | contig 18245 bp, 11 predicted proteins | sample TergutLab28metaG_2_FD_97872 | JGI IMG/M metagenome (GOLD analysis project Ga0123354, IMG submission 97872) | Labiotermes labralis P4 segment gut microbial communities from Petit-Saut dam, French Guiana - Lab288 P4 | ecosystem: Host-associated > Arthropoda: Insects > Digestive system > Gut ...
ATATAATATTTATAATTTATTATTCATCAGACTCGCCGTCATCACTCATAACTGAATCGTTATCCGTCACCCAGTCACTATCATCTTTATCTTCACCATCGTCCTCCCATAGAATGTCATCTTTGCTTTTGCAACACTTCTTGAAAATTTGACGATAATGCTCTCCGGGATAGCTTACCATGCAGCCGACAGCTACCGCGCGACTTCTGAAGGCGGTTGAAATAAAGGTGTGGATTAGAACCGCGAACAAACTTTTTTTTCGCTTAAGAAATCGGCAAAAACTAGTGCGGATTAGATTCGAGAATATACGGTATGTCAGTAAATCTTATATGAGAGTGTTTTATATTTCTCGGAAATAGACACCATCAGTACCAAGAGACAGAAAGGTGACATAGCAGATTGTGTGATGGAGCCAGGGCCAACTGTGCTGACTGAACTGTTACCTCATAATTCAAAACTCCTTTACATGTTCTGCAAGCAAGCCCGGCCTGGAAAGACTTACACAACACCACACATGCACACACACAAAGCACATAAATTGTAAGTCCGCTTTCAGTTCCACAATATAAGCTCATACAAATTTGCAGTTCATAATTGAACACGCGAACCTCTAGTTAAAATTATGGCAGCGCGTTCCTGACTGTCCGTGTGTGGGAGTACAAAAGACCACTGCTGTATACAAAAGTCTGTACCCTTTCAGCTACCGCGAATTTTTGTTGTAAATGGTGAAAACGTTCAAGATAAATACAGCACACTTCTGTAACGTCATGAAAAAAATAACACAATTATTTAGGTTCTTGTAACACATCAACTGTAGAGTTTTATGTTTTGTTGAACGTACGTCTTATTTCAGTCTTTGTAAATAGCCAAATTGATGCAAAATTCTTTTTCTTATATTTGTTTATTCCAATTCTCTACATGTTTCGAACAACCAAGTGCTCATCATCAGGAGAGTCAATTGTATCAATACGACCTCTGGTATATGTCACTCTATGTAGGTGACCGTGTGGTATGCATACCACCAGAGGTCGTATTGATACAACTGACACTCCCGATGATGAGCACTTGGTTGCTCGAAACATGTAGATAAATGGAATAAACAAATATAAGAGAAAGAATTGTGCGTCAGTTTGTTTATTTACAAAGATCAACTGTAGAGTGTTTAACGGAGGTAAAGCGTCCGCAGCATGAAGCTGAACAATGACGTATATCTAGAGCCTTGAGTAAGAATAGATGCACATTTAGGCTATCTCCACCCCTTCACATATCTTCATGTCGTGGCGATAAGCCACAGACTATCTTACCTTTGTAACTTTGTCGCGTTTCTCTTTTCTTCTCTGCAGCGCCATTTTGCCTGCAAGTGACTTAATTTTTGTGTTTGTGTCAATAACTTCTACAACTTTCTTTTAGGGGCGCGCGTTTTTGTGTTTAATTATTTTAGTGCTCTGAGATTTCGCCCCGTTCAGTCAGAGTGTAGTATGGGCAACCCGTAGGTGTAAAAGTTTTTCGCAATCTTAGTAAATGACAAGCGCTTCTTTACATTTATAAGTACTTCATTATTATATCGCGTATTAATTTTAGCTGAACGAATAACTCCATCTCAGTAGCTAAATTTTACTAAAATATACAGGGTGGGCCACGAAAAAGTAGCCCGGGTCCGTAGCATAGCGTAAATACAGAAATTAATACAGTAGCCGTATGCTGAAATGATCTACCATCATAGAAGATGTTGCAAGTGGTTGCCTCCTGCATCAATACACAGCTCTGCACGTCTAATCATTTTGAGGTATACCCGATGTAACGTAGTGATTTTGATGGCTGCAACTGCGTGACTGATGTTGTCCTTCAGTTCCTGTATCGTGTGTGGATTTGATTCGTGTACCGTACTTTTCAAGTGTCCCCAAAAAGAATTTCTCTGAAGGACAAAATCAGCCACGCAGTTGCAGCTATCAAAATCACTATGTTACATCGGGTATACCTCAACATGGTGACAGTACGACTGTTGACTAACTGTTCAAACACTCTACGCAATATACATACTAACGTCTTAGAGAATATTAAAATAATACGTGCTAAACGGAAGGCGAGCTACTTTTTCGTGACCCACTCTATAAACATTAAGTTGTTTCTTCTTACGTGTTTTTTACCTTGACAATCATTTTGGGTAAGATCATTCAGCAACCTCAAAGTTAGAACAACAAGTTTTACTAAACATGTATAATGTAACTGACATTTGTGCGTGATAATTTATATGTATAGTACTGTGCTAAAAATATTACAAACTCACAATAAAGTTTTTAAACTGTGACGGTCTTCAACTTACGTCTGCAGTGCAAAGTCCAGTTCCTGCTTTATTAGCTGCATTTGTGTACGTTATTGAGTGGAATTTTATCCAGTAGATCTTAATAACTTTTGTTGTCAGGCTCATTCTGGATGTATAAAAAGTGCGTTGTAATTAATTCACCCGTATTGAAATGTTCAGTGTAGTTTCAGGCACATGTCATGTATGTCGTGGCTATATTAGCGTGCAATGTGGCCTAGAGTGGTTTTGGGAATGTACTCGTAGCAGCCATATTTTACAATCGTTGTTTGTTCTTGACTTTTAGAGAACCTGTAGGTTCTTGTAATATTCGTGTCCTCGATTGCATGTACCTGCTACTGCTGACCACCACAGTAGTAGTAGTAGTAGTAGCAGCAGCTACTGATGTAAATAGACACTGTCCCTCCCCACAACGTCGCTAAAGTCAAGACGGTGTAACATTTCAGAACCCTTAAATCTTTGTTGTAAATATTGTATTCCGATAGTAGAAACCTCACGCAGTGCATTTTGGGAAACCATGTAGTTAAGACACAATCGTGTATTTTCTTGATGTTCTGTAGTTTTTATCTAAGTGCAGCTGCCGTCGACACTATTCTTACAAAGTACATGACTTCTCTTAGATGTGAACAATATTTTAGTCCTTGTGCTGTTCGCGTCTTAGCTCTGTGTCCAAATTATGGCGCTGGCATATTGAATCTGTCAGAACCCTTGCTTCTTATATCTATGTCGAGCCAAGCGTTTTGTATAGCGTATCACAGCATCTAAATCGAATCGGACCAGTTCACGCTTACCACAAAGGGGTCTGTCGTGGCTCAAATCTTCTCTAGTTTCAACAGATCCACCTCTAATCCCTCCTACCCTCTCTCATGGTTAGCTTACTGCCTGATAAGTAAGCTCGTCTCATTTATTTAGAAGAACAGGTAGAGGCCGAGTGGATAACATTCCGGCTTTGTATTCGGGAGAGCTGGGATTGAGATGTCGGCTCGAAGACTAGTTATCCCGACGTGTTTAATGGTTTTTTTTCTCAATTGCTACAGATAAATGCCGGGATAAAATTCCAATTAATCCACGATCGTTTTCTACCAAACTCATTCCAGTTCATAACTGACTGATCATCTTCATCATTCGTCACTACGCAATCTGAGCTTTCGACAGTTTCTTTCAGTTAAGCCACAAAATAAATCGTTTGGTTCTTGTTTATGCAAGAACAGAAGGAGGTCTCACGTTCTTCTTCCTTGCAGGTGAGGGACATATGAAACGGTTACCGTTGCGATTTTTCAAATTCTCGCAGCAGAGTTGCTGAGGATTTCATTCTTGAGGGGTAGGACGCCCCGTCACTGGGTAATTTGTTTCCTCGGCTCGAAGACCGCTACCTTGTCCGCAAACGACGAATATCGATTATCCAGTGAAGCGGTGCCTTTTTCCAGAAGAAAGGAGCAGTCAACTGTTACCAGCTTGGTGCTGATATTTGGTACTGGTCTCGTTAAGGACGGGTTACACTTGAATATTAGTTTTTACAATTAAAATTTTTCTGTCTAAACTTATTAAAATTAAAATACATAATGTACATTTTTATTGGTTGTTTTGTATGTGAAATCATTTTCTCACATTAGGGGAAGAACAAAGACTGGAGATACTTTAGAATAAGAAACTCAAGAGAAAATTGGAACTAAGATAGAGGATGTAAAACGTGAATTAGGAAGATTACTCAGCGAGGATTTCTTAATATTAATTCTTCACAAAAAAATTGGAGTGATATGTCAAGAATAATTACGATGTGTAAGGGGCGTTTCCCGGGGGTGCAGAGGCCTGATCGTGTTACTGACCACCCACTTTTTTTTAATGCGAGAGGTCGAAGGGTTTGGCCATATACCGCCGCCTGCCCTCTGTGCCTGCACAGTCAGGTCATGGTGTGACCCCTACCTTTATTTCAAGAATAATAGCGTGAGCGGGACATTAACTTGCATGTGAGAGGCTCGCCTTCGTAGTTTCAAGTCCTACATCCCTGTCACATTCATCCGTTCTTCTCTGTCACTATCTCCACCTTACCATCAGATGCATAAAACTTGTCCTACAATAAGAACCAACAGGATGCACTATTTATTTTCAATTTATTTCAATAATTAACCTCTACATGTTTCGAGCAGGCTTACTACTCATCATCAAGAGCTACAGCTCTGTATATACAGCAATTGATGTATATACAGATTAGTACCTCCTGATGATGAGCAGTAAGGCTGCTTGAAATATGTAGAGGTTAATTATTGAAATATATTGCAAGTAAACAGAGCATCCTGTTGGTTCTTATTGTACGGATATATCACGATGCACGGTCAACAAAACATTAAATTTGTATAAAACTTATTGAATAAAATTGTACATCTCTTATTTCGTCAATACATACTACACGTTGAACCATCTCATTATTCTTGATAGCCTCAAAATTATTTTCGTCATAAGGTGTAATTGGCGTAAAATAGTTTTGTTCTCTAATGTTAGAATTTGACCTTCTGTCCCTATGGTCTAGAACTGTCTTAGCATAACTGAATCCGTGAAGCAGCGACCTTCTTCAGAATGTCACAACCCTCACTTACACAACAAATCTCACACCTCTCGTATAACATAATTGTTCATTTGGTGTTCGCAAGATGCCAGGCCCTGTTCTGTGATATTTGAAACTTGTCTTCACCTCTGTCTCTTAAAGATCCACAGTTTTTGCTACAAAAAATCACTTCATTTAACTGAAAAATTATTCACCGATTTTTTAAAGTGCCGGATCACTTTGCTATTAATTTCGGTCCAACCACATGTTTTCCGTGTCAGTAGTAGGCGTTCGAGCTATTTGTTCCCCTTCTGGAACAGACGTGTGCCTTCCTGCACAGGTTCACCAGAACAATAGTTAGCAAGAGGCAGAGAGGAAGAAATGTGTGGTAAAAAAAAGAAAGGAACGGGGAAAGAACGTCAAAAATAAAACTTTAGAAGCAGGAGAGGTAGCGAGGTATGTGAGCGCGTCAACAGTCTGTGATAGAACAATGAGCGTGGATGTTGAGGATTGTAATTACGAAATAACTTGCCTTGAAGAGCGCTAAGATGTAGTGGGAATGTTTTTTTACAAAATTCGACTAACTCTGGAATACAGACATGGACACGTTACAGGTTTTGTCCTAAGGCGATGGCCGTTCTGTGCGAATGTTTTGGTTGCGGGCAAAATGGCTGATACTCTTTGGCCTGATTTATCATCCTTAAGCCAAGCAGTTGCTGTGAAGCAGCGGAAGCAGACACAGGCTTTGTGTTGGTCACTGTGTCTCGTACATGCTTAAACCTTTAAAACACGGTAGTTACGCTATGTAATACTTACTTCAACAAAAGAAAACTCTTCCTTTTGTCCACAGAGGGCGTTTATTCGTTCCGTTTGATTCTGAAAATAAGTAACAATTATATCCTTAAACAGCATTAACAGTTCTGCCATTTTGATATAGAGTGGATGAATTTCTGTTGTTAGATAAAAGGTTAAGTAAAGCTGTCCCTGTGCGCATCATGAAGGCATGTGGGGCAGTGGACGTATAGTTTCATGCATTCTTACCTTCGTCACTAAATAGAGAGGAGAGGTTAGGTTTAGGCTTCAGCATGTTTATTTTAAGAAATGAACTGCAAATTCCCTTTGACGAAGAGTTTGCGGAGTTCTAATGTCAGTGCTTGCAGTAGGTCAGTGCTGCATAAGGAAACAATGGTTCTTTATTTTAAGAATGTCGTGGAACATGCTAATAAATTGCGTGGGGAAAATGCAGATTTTCTAATGCTACACCTGGCGTTACGTATACTATCGAATAGTCATTAAATGTGTAAGTCTTAGCTAGATTTGTATGTTTTGTTGACCGTACATCTCGGTATAATCTTTGCAAATAACCAACGTGACGCACAATTCTTTTCCATGTATGTTTATTTCTATTCTCAACATGTTTCGGACAGCTATGTGTCCATCATCAGGAGAATTAATTGTATCAATACGACACCTGGTATATGTCACTGTATGGTAGTATGCAGGTTTGGATTTCATCCAAACCTGCATACTACACGGTCATCTACATAGAGTGACATATACCAGGTATCGTATTGATACAATTAATTCTCCTGATGATGGACACATAGCTGTCCGAAACATGTAGAGAATAGAAATAAACATACATGAAAAAGAATTGTGCATCAAGTTGGTTGTTTACAAAGATCTTAGCTAGATGTACATTTACGTTGTGAACAATTTGTCTTTACGATGATCAATATCTAACAAAAACCAATGAAGTCAGTACTGAGGTTGAATTTAAGTAGTTAATGTCCCGAAAGTACAAACTAAGTGCGTAATATTTATGATCTTCAGCGTTTAGTGTAGGATCTCAAATAATGTACATTTGGCAACTCAGAACTTACGGTAAAACTACCCACTTTCGGAAAGTGTCATATTTCATAGCACAACCATCTGAATTCTCCACAAAATAAGGTATTTGATCCACTTTAATATGTAACAGTTCTCCATGCATTGCTGCCTAATTTGAAGTTATAGAATACAGATATTAGGAAGGGCGGACCTAGTGAAGTCTATTTGCAACTTGCCCTCTGTGCAAGGAACGGAAAATCACATGCACTTCGGCTTGATGAAGCCTGCGTGTGAAATTCATGTAACGACGGCAAATCTATTGACTGGCAGTGGATTCCACGAGGAGGAAAAATAAACGCAGGTCTCATTAATCCACCCCATGATTTCGTGTTTATCTTCTAACACTGTTACAGCCTTCGGTCCGGACACTCATCCATCCTGCCTGCATTTAACTTCCAACCAGCAGCAACTCGAGAACCAGACGGCCTATGTGGTAACCAACGCTATCGTCGTGAGCTCCTGATGATGGGAATAATGGTGCCCGAAACATGTTGAGCCTAACATAAGCATAATTAAGTAATAAGTAGCACCTAGTTGGATTTTATTCTTCAGTTATCAAGATGATGCACGGTCCAATACACATCAAATAAGAACGCAGCTTCGAGGGTTAGAAACCCTTCACAAATTATGCCCGAAAATTCTAACTGATTTGCCTGTACCTGTACGTTGTGTTCCCTAAACACCGGAAAGAAGTAAATTCGCTCTAATTATTGCTGTTCCGCAATATTTTTAAAAAAGGAAAAGAGCCGTAAAGCGGACCACACTAGTGATTAGTAATTTTGCTGCAACAATATTCCCTTTTCACCCAGCATGCATCACGTTTCACAGCAGGGCGGTGGAACCAGCCCTCCACTAACACATCTCACCCTATCCACCAACCATCCACCCTACGACTCTTCATCATTGTTACACACCAGCGTGTTCTGTGAACTTCTAAAACCAACCCCCTCCAATCCCCCAGAACCCCTTTTCATAGTTGTTACAGTATGCTGTCCTTCCCTCTCCCCCAAACGAGCGCGTATCTACCCCCAATACATCATGTTTCTAACTTGTAATAGCCCATTAGCAGACTAGCATTGCTATAGTAGATTTCCACTCCCTTTCCACTTTTCGCTTCCAAGCCCCGCACGCGATGCGATGTGCTTGTGTCTTATAATGGGCTCATTTGCATACTAACTCAACTAACGAGCTACCAGTCTTCTCCCGCGATGTTGCTTGCTTCCTTCTGAAACGACTTCATCATGATTCTTGTAGCCAATCACAAATTCAGAGCTTATATATTTCTGCTTGTATGTCTTAACATGCAGACTGCACCAGCGAAGGCCTCTTATTCGTCCGGCTTTCCTTAGAAATTAGCTGAAATCTTACTGAAATATACAGTTTCTTATTTATTGTGATAATATTATTTGGATAATTAGCTCATATTTCCTTTGACCAGAAAATGAATAAATGTAGCTAAATGAAAGAGTATAGGTACAACATAAGACGTGAGACATCTTTTGTTGTACTGTACGTGTATACCTCTCTCTGTAACTTCGACAGTCCGGGATGTGCATGTAAGGTCACTCATGCATTATTACAATGTTATCTTATCGTGGCATGCTGCAACAATACATGGCGCATCTTCTAAACTTACAACTTCAGAAACTGTTTCCACTTATTTTATTTTCTCCAAAGAGGTAGGGACTAAAATTAGCAAAGTTATCGTCTCCTATACCCCTCCCAAATTGTCACTCATTATCCCGCTATCACACTAATACAAAGTAACTACTGAAGCTGGAGAAATGCCGTTTAGCAAATCGTGTATCACTTAAATGAGCGTAAAATCTAAGTGTGTAGTTTTGCGTGCAAGTCGTCAAGTTTCACTTGCTGCACGTTTGCCCCTTCAAAGCGTGTAGAAGGAATACATAAGGGAAGTTCATGCCTGTCTCCTCCTGTCTCTGTCAGCAACCCACATTTCATAAAATACTGAAAGGATTCGGATTAAATTTCATCTTGTGAGTGTTCACATCAAAATTATCTGAAGAGGCTGAAATTATTCCACGATTCAGCGTAAGCTTAACCCTTTTCTTACACGCGTCTTAAATATAACTTCATCACTTTTATAAATTGTAACCTGAAAATGCAGACGTTTCACTTGAAGTATTTAGTACTTAATAAACGTAATTTAAACACAAACAACTGTGCACGCCCCCAACAACTAAAGCACCCTTAATTCATCCAAATTTAGAACTTTTTTTTCTTCAAGAGTGCAACACAGCCGAAAAAGAGAACTGTTCTTTTACTGTAGAATCATTATTTTATCTGTGCAGTATCATTGGTCACTTCCAGACGCTATTCCAAAGCGCTCGTGAGCTGACCACTCAGGAGCCACGGTTTATACGATAAGCGATCCGAGGGGAAGTAACAAACATTATGGGGCAATAAATCGCTGTCATATGTTGCAGCGTTCTGTTGTGTACCGGACTTAAGGAGTATGCACAGCCGATAACTTCGTGCTCATCCTTTCCCGTTATATATGTGCCTGTAAAGCTACAGGATTAGGGAAAGAGTATGGTGTATTGCGGGCTTTTAGTTCCGATGGCGCCAACCTTACGAAAATACATTTCCCATGCCTTTTTTTTCACCCTGGCCGGCAATGTAGTTACGTTTCATCTGGAAGCTGACAGTCAGCGCTAGTTATGTTCTGCCTGTGTATTGTAATTCAATAATTATGATAATGGAGATATTGATGACAGGTCTATTACTGCTACTTCTTCTTCTTCTTCTTCTTCTTCATCATCATCTTCTTCTTCTTGTTCTTCTACTACTCCTACTTCTTCTTCTTCTTCTTCTTCTTCTTCTTATTCTTCTTCTTCGTCTTCTTCTTCTTCTTCTTCTTCTTCTTCTTCTTCTTCTTCTTCTTCTTCTTCTTCTTCTTCTTCTTAGATGGCACTCCAGTCTCTAATGCGGACCTTCGCCACCCCAATGGACTTCTTTCAGCTATCTTTTTTTGACCTTTCTTTCTAGTTTTTAATTTTGCACCTCTTAATATCTTTTTGTACACAGTTCCACTATCTTCTTTTTTCGTCGGGATTATTACTAAATACGTGACTTACTTCTATTTTACATTCCTCTCTCTTAACATCGCCAAACCAATTCAACCAACTTAACAGAAGGTTATAGTATGTGAGTAAAATATACAGTCATTATTATGCTAAAACACGTACTGATTTACGTCATCATTGTGAGTTCAAAGGTTAAGACACGTAGGGGAATGTGTTGACCTCCCATTGTGAGCGATGTAGTCCACTATGCTGAAAATAATTCTTAATAATTTTGGGTTTCTTTGTTTATTTCATAAATCGCACGAGCGGACAGGTTCTAAAAAACTGAAAGGACTATTTTTGTGGAAGCGATTGCGATTACTATACTTATCAAACCCGAGTAAAGGGTAGGTTGTGTTTCTGGTTAACCTTCCGAAGTTGCGGGCATTTTACTATCTTCAGTTTGTGTAAAAGAGAAAATGGCTGAAGAATAAAAGGCCAAATTGATGTCACTTGTTATTTTATTTCACTTCTTATGTGCTCAACATGTTTCGGACATTAATATATCCATCATCACAAGCTTGCGACTATTCTGTTGAATTACCACATTGGTATCCGTGTTGCAGGCTGAAGCACAGCTTCAGCCTGCAACACGGATACCACTCCAACCCAACCACACCGAATCTCCAACACACACCGAACCAAGAACAATACGACCAATGTGGTAATTCAACAGAATAGTCGCAGGCTCCTGATGATGGATATATTGATGTCCGAAACATGTTGAGCACATAAGAAGTGAAATAAAATAGCAAGTGACATCAAGTTGTCTTTTATTCTTCAACTATCACAATGATGCACGGTCCAATAAACATAAGAAAATGTCTCTTCAGTAAATTGTAAATTTGTCTGTTTATTCAACCAGAAAGCAAATACAGTTTGGCGATAAGGTTACAGCGACCTAATTCAAAATATGGTTTTTAAAGTATTTGTCTAAATTATAGCTGCTGTACACGTGTATACATTACAACGCTGTTGAGGAGAGTGAAGTTGTAGAGGTCTTTCTCAGCCACTGATTCTCTATTTGCGTTCACAAACATGCGATAATTTTTAAAGGGGTGCAGATTTAGTTTAATCAGAAGCGGTGAGCTCTTGTGTATAAAAAACAATATTCATTTCTCTTTACTTAAAAAATATTTTGAACCTTAAGTAATTACAAATACATTTTTGGAGGTTACATTTTTTATTCTGAGACTGGTGAATGGCATTCCTGAAGTTGACTAAGTTTTTCAATTTCTTTGATTAAGAACCGAAATCTGGTGGACTGTGTCACAGATCTGGCGACTTGTCATCTTCTCACTCCGAATGTTTACATTCCCAATCATTGCAGTCTGCGTAGGGTACATGGTGAACAGATTGGAGCGGGAAATTTTTCTTCTCCGAATACTTCGGTTTTCCCCTCTCAATAACATTGGACTAATGCTTCATACTCATATTTGTTCATTCATCATCGACTCAATCAGTGCCTGCTCAAAACGTTTGGCGCCGTAGGTAAAGCTTGGTATTGCTGCCCCTTCTTGCACGATCAACTTCATCGCACGTGACCACACACTGATACTAAAATAATTATTTTAATAAAAGACTTTCTTGTCGATTATTTTTGAAACGCAGTCGCTTAAGCAATTTATTCCTGATGCTTAATATTTTCCACAAAATTGTATTGTTTTAGGCCAACAGTTAATTCTCCTAATAGGTTGAGCCAGCTCCGGACGCAATGTACGCCTAGATACTGATAGTGCCTCTAAATAAACCCCTAAAAAGACAAGAAAATCCCTGACCTCACCCACCGCAGAACAAGCTGTTGACTGACGTATCGCTAATAACGAAAAGCACTGATTCCTTTTATGAGGCTTATGACCTAATGATGAAGACCATGGAAAAAAAAATTTGTGTTGCAAAGAAAAAATAAAATGTATATAGCCTACCTAATATTTACGAAAATTAGACAGAAGTAGAAGAAAATACCTAGAATGAGATGGCTGGAAGAGGTAGCGAAAGATCTACAGGAAATGAAGTTTAAAAGATGGCGAGAGAAGGCAGTCGATAGGGAGGAATGGGCGTCAGTAATTAAGGAGGCCAAGGCTCTCTGAGGGTCGTACAGCCAAGACGTAAGTCAGAGGTGAGCCTTGTTAAGCGGGTCACTGTAAGGACATCGCGGCGTGTCCTCAGTTTGCGGGTGGAGGAGGCGGCATCCAAACATGGAGAGTGGCTGTGAGTGTATTGAATAAACGGTTACAGACAGTTGATAAAGGGTGGTCATCCAGCTTGGGGGGTGGTCGGTGGGCTGAAATACACCACTTTAAAAAGTCAACGTATCGTGTATTGTTACATAAGATCTCAGCTGTGGACGAATGCTGTGGAAATAAGGAAAGGAAAATGGGCACCAACTTTGAAGATATTAATGGACGTACGATGGGACAGTGTGGACTGGATTCGACCGGCTCGGATGTTGTGGATGTTGTGGACGCGGTGGAGAACCTTTGTGTTCCATGAAATGTGATACATTTATTGACTAGCTGAGAGGCTATTAGCCTTTCAAGGACTTTCTTTCAGAGAACAGGTTAGTTAGATGGATGGTTGGTTGGTTAGTTATTTTGTTTGATTATCCTTCCGTTGGCTAGGTAGCTAGTTGGTTGTTTGATTGGTTGATTGGTTGGTTGGTTGGTTGGTTGGTTGATTGGTTGGTTGATTGGTTCGTTCGTTCTTTCGTTGGCTCGTTAATCAGTCAGACCTCGGTCGGTCGGTCAAGGAGGATTCACTGACATACTGGGCGTATTGCAAAACCGGAGCAAAATTATGAAGTTTCAATTGTTACTAACAAAACAATGTCTACGCTCAGAATCCGAGGCAGATTACCCCGAGAAGATTTTGCGTGCGTTGTTCGTGTCTCTGAATTAATTTAGAGGATAACAAGACCGGGGAAACTGATTGCCTTCACTTGGGCAACTAGTTAGAGGCCAGCATGATACTAACCTACAATACAAAGGGTCGTGAAATGTCGTGATCCTTTGCGTAACAAATCATTTGAGGATCTTAAAGATAAGTGGGTCTATCGGGGAACAACACTGACAAATAAAACATAGGTCTCTGAACAATACAGGAGAAGAATGCACTACGAAATTGATTGTTGTCTATAGCTGAATTCGAAGTTTTATATTTCCTTTTAATTAAATGTATATTCAGATGGAGATGTACGTCACAATACTGTCTTGTGGCTGTTTTGTGGTCTAAAGATTGGCTTCGTACTTTGAATGACACATTCAATTAAATATGTTTGAAAATGAAATTGATTGTTATAACTGTCATTCCTCGCCACTGACAGCATCGTTACATAAAGCTTAAATGAATTAATAAAATTGTATTCGACATTCAGAGGACCGTGCATCGTGATATATTCTTATAATAAAACCAACGGGATGAACTAATTTCTCAAATTTATTTTTGGAATAGAACTCTATATGTTTCGGACAGGTTTTCTGTCCATCGTGAGGAGTCTAGTGCTGTATACACAACAATAGGTGTTTGTCATATAGGTTATGCTGGCTGCTTGCTAAACTCCTGATGATGGACTGAAAACCTGTCCGAAACATGTAGAGTTCTATTCCAAAAATAAATTTGAGAAATCAGTGCATCTCGTTGGTTTTATTATAAGAATATAAATTAGGAATTTGCATCTTTTTATGTTTTGTGTATAAGGTCATTATTTGTTAAAACACATTGCTGTGTGTACAGTGCTAGACTCCTGATGATGGACAGAGACACTGTCCAAATCATGTAGAGTTTTAGTCCAAAAATAAATTTGAGAAATCAGTGCATCTCGTTGGTTTTATTATAAGAATAATAAAAATGAGTTTAAGAATTTAATTGGATGAAAGTGAAGGATTTTAAATATTACGTAAATGGGGATTGTTGTGCAGTGTTAGGACTTACAGTACACTTAGGATAATGAAATATGGGGAGACTACGACACTGTAAGCATGTATTAATATAGGTAAACATGGAAGGTATGTGGAATTTTGATGGGATAAACTTTTTAAAATTAAACACTTGGAAAAACAAGAAAAATGGAAGAAACCTTGTAAAGTACCGTGACGGGAGATCGGCTAGCGATATTGAACATCTTTGTTTTGCTTTATCTGAAGTTACATTAGCTACATTTGATTTCATGGTAGTCGTCCTTTATCTTAATTATGGCGTTGTAAATTAATTTGATGCCACTTTCCTGTATAGGTCTACGAATTACGAAGCTCCCTACACGATTAAGAAAATGTCTTAAATCGCTCTGCAAATGTTATGTCATTACTGTTCCGACAGCATGTTTGTCGCATAAAAACTGAAAACCGAATCTTCCTGTACATCATTGACACTGGGAGTTTTGTCTTGTGCATCGAACCCAATAACGGCTTTGGAACTCAGTCAGCTTCGAACCCAAACGTAGCCTACCGGTCCGCTCTTTTACTTTCGGTAATGGCGGCCGAAGCGTGAACTGACCTTTCAAGACCATCTGCTGCCGACGTTAGAGTTGAATCATTTTTACCTTTTACTGCATTTCTACATGTGCATTGCGCGTTGGTGTGATCCGAGTTGCCAGTAATTTCCATTATTTTTAGCCCTTTATTTGAAATTCTATGAATTATGTATCGGGATTTCCTTTAGTCTAAAGAAAATCCCAATGAAATCTTAGTTCTTAGATTTTTTTTAAAAAAAGAGGCTAAAATTATAGAAATAACAAGTAACTTCGGATCATAGGCTGATAAATTAAAACTTTCCTATTATCTCTTTCAGTCGCACACGTGCACGTTTCCCTAAAGCTTCTCCTACTAGAACTACATGTGGATTTCTCATCCCCTCAGTCCAAATTCATGCCCAGCCTAATCGAAGCCTCCTATACTTCGCTCTTAACAATACTAGACGACCTGTCTTATCACACCAAATTCTTCATTGAATTATACCCCAAAGTGCTCACTGTCTTCAGTATTTTAAGCCTGTTAACTTCCATGGTTACTATACATACGACTACGTTTAATAGTAAAGTACTCTGCTGTTTGTCCACAGTTTACTTTCCTTTGTTCCTTACGATTTTTGCAATGAAGCGCTATTAGTTCCCTGTACTTTACCTGGCTTGTTGTTACAAAGGCGACACAGTCCGCTATCTATAAGGTATGATCTGAATATGTGAGTATAATTTAGGCCGATCTTAACCTTCACTACCTTGCCCTGGCTCAGACCGTTAGAAGCGTAGAGAGCCGAGTTCGATCTCAGGCCAGTCCACGTGAAACTTGCAGTGGAAAAAGTGGCACGGAGATAGATTTCTATCCGAGTACGTCGGATTTTCCTTGTTTATATCATTCCACCACCGCTCCATACTCATCCTTACCCACATGTTGCTCTTACCAGAAAGACAAACGGGCCAATCCTGGGAACCTTCCAAAAAGCAGTTCTCTTTCAGGGGTAGGGTGTCATTGAATATAAAATTACTTCCACTTTTCGACTGTTTACAGTATTGACTTGCAACTTTTAATTAGATATTAAGCCCATTAGCAATAGTATCATCTAAGGACTTAAAAAGACAGGCAATTCTAGGTACAGTAACATATGGGGAAGGAGGATGGTGGAGGCAGTTCGAAAACCAGAGTGACGCAATTTTTACACTCTAGAGAGTCGAATTTTATCAGAATCAGAGGAGAATACCGACAATCCTGACTGGTATATTCGGGGAATCCCAGCGGTAGTATTTTTTTTAATTCCGCTAGTGCGTACTGTAGGTATATTCATCGTCTCGATCTCATTCGACGCTGGATGAACTCTGCAGTAGATACAGCGAAGTTAAATCACGTATAGATCATATACACCAGTTCTGATGTATAGTCCACATATCAGTTTTGCAATTCGAACACTAATAGTTGCCAAACAAATATATGTGTTCAATGGATGCTGTGAAAAATATATGCCGACAATCTGTAGGTGCTGTTGACGGCGACGGCCTCTGTTCCCGCCGGGAAGACACTAGCCTACCGTCCCGAGACAACGCGTCGATCTAGTCTTCACATAGGACATCTGTCAACGAGTTATTTTCCTCTTGGTTGAATATAACAAAAGTGAACTAAAACTTTACTCCATTCCAAATGAAACGAGAGACATTTACTGAACGTTATCTTCTTGGGGAACTTACACATTTTTGGCTCCCACTAAGACACTCCTTAATTTCATACTGAAAAAAGGACTAAGAGGTCAAAATCGTAACACGAGACGACGTTCCATGTCGAATTCACAAAGATTGCTCTCCTGTTACTTAATGGCTTTAGTAATTTATTGGCGTTGTTGTTTTGTTGTTGTTGCTGCTGCTGCTGCTGTATTTCAGTTGTTGGAGAACTCGCTATTAACATAGGCCTACTGGTTCTATGTACGTTTAATTTTGTTTTATGTATCCTCGAAGTTTCGCATCTCCGGCACATTTGTGAACACTGACTTAAAACATGGTCTCCTTATGCAATATGTATGTAACCTATGTGGATCACCTACGTGTGTAACAATTCTCACAGCCCTACCTAAAATTATTCATAGTTATCGCCGTGAAACCGTGACCTAATGTAATTTTCACTTAGCCGCCATGTTGCTACTTTACATTCTACCAAAATATATCTTTACTAAAATGTCCACATCACTTACAAATCTGTTATCATTTATAATTTTCGTACGCTAGGGGTGCTAGTACGTCTCCAGCCTTACGACTTCGCTTGTCTGTCATGTTATTATTATTGATGGAAGAAATTCAAATTGTTGGCGTAGGGGTATCTTCCAATATCATAATATAGGTTCCAGATATCTTGATAATTGGTCAAGTGTTCGAAGTTTAAAATAAAAAAAAACACAGACACAGACACAGACACGCGATCACAACTACAGGCAGTGCGAATATTTTTAATCCCGTTCTTACTAAGAAGGAAAGTAGACTAATGTAGGTAATAAATAATAATTAATATTAATAATATATAATGCAATAATATATAAACACTTTATAACAAACCGAAAATATATTAAAAATTTGGGAGCACGTTTATTTAGTAGAATACTTGCTAATATGGAGAAACTTACTTCTTGGAACGGTCAGACAAAAAGTGCTCCCACGCCTAGTGAACCAAAAGGAATACTGCTTCACTTTATCTCTCCGCTGGACCCTGTCTGGAGCCAAATGAATCCAGTCTGCGCCCCACAACCTGCAATCGTGTTCTTTAAGATCAATTTTAATACTGCACGCCCACCTACGCCTGGACTTTCAAGTGATCTCTTCCCTTCAGGCTTTCCGACCAACAATTTGCGTGATTTTCTTTTATCTGTCGCGAGTCGTACAAGACCCCTACATCACATCTTCCTCAATTTGTTCATCCTATCATCATCTTTCACAGAGTACGATTTGTGAACGTCGTCATTACATAATTTTCTCTAGCTTCCTCTTCTTGCGTCCAAATATTCTTCGCAACACTCTGAGATCCTAAGCACATCTTCCTTCCGTTCAGCACACGTAAGACTCGTCGTCTAGTAAGACACCAACAGATTAATGAACAGAATTATGGTTGTATTTAATGTTTTATAATGCTGCGTAATTTGTTTCTTGCCGTAAAAGGAGAATGTACAATCAAGGTGTACAAGAGCAGGATATTGACAAGAATATTTGGATAAAAGACACAGGAATTTATAGGAGGACTCTCGATAGTACATGAGGAAATTTAGTGTCTGCATTGTTTTTGCTTCTGGCCGCCTTTCTCTTCGAGCCAATTATTCTCCTGAGTATCATGTTCTCAAGCCGATCTCGAGGGCCGCACGGTCTTAGGCGTGGGACTGCGGCCGCTCGCTTGCTGGTATTGTGGTTTCGAATCCCTCCCGGTGCATGAATGACTGTTCCTTATGAATGTTGTGTGTTGTCAGGTAGAGGGCTCTGTGTCGATCTGATCACTCGTCCAGAGGAGTCTTACCGAATATGGTGTGTCGGAGTGTGATCGTGAATCCTAGATAATGAGGAGGCCCTGGTTGTTGCGCCATAGAAATAAAACCCTGCTCTCAAATATCTTGAACAGTGTCCTTTCCTTAAGACGAGAGACCGAGCTGCCTTGACCGCTAAAATATAAGGGCAGCTAGGACGTCACTGGAATAATTATTAATATGGGGCCATTAAACTCAGTTTTCCACACGCAACTTCTGACACCTGATGTGTCAGTAAGGTAAAGTTCACCCTAGAACAGGCCACGAAGGTCCAGAGGATGAGTACAGTTCTATCTCTACTCTTCCTTTAACCTCGCCGCTAGATGGGGTGGGTGGTCAACGCCACGCCTCCGCCGCTTTACCCCCGGGAAAGACCCGGTACCCATTGTATAGGAGGCTGGGTGGGTCCCAGGGCCGGTCTGGACGG
>Ga0123354_10005676_pt1 | contig 18243 bp, 13 predicted proteins | sample TergutLab28metaG_2_FD_97872 | JGI IMG/M metagenome (GOLD analysis project Ga0123354, IMG submission 97872) | Labiotermes labralis P4 segment gut microbial communities from Petit-Saut dam, French Guiana - Lab288 P4 | ecosystem: Host-associated > Arthropoda: Insects > Digestive system > Gut ...
GAATGTATTAAAATAAAAGGGGCCCAAAATGCCCCCATGGGGTTTTGGTGGGCTACAATGTCTTGGATTGGGGGGGGGGGGGCTGTGCGGTCGGTCGGTTAACATGAAACTAGTCCGCCACAGTCTTCTGCCATGAATCGAATCGGATCCAGAAATGCGCCTTGAAACTTCTCCACGTCACTTAGCAGCCGTGTATACTACGGGATAAAATGTAGGTGTGCGATATCTTTGCATTATCTCCGTGCAATATATCAATGGCAAGCAGCAGTAGACTGAATATGGTGTGCATTTTTCCAATTCATGCAAGGTTTTCCTCGGTTTCACTTGTTCATAGACTAAAGGATGATATGGTGACAGTGCTGTTTCGCCGTGCCCTGTCTTCCGACATTAACATCTAAACACTTCAGCGGATGCCTGTCAATATTATTACAGTTTTGCCATGGTGCGTCCCACGCAACAATTAATACAATATTCGGCCCAACTTTATCAGCCAACTTCTAGCCTCTGCTACATATGCAGGCATTCCACTTTCCAACCTACTGCCTTCCCCAGCCAACATTTACCAGAAGGACGATAGGGCATTTCTGTGAACCTTCAAAGCTTTAATTCTTGTCATGATGTCTAGTTGTGTAGTGTCGTTTTATTGCGCCACCCAAGAGTTTTCGCCCTGCCTTCTTGCTGTTTCTTTCCTTCTTTCTTTCTTTCTTTTTCTTTCTTTCTTCGTTTCTTTCTTTCTTTTTCTTTCATTCTTTCTTTCTTCGTATGGACCAACATCACGTACATTATACTGTATGATGCATATTAAAGATATCATATGTGCAGCGCGTTAGTTCAGCTTTGAATGGAGGATTTAGTTACTTCAGTGATTTTGCCATAAATGCGTAGTGTAGGCCGATACTGTTGGCGAGTTGTGCGCGAAATGTGCGCAGTTTTTTTGTGACGTTGGTCCCTACAAGTAATAGCCCTTCGCAGCTCACCGCGGAGCAAGCAAAGAATTGCTGCTAAGTCCAACTCGTCTCGTTGATAACTAAGCTTTTAAGCCTGGAACTCAATTGCCGCCTCGGCGTGTTCGTATTTGGCGCTGTGCGTGTCGCATGTTTGGAAGCATTTCTTGTTTCAGAAGTTAATTCTGAATTTCCATGGACCAGAAAGTTCATTCCACTGTAGCTGAGGTGGAATTCTGTATTTCACTAAGGAATATTATAAAGCTAGTCTTTTGCTTCACGCCTTAGTTGCGTTCCTGAGAAAGTGAACGTATATGATATGAAATGATATATTTGTTAACTGCAATTGGGTTGACACCCTGTGGCAATAGTACAGTACACATTTACACAGAAACAATACACAGAACAGCACAATGAAACAGAATACCTAGAACGGAACATACATAACAATAATAATACATAAACATAAGAAAATTGATATTTCCATAAGAAGTAATGGGATAGGTAGGTGTTAGGGGCAATCGTACCAATGTCAGCCTGTTCACGTGCGGTATATGTACATGTGTTGTATTTGTATTGTGTTGCTGATAGTACGTATAGAAAGAAACAATTCATATCAATTTTCGGCTTATGCAAATTGAAAAGGAACATTAAAAATCCTCGATATACTGTCATGGTTGGTACTGTACATGTCACATATCATCGCCGTCACGGGTGACTAAATTCACTCTCACAGTTTATTATCTTCGTTAAGATTCTTGTTGTGGTTAGAGACAGATACAGAGCTGTAACTGCAAGAGAGCACCGGGCATTAGTTACACCTGGGATGCCCAACATGCGGCCCGCGGGGGGAATTATTTACGGCCGTCGGTCACCTGAATAGTTTTAATAATACAATTTGACAGACATAATATATCTACAGAACATAATATGGAAACTTTATTAGCGGAGAAAATGTTTAGAAGCTATAATTAATCATTTTGAGGGAAGCACACAATTAACCAACGTTTCTGTGTGTTTTAACATCAAGTTTAGTAAGGCCTGTTACCTTGTCATTCAACCGTACTTTGAGCGTAACTTACTCTTTGCAAATAACAGACTTCTAGTGAATTCAAACCCCTTTTCCGATATATGTATATACAGGTGCGTCTCCGCAGGCGAGTCTTTAACGAATCACGTGGCCCTCCTGTGGGTTGAAGTTTGCCAGCCCCGAATTACACTGTGTTATATCAGGGCTTGTATTTAGAAGAAACTGTGAGGTGATCTGGCAGCGAACGTGACGTTCGGACGTGCGGCACTCCTGCCCTTATGCGGATGGTTCAGATTTCGTCTCGGAAACAGGCTGCCCTTGCTGAAATTTCTTTTGGTTTTTCTCAGTAACTCGCGGCAGTTTCCAAGATAATACTTCAAATAAGGCCACGAGTACTTCCTTTCATATCCCTTCCAATTCATCACCGAATAACCAGCCTATCATTCCACCCTGTATAATCTGAACTGCCGACAGTGTCGTTACACAATAAATAAATTGCGTTCTGTCATTGGTCACAATTAGTGTCTGGATCGCATATTCAGAACACTGGCTGTATAATGCAGAGTCTCCTGGTAAGACGTAATCCCACAATAAAAGTGCTGAAAATTTGCCTGCACATAAACATACTACTCATTGCATTGAAACGGTGTGATTCTGCTTCCCGTGTTATGCGGGAGGTTCTTTAAATACTTCTCCTAAGACGGCTGGTTTTTAGGGTAATTACATTGAACTGGCCGCGGTTTATTTACAGATACGGGTACTGTACCAAAGTTCCCTTTAACGACTGAGTAAAAACACGAAAACTGATTGGACCGTCCGGTATTTGATCTGGCAGCTGCAGGATAAAAGTGAGACGCATTAGCGCTGTGCTCGCACATTCATTCCCATGATAGACCCGTGCTTATTCCTAGAGTAAGCGATTTAAACTTTACTTTTTATTTGGCAACCGGTATAACATATTTGTATATACAACTTATTTCTTTAAAACCTGAAATGTTTCAGAATTTGGTTCTTGCCTCCATTACAAAGAACACCGGGTTTCAAGACGAGCAAGCGGTTCGTATGGTTACCACTGTGTTGTAAAAGTACTCAGATGATCTTCCTATTGTCGGTTGAACTCCGTATGTATAGTTCGAGACTACACTGTGAAATAATTGTGAACGGAATTGGTTCGTGTTCGCCGTTTAATTGTAGATTTTCGAATGAATTTTGGAAGGTAGTTTATCGCTGTAAAGCCTAGCTATTTCTTTACGTATCACCAGGTTTAACGTTCACAAATTCTACATGGTGCTCGCTTTGCGTTAAGTGTTTTGTACGGATGTGAAAACAGACAGCGACCTTTGATTTATACGACATTAACTGCTTGGTTTTTATAACCGTGGTGGAAAGTGTTTATTGCGCGGTGCGGACTGATTCCTTATGTAAGGCAGATTCGTTTATTCTTTGAAAGGTTAAGGGCACTGGAAATGCCAAGTGCATTTCTACACCCATAGCCATTCACCACCCGGGACTTGCGTTTCGTTGCCTAATTCGCGCCATCACTAGTAAACGCTCTTTTACCTTAGTTGACATGTTTCTGGCAATATTATATGTGCCTTATCAGTTTACCCCTATTGACATGTATGTTGTTTATTATTTGTCAAGCGTCTTTTCTGATTTGAATTTTAAATTAATTACGTTATTTATGTGTGCCGGGTAGCTCAGTCGGTATAGCGATTGACTAGGCCGGGACGGTCCGGGATCGAATCCCGGTGGGGACGAGATTTTCCGCCCGTCCAGACCAGCCCTGGGGCCCACTCAGCCTCCTGTATAATGGGTACCGGGTCTTTCCCGGAGGTAAAGTGCGGCCGGGGCGTGCTGCTGACCACTCACCCCCTTCTAGTGCCGCAGACATGGAAGAGTAGAGCTATACCTCTACCCACCCTCTGGGCCACACTTTTACGTTATTTATACCTAGCTGTGACTTATTGACTCGCTGCAGTTAAAAACAGGAACGTGCTATTCTCGAGTACAATACTTATATTGAAATTTAAATTGCAAAAGAAGCCTGTCAAATAAACCCAACAGTAGTGTCAAAGTGGTACAATGAATTATGTATACAAAATATTGCCAGGCTCATGCTAACTGGGGTAAAATAGGTAGTCACTGATGATAAGGCAAACTGTGCGTGGAGACGTGTGACTGGCGAATGATTATCATGCGCAAGCAGACTGTTGACAAGTTCAGTCAACTTGTGTTTTTGAAGGTCACATGCTGTGCAAAGAATGAACTATCAAAGATAACCCGAATTCCGGGACAAATTTGCGTAACTTAGAAGTCATTATCATTTTTTCGTTATTATAAAGCACTAATCACGTCTGTCGCCACTTTTCACATTGTAAGCGCCTAAAGGTACAGGAACGCTGAACATTTTTATTTTTCTGCGGCTGGTGGACGGTTGTACTGGTCGAAGAACGACGTCACCAGGGTTTATCCTCTGCAGCAATGTTACAGTTTCACATATTTCTCGGCGTAATTTTGCAGTTTGTTAAACTTACTTTTGGTTTATTGTGGGCCGGGTAGCTCAGTCGGTATAGCGGCTGACTACGGGCTGGACGGTCCGGGATCGAATCCCGGTGGGGACGAGATTTTCCGCCCGTCCAGACCGACCCCGGGGCCCACCCAGCCTCCTGTAAAATGGGTACCGGGTCTTTCCGGGGGGTAAAGTGCGGCCGGGGCGTGCTGCTGACCACTCACCTCCTTCTAGTGCCGCAGACATGGAAGAGTAGAGCTATACCTCTACCCACCCTCTGGGCCACACCGGGCCTGTAACGGGATCACTTTACCTTTTTACTTATGGTTTATTATAAATATTACATAAGCGGTTTATCATATCCATGAAGGGATGTGCTGTATGGGTAGTGGAGTTGCATTTGGCTTAGTAAGGCTAAATGTCAGCATTGCCCGACTTATTCGCACTTGAAGTGAAAGTCTCACGTTTAGTGTTTAAATATATCTGTCCACTTTGATACTACGTCAAAGACAGACCGACTTATATAACCTTCCACATAAGACGTCCGCTTATTACAGACACTCCCTGACGTAACATAATGTCATGTTACGTAATTTTATACTAACGCAATTGAAGAAAAACAGAAAATGAAGAAATAAATTGTTGAAACACACGCCAAATTTTCTTCTTGTGGGAACGAAGCACAGTGAGACGAAGGTGGCGGAAGAATGCTGCTGGGCGATAACACAGGCGGTCGGACCGACATGTTGCGGCCGATCAGGGTCCAGTGTGCTGGAGTTTGGATTTAAAATGGGCTCCCTTATGTACATATAATGATCCCTTATATACATATAATGACCATATGTATGGTCAGTTTCGATTTGCGCCGCACCTACCAGAACGTAACAGTCGCGTGATTTGGCGAGGGTCTGCACTCTGCAAAGTGTGCCTGAACGTAATGGTGTCTTGAAACGTTAGTAGCCTTAGGAGTGCCATCTGTACCAGGATTCCTGAAGGCACCAGCAAGTTTTTATGATGTTTTCTTGATACAAAATTTAATGGTTATACTGACATGAATCGTTCGATTAAGTTCAGGCAGTGACCGTTCCGTTGTGTCTCGTTTTACTGAGTCCACAAAAATAAATTCCACAGCTGGGTAGAACGACGATCCCCGATGCATCCCGCTGTGTGCCTACCGTAATAGCCCTTTCCAACCCACTCTGATATGTGTCTATCAGCCCAAAGCGCTCGTAGCTAGCAGAGGTCATCACTACCGGCATTCCTGTGAAGATAGACTGGAGCGGAACATAAACGGAAGAGGAAGTGTACCAGTACTAAGAAAGAGATGCAGGGTGTGAATCGATGGGACATCTCTCTGTGCCTACCATGTAACATCAATTTAGCTACTGAACCATTCAGCCTGTAATGTTTATGCTGCTTAATTTAACTTTGTATCTGGGTAAATATGTGTAACTGTGTTGCGTTATTGGCAGATGTTTGGGTGTCGTCTTAGCTGGGAAGTCAACATCAAAAGCAATGATCATTGAACCATTTCAGAGGATCGAACATGGGGTATATGATCAAGTGTGACGAAGTCACGTAACTGGCGAGTGACAGTACGGCCTCGATACAGTGTGATTGCGATCAATCACGTGAGCACGTGAGCTATTGTAAGGTTACAGTCGGAGTCTGTTTACCGTCGCCAGTAATTGTATCAGGTATTTGTGGCCTCATGCTCTTCTCCATATATGACGTAACGTGTGGGGCGGGGAGGGGTGTAATACTAGTAACTTAAAATAGTTGGCTGCACGGTGTATCCTTAACGTTCCTTCGCACTGCCTTAGGCCTAGCGCGCACGAGCGGTTTTTTGCCGCAGCGGTGAAACAGCCGCAGCGGCCGCTGGAATGAGACGTTCTGTTTTAAATGGAAGCGAGCGCTCAGACGGTTATTTCACCGCTGCGTTTTCCCAAACGCAACATGCTTCATTTTCTGTGCGGTGCGGTGGCCGCACAGCGGTTGGCGGTGGCAATGTAACACGAAAGAACATACCTGCTTGCGCGCACGAGCAGCAAACAACCGCACGCCCACCGGTCTTCGTCTGCCGTTCCAAGCAAGTGCAAACGTCATGGATCTAGACTTCAAGATTTTTGACAGTGAGAGATTAATAACTGAGGTGGAGAAAAGGCCGGCACTGTACAATTGATTGATTGATTGATTGATTAACATTTGGGGTCGAGCCCTAGCGGTCCCGATGCACCTCGGTCTTATATAACGGACCCTTTGTGCCCCATAATCTGTTGTCAACTCAGTGGAGCCCTGTCCCTTGCTAAAGTTCCAGATGGTCCCCAGACCTAACTTTTAATGTCCTCTGGGTCCACAGAAGAGGAACCCAGATATCCATCCATATATGGCACTACAGCCCCTTCCGGGCCTTGGCCTCCCTCATAAGACGCCTCCATTCATCCCTATTTTCAGCTCTTCTCCTCCATCCTCTTATCCCCAGCAGTTGTAATGCATCCCTCTGGACCACATGCGCCCATCTGGTTCTTGGTCTTCCCACTGGTATTGTGGTGTAGAAGTTTCCGTTCAAAACCTTTTTTGGAATCCTTTCTTCTTGCATTCTTATTATGTGACCTGCCCATCCTAATCTTCTGATTTTAATGTCCTCCACGATGTTTGACTCATTGTACAAACTGTACAGTTCACTGTTCCATCTGGGACACCAGCGTCCCCTTTCTTGTGTTGGGCCACATATTCTTCGCAATATTTTCCTTTCAAAGGTGTTTTAGCATCTGTTCTGCTGTTTGTGTTAGTGTCCAGGTCACACTTCCATAGTATAATATTGGCTTAATGTTTTGTACAGTCTTAATTTGTTGTTTCGATGGATTCGTTTATATCGGAATATGGTTTGCAGGGAGCTGTAGGCTTTATTAGCTTCCAGGATCCTTGCTCGGATTTCTTCCGTTTCATCATTGCTATCATTTATTACTCTCCCTAGATATTTAAATCTCCTGACCACCTCAATCTTGTGATCCTCAACAGTTAATGTTCCTCCCTTTCCAAGTCTCCTGTTCTGCACCATTGCTTTTGTTTTATCAACATTTATGATAAGCCCAACTTCTTTTGCTCTCTCTCTCAGTTCATCATATACATCTGAAACAGCCCTCTTTGTTCTACCCACAATGTTTATATCGCCTGCATATCCAATTAATTGCTCTGACTTATGAAATATTGTTGATGTGGTTTGTATCTACAGGTGCCTTATTGCGTATTCCAGTGCTATATTAAAGAGGGTGGGTGCCAGTCCGTCTCCTTGTTTTAATTCAGTTCCTACCTTAAAGCCATCCGTCATAATTGTTCCTATCTTTACACAGGAAGTTGAGTTTTCCATAGTTGTTTCGTTAACCTTATCAGTTTATTCGCGATTTCAAAGTGCGCCATTATTGCGTGCAGTTTGTCACTTCGGATAGTGTCATATGCTTTCTGAAAATCAACAAAGATTTGGTGTGTCTCTACGTTATGCTCCCAGGCTTTTTCCAATAAACTTTTAGCTGTAAAAATTTTGTCTGTAGTCGATTTTCCTGTTCTAAATCCTGCTTGGTATTCTCCAATTATATGTTCAATGTATTTATATTATCAATAACTGTAGTTAATATCTTATACCCTGTGCATAGTAATGATATTCCTCTGTAATTTTTGCATTGAAGTTTGTCTCAACTGTTTTTGTATACTGGAACCCAGATATGCACTCTCTTTTTCTCTCAAAAGCCCCAGTAAACGAACCCCTCCAGGTTCCCCAGCAAGGCCCTATGGAGACAGCTGCCCACTTACAAGGCCTTTTTTTTTTACATTTATCTCAAATTTCTTATAAAAATTCCCCTAAGTAAAAAAAAATTAGGAAAGCGTCCCTCCATTTTCCCCCAAAAGCGGGCACCGGTGGAAACGTCCATTTCCAGAGCCTTACTTAGCATGTTTGCGGGGTCACCAGTAAAGGAGCCCCGCCTCAAAGTTCCCCTCACAGAGCTCCCCCGGAGAGAGAGAGAGAGAGAGAGAGATGCTTCATTCTAGAGTTTTCTTTTGTTCATCTTTCAACGTCCCCGTTATACGAACCCCCTTCCAGGTTCCCCAGCGGGGCCCCTATGGAGATGCCCGTCTCCAGAGCCTTTTCTACATATCTTCCACGGTCCCCGGTAATGAATTCGCCCCACCAGGTTCCCCTCACAGAACTCCCTCAGGGACGCTCCACCCCTAGAGTCCCTTTCATCCATCTCTGAAAGTCCCTGGTAAATGAGCCCCCTTCCAGGTTCCCCATCGGGGCCCCTATTGAGAGAGATTCCTGTCTCCAGAGCCTTTTCTACATAACCTTCAGGGTCCACAGGAAAGGTTCCCCCCTCCAGGTTCCCCTCACAGAGCGCCCGTAGAGAGGAATGCTCCGTTTCCAGTGCCCACCTTCAACCATCTCTCAGAGTTCCCGGTGAAGGGACCCCCTCCATGCGTCCCAATGGGGCCCCTATGGAGAGAGGTGCCCGTCTCCACAGCCTTCTACACACAAGTACCCGGTAGACTACCCCCTGCCAGGCTCCCCAACGGAGAGACATTCCCGTCCCCTGAGCCCTCCTCACCATATCCTTTCCTGTAACATTACTTCTATTGGCAACAACCTTAGTACTCTCGAGGGGACATTCGTATAAAATACCCTGAAACTGAAAGCCGCCTCTCTGACGAACGAAGTTGTGTAGTATGCAACAAGTTTTAACTGTTACATCGCAGAAATCTGGGCAAACGTCAATTGCATAGTGAAAAATTCTCCATTCATTACGCACTATGCCAATTGCACATAACAATATTCTTCTTGCCCGAGTTAATCTCTGGTAACATATACGGCTGGCAACATCCAAATTTCTGCTAGAGTGTGGTCGTAAAACATGTTGTGACAGAGCAAATGTCTTGTGCTTGTGTAGCGCGCACACTGACTGCACCACATCGTGAGCAAAACGCGCGTCTCTTTCGCCGTCCGTGCGCACAGCCAAGAAATAATCGGCCGCTGCGGCTGTTTCACCGCAGTGGCAAAAAACCGCTCGTGCGCGCTAGGCCTTAGTCGCCCGATTGCAAGATTTCTGGTTTCTTATGACTCGCGAAACTTGATTATCCCTCACATGCTTTATATTGAACCAGTTTTAGGCCCGTCCACATAATTGCGAAAGGGGACTGTTAGCTTCGTTATGTCTGTCTGCCTGTCCGTATTAAACAACTCGGCTGCCACTGGGCGGTTTTTTTATGACGTTTGAAATTTGAGTTTCCTTCGAACGTCTTTTAAGGAAATTCAAGTTTCATTAAATCTGACAAGAATTACGACTACTTTACATGAAGATCGATATACATTTATGACAGCATCTCCCTGAATTTGTCCTAGAATGAGAAATGTTTTTGGACAAAATTCTTTTAGAAAATCAAAACACGCATTTTGTGATCAACCACTTTTGCCGAAAATGGTAGAGCCAGACAGGTCACAGATGACAGTATAATACGGAGCATGCGCTTTGCTTGCTGTATAACTAAGGCTACAGACACACACACAGAATATGTACTACTCATTGCATTTCCACGGCTAAAGTGGTTACGCGAACGCATTTCGGTGGTACGTTTATTACGTACATAGTCTTGCCATGGTTATATTGAGGCAACGGCAGTCACACGTAGGCTTTCCCGCCCACATTTGTGTTGAGCTCCTCCAGCGTACTACACCATATTCAGTAAAATTTGTCAACTAAATGCTTTCCTTAATTCACTTGACGCTGTATCTCAGCAGGAATTTTATTTAAAGCCGTACTTGCAAGCTGAGTTTATTATTTGACGCTACGTGTGTTGTTAGTTTGTACAGTGCCATAGCAACTGATCGTTTGCAGACGGTTTGAAAGACAAGCCATGACGACAGGTTTTACCTTGTACTGTTAGAGCTGTGTAGGTAACAGCGGCAGTGTTTCTAAAACGCTGTATGTCTCGTTTGTAGCACAGGAAGTTTTGACGATCAGAAAAGGGCGTTTTGTATTCGGTTGTTTGTATTGACTGCTGAGACTGTTCAGCACTACACGAGGCGTTGTAGGATGGTTTTGAATTATGAATCGTGAAGGATCTTATTGGGGATGCCTGAAATGGATTCATCAGACTCAGGTTAAGGACAGATGCCGGACTCTTGTGAGTGAAGTAATGAACCTTCGGGAGCCATAAAATGCGAGGATTTCTTGAATAGCTGAGAACCTATTCGTTTATCAGGAAGGACTCCTCCCCATGGAGTTAGGTAGTTAGTTTGAAGGATTTGGTATGAAACTGTTTAGTCTGTTTTGAGGTGTCCATTACCTATTGTTATTTACCCGCAGAAGCTGACGGGAGTCGTTGAGAGGTTTGGTTGGGCTGGTCGAACATCTCAGATGTTTCACATATTTGTAGTTTGTTGTGTTACCGTATGATGATGCGTGGCAACACGTGATGGTTGGTTTCTAATATGTTTTGTTTTGCTCTGTTTGTTACAGGTAAGTTTGCAGCTTTTGTGGATTCTATGAGCTGCTTGATCGTTAGTCAGCGATGAAGGCTGTATCACACGAATCGTGAGTTCAGTTAATGTTTGATCATCTCTGTTCGATAGAGGCGTGTGCACTGTCGGACCTGTAATTCAATGTTCTGCTACGCTGGTTCAAGGCTGTAGTTCTCGAGCGATGTTCCGCGAAACATTGGACGGAAAATGATTTCGGCCAATCCAGTAGGCTTTATAGCGGTGACAAAATATGAAAAGCAATGCCCCATTAAATGTTCAAACCAAAAAGTCTTGTTTGTCCTCCAATAAAACTACATAGTCCATAAATATCGGGAAAGTTAACGTAAACGCACGGCACACAGAGACTTTGTGCATTTGGTAGGCTTCTGTAAACTTATTGTCACTCGCTAATATCATACAGCGTCGGCGACATGATTGAATCATCCGTATAACATGAACCAACAAGATGAACTATTTTCTATTAATTTATTTCAATATTCAGCTTCTACGTGTTTCGAGCAGGCTTGCTGCTCGTCATGAGGAGGATCAACTCTATATAAACAGCAATTGGTATAGTCATGCGTTGTGTTGACTGGCTGTTGCCAGCAGCCAGTCAACATAGCGCATGATTGATTATACACCAGTTGCTGTTTATACAGAGGTGATCCTCCTCATGATGAGCAGCAAGCCTGCACGAAACACGTAGAAGCTGAATATTGAAATAAATTAATAGAAAATAGTTCATCTTGTTTGTTCATGTTATACGGATATATCAAAATGCATGTCAACAAAACACTAAAAATGAAGCAGCGCGGAATAATAGTGGCAGGGGAGAGAATGAAGTAACCGGTGAAAACCCGCCCACTGCCACTTTGTCCAGCACAAGTTCCACAAGTTTTTTGCCTGGGTTCGAGCCCGGACATCGTCGGTGAGACGCCGGCGACTTGCCGCCAACGCCATAGCACAGCCCCCATTGTCTTGTTAGGTCACGCCACAAGAAGTGGTGGAGGGTGTGTGGACGGAACGGAGGGTAAGTGTGCGCATGTGCAAAACACCGTTACTGAACGCTATTCTGGTCTCACAGACATCCGTTTATGTCTCATGTCTCCCCACTGTTGAAGGCAAGTGACTGTTGTTGTCGCAATAGAGAATGGCGTAAGGAGTTGCTGTCCCCGCGTGTCCGGTCGTGACGACTTCTCTTGGCAATCGTATAATATTTACAAGAGTATGGACCATAGCTAGCGCTGCTCTTGTACGAAGCGGTAAATGTGCTGTTAACATGTATTGTAGCTGCACGAGCAAGAGAAGATGGATTGCTTCACGTAGTGTCATAATTTCTCACCTTTATTTGGACTGTCAATGACAGCACCATGCATACGGTTGTTCAGTGTTGATGGGTTATAACATCGTGTGCCTTCGTGTGGGAAATCTACCCGGATGCTGAAGGCAGCATAATACCTCCCGATAACGGCATACGCATTCCTTCTTTAAACTTTTAGTTACTGCACTTCGTGTTATTGACAGGGAAGGTTATCATATGCCAGGCGATGAATAATTACTTACCGTATATTCTCGAATCTAATCCGCACTAGTTTTTGCCGATTTTTTAAACGAAAAAAAAGTTAGTTCGCGGTTCAAATCCGCACCTTTCCTTCAACCGCCCCTTGCCTACAAGGCAGAGTGAATACTATTGGATGTTACCAATGCTTTAACCGTTATCCGACTAACGTGCCGTATGTGAAGTGGCCATTTAACTGCCAGCGGTACAAACGCACCACAGCTAATGGCAGTGACTGGGTGACGGATAACGATTCAGTTATGAGTGATGACGGCGAGTCTGACGAATTGTAAATAATATATAACATATTATAAACAATAAATAAAATAATAAATTATTGTGTTGTATTGTTCTTACGGCACGTACAGCTTCTCTATCATTTTTCCAAAATCCAGCTCACGACCGCGAATCTAATCCGCACCTGATTTTTTAGCCCTCTGAAACTGTAAAAAGGGTGCGGATTATATTCGAGAATCTACGGTAACTGAAGGTAATTTTCCTCAATATGTAACTTTCCGTACAATAAGAACCAACAGGATGCACTATTTACTTTCAATTTATTTCAATAATTAACCTCTACATGTGTCCAGCAGGCTTACTGCTCATCATCAGGAGGTACTACTCCGTATATACAGCAGCTGGTATATATCATGCGTTTATGCTGGCTGGCTGTTGGCAGAATCTTATTGTACGGATATATCACGATGCACGGTCAAAAAAACACTAAAAATTTACATTTCCTGTTTGCTCGATTCCTACCGCGCGCATCATACTAGTCACCAAACAGAATACACAGATTACCCGGCATCCTTGGCAACAAAATTGACCGCCACAGCTGTCAGAGCGGAGTGAAGTACTGCGGTACAGTGTTTGGACGAAATTCAAAATCTCAAACGCAATACATTTTCACTACGTGAGTAAACTTTAAACATCTCAATGTGTCATAAAAGCGTCTCTCTCTCTCTCTCTCTCCACGCCATGAAGGTATATAGAGGGGAGCAGAGGTACGGCTCCACTCATTCTTAACCTAGGAGCTAGACAGAGGTAAATGTTCCAACATCAAGCTCCTATTGTCTTATTCCCTGGGAAAGAAACCAGCTACCCTTCATAGGAGGCTGGGTGGTCTCCAGAGCCAGCTTGGACGTTTTAGAGATAAGATAAACCCCTTACCCCCACGGGATTTGGGACCAGGACCGTCCAGTTTGTAGCCTTGTCTGAATGACAGGACTCTTCAACCGACGGCACGTGGAAGGTCGTCTGGCGGTATGAGAAGTAATTTGGGAATTATCATTTATCCATAACTCAATTTAAAGAACGTAAACCGTAAAAACTGTTAAAATCGTATTAATGTATTTAAATTATGGAAATACATTAATAAAGTGTATACCAAACACTATTACACTACTTTCGTGTTCGAACACAAATACACCATCCTCTAACGTCTAATCGCGAGTGATGACGGAATATTGTAACATGCTGAGTCACGCTGAAGAGCGCGCCAGATAAGACGTCACCGGGGACCCCAGAATGCCACAGTAATTCTTCTTTGCTGTTCATTACGTCTCTGACGGTGGTCACTACTGAGGGAAAATAAATGGGTCAAGAAAACCCTTACAAACTACCTTCGACATCCGTTAAAATGTTGTGAATTTGAAAATGACAAGTGGCAAACCCACTTCTATTAACCCAACATTCCTCTGGGGGCACTAACAAGGAAAATACTATCGTAATACTCATTTGTATTGTATGACATTTAGTTGGAAACAAGTACTGTCGCTTATTCAAGAGAATAACGTTGTCCATCACAGCGTGGGTAGTTTTCCTTAACATTCGTCACGACGGTCGGGTGAAAACATACAGATCCTGTCAAAAGCATGAGTCTCAATCACTGCATGACCTTCTGTACACTGGTCGCCATTTGTTAACGTGCTTCGTTTCTTACAAGGCTAAGTCAAATTTATGCACAACTACAACCACATATAACATTACAGAAATTAACTCTATGATCTTCCACACACAAAACGCGACTGTACTACAGCCCAATGTAGTTTCAACTGGTACACAATGGTTACTGGCCACAAACAAAGGGGAACAGGTTTTCCTCACAGCAAATAACTTCCAATGTGACTGCAAATTCCTTAGTATCAGTACCAAGCCCATGTAGCACGCTCAGTAGTGTGATCATTAATACATACGTTTAAGTTTTAATAACAGTACACGTTAGAGATATGGAAACTTTTTATTCTATTCCCTGTTTTTATAATTTTAATTTCAATGTTTTATTACTATGCTGAAGTGTTACAAATTAATGTTAACTGTGAAAAAGTTAAATTAGAATTCTTTTGTGTATGTCAGTGGTTTCCACGAGATAAAAGGCCGCAAAGCACTCCTCTGTTCAGACCCCTCTATCCCGGCTTTCTAATTTATACGTCATTCCTTTTTGAAACTGTAGAAACTGCTGCTGTGTCACTCGAGCAAAGCAACTGAGCCTCGGACAAAGAGCGAGTACTTCCCTCCGTTTGTGAGATAATCAATTACAGCAGTGTAATGTTGACTTTCTGAGCTTTACAGTCTCGGAGTGTGGAGGTAAAGCTCCATCGGTAATAAGCATAACTGAGTGACCGGCTTCACGTCGTTCTGAGGAGAATAATTCTGGTCTCTGACGGAAATCGAACATAGGACGGTTCACGGTAATGGTGGAAGAAAACCAGAGCTATGACTGGCAGGTCAAATAACAATGATTAAACAAAGTAGCTTTTCGCCCAGGGGCAGAATAGGCTTACATGTTAGATGCTAATAAACCTAAAAGTAATAAGGTGAGAGAGTATGGAATAGGATGCCGTGGGTCTTGTGAAGTTCACGGTAGAACAGGCCATGGAGGCCAAGAGAGGGACTAGAGTATAGCTCTACTCTTTCTTTAACCTCGGTGATGGATGGGGTGGGTGGTCAACGCCACGCCCCGGGCGCTTTACCCTTGGGAAAGATATCCGATACCTACTGTGCAGGAGTCTGGGTGGGCCCCAGGACCTATCCGGACGGGCGCGGAAAATCTCGACCTCACCGGTACACGATCCCCGGACCGTCCAGCCTGCAGCGAGTCGCTATACGGATAAGCCATCTCGGCCCAGTGAACTCTTGTGAACACAGTAATAAATCTTCCGGTTCTGCAAATGACGGTGAATTTCTTGAGTAGCTGAGTAACTTCTCAAGCAGCACTTCGCTTGTTAGTTCTTGACGCTATTAGTATTTGTGGCGGTGGCTGAGTTTTGTCTCTCTTGTAACTTGGCCAGCCGAACTCACAAACGTGTCTGTCTGTAAGGAGCATGAACCAGTCTGCTTACAGCTCCGTGGAAGCCCAATACAACATACCGACCTATGATTGTGGTATGTCGGCAGTAGTGTAAATTACCGATCTGCCCCTGTCTCCTAAATGATTAACGAAGTTACCCCCAGATCTCTCAGAATTCTATCCCCTGTCAGAAGAACGGAATCCAGCCTGAAAGAATCCGCAAATTTTAGTATTCCGTACGATTCTGGGGAATTAGATGGACGGGGCGTGTAGCACGTATGAGGGATGAGAGGTGCATACAAGATTTTGTTGGAAAACCCTGAAGGAAATAGATAACTTGGAAGACTTAGACATAGATGGGAGGATAATATTAAAACGGATCTTCAAGACGTGCGATGGGGCTTGGACCGGACTGATATGGCTCACGACAGGGACAGGTGGTTTACTCTTCTGAAAGCTGTCAGATTAACTGTCCTAGTCTTTTTCCATTTTCTTTGAGAGGTCCTTACACATTAATTCCAACCAACTGTAGCATAATGATTACTGTATGTACCACCTGCTTCGTCATAAAAAGATACGCACCTCGCCCACAGAACGTATATACAGTGTGTTATGATTCCCATAGTAAACAGCGATTGTTGACGAGGAAGTATTAAGAGGGCTGTTGCCGGTGGCCGCCAGGCCTAAGGGGTGGGTCTGCGGCCGCTCTCTTGCTGGGACTTTGGGTTCGAATCCCGCCGGGGGTATGGTTGTCTGTCTATTGTGAGTGTTGTGTGTTGTCCGGTAGAGTTCTCTACGACGGGCTGATCATTTGTCTAGAGGAGTCATACTGTGCGCGGGTGCCCGCGCGCGTGTCTTGTATGTGTGGGTTTTGAGTGTAATTGAGTGCAACAATTGCCCTCTACACGTACACTGAGAAGGCAGAAAGAGGTCAGAATTAGAAATAAAGAATACAAGAAGAAAGAAAGGAAGGAAGAAAGAAAGTATTAACGGGGTCATTCCCTGCTGTGAAGATGCTGTGTTTTCCGTGAAGTATGAACAAAAACGTAAATGTTACTAAATACTGAAGCCTGCAGCATTCTACTGGTTATGTTCCTGGTCGTGATTATGATATCACTTTGACTTCGATATAGCTTAACAACGTCAATCATATGTACCGACTGTAACCAGGCCTAGTGTTATCAGTACCTATTTCTGCTCAATACGCACCGCTGGTTGATCCAAGGATAGTTACAAACCACCATGTTAAACTTAAGTGAACGAGTTAATTGTTTATAATTACTTGGTTTCGGGACTTTGTCCATCCTCTTGGATTTCCACACAGAACGAAGGGTTAGAACGAGCTAATCCGACTCTCTCTACGTCGTGTCGTGTTACCAATACAAACGACCGACAGGGTCCAGACACTCAGCAATACTAAATGTAACATACCATCGCCAGTACCCTCTAGATTATAATTAACTAACCGCAAGTCTAAACAGTTGAACTTCTGCATAGCACATCTTGTCTTAAAGCACAGATGAATAAACAAAGTTCTATCACACAGGCTATATAATTAGACAGTCTGAGCTGATAAACAGATTGTAATAATCTATCAAACTACACGGCGTCATGTCATATGTGGCACAAATCTACATGGTCATCGGCGTGACAGCCTCACACATGACAAATTGTAAATACGCCGAACATGTACTTGCCTTGACACAGAGACCTACCTCAGCCCTTTAAAGATTGGATTGTTCTTCAGCAGGAAATTTGCTTTATTATAAGTTTCCCTGGCCTTCGCCTGCTTGTCTTTCTGACAAAAGCAGCAATCGTGGAATTATACTCATAGGGGAAAGACGAGATACTCGCGAAGAACTTGTCCTAGAGCCACCGTGTCCGTCAAAAACCTCACATGAACTGGCCCGAGATCGACTCCGGGCAAGAGCGATGAAAAGTCGGCGACACAGAGAACACAGTCCGTCTCCACCCCAAAGCTTCTAAATCCATACATAGACTGCACACTCAAACATTTCAGCCATGTATCACATTATGTCAGACACATATGACAAAAGGGTTTCGTTTTTTGACGCTTTCGGAAAATTGCGAAATGCGACTGTTAGCTTCCTCGTGTCTGTCTTTCTGTCCGTTCGAATGGAAGAACTCGGCTCCTATTAGACGGATTTTCATGTAATTTGATACTTGAGTATTTCTTCATCGTTGCACCGTGCATTTCGTACAGTCATTTACTTAGCACACCAACTAATGTACGTACTAAAACTAAACTCCGTGGCTCTTAGTCCGCACGCGAACTATACCGACAGAGCGGCCGCCGCCGGTCGGCGAAGTTAGTGCCAACTTTTGCGGATAGAGGGGTGTCACGTGGTCAGCGCAACGGGTCCCCACAGCCGTTAATC
>Ga0123354_10005677_pt1 | contig 18243 bp, 9 predicted proteins | sample TergutLab28metaG_2_FD_97872 | JGI IMG/M metagenome (GOLD analysis project Ga0123354, IMG submission 97872) | Labiotermes labralis P4 segment gut microbial communities from Petit-Saut dam, French Guiana - Lab288 P4 | ecosystem: Host-associated > Arthropoda: Insects > Digestive system > Gut ...
ACCACCACCACCACCACGAAAATCTCAAAACTACCTACCTTATCTCAGAACAGTCGTTCTTATTTGCCACCTGCAAAGTTCTACGGAAATGTAAGTAATAAGATAAACACGTACATGAAGGTTTAGAAAGAATGCTTGAAATTGTATTCCGCAGCTGCCATGTAAATAAATCAAAAGGCTGAAGATGCCAGGGACGTCCGGTAAATGAGAACAGCTTTTAATTGTTGTATCTGGAATAGGCCAGGAGCTCAATGCGTAATGTCAAACGAGATGGCGAATGTGATGGTGTAAAGTGGCCGCAGCGTGAAGTTCACATTAAATCTGATGACAGGTTAATAACGAATCCAGTTACACTTCCATTCTACCACACACACACACACACACACACACACACAAACAAACACACACACACACTTTCACACCACGACGCGAAGTAAAGCAGAATACTTTTATAAAGATTTTCAAACCAAATTACCTCAAAGAAAAAGGCCCAGGCCTAATCTTTATTTAATAGTTCTTACACGGGAAAAAATATACTTGTGAAATGGAAGAAAAATACCACACCAGTTCTGCGTTTAAACTCCAATATACGACACCGTACAAACAGCCAAGTAATGCTAGTTCAGCCTGAAACCTCTCTCTCTTTCCAGCAACAAACCGTCAGGTAAGATCTTATTTTTGAGTCCACACGACGATCCCACTTCAGAGTCCATTTAAAAGGGACAGATGTCCACGTACAGCTCCACTCACTCTTAACCTGTTCTATGAAGTGAGTGGTCAAGCTCACGCTCCGACCTTTTTACCTCCGAGCAAAGAAGAGCCCCTGTACCCACTGAATAAAAGGCAGGGTGGCCCCAGAGACGGTCTAGATGTTTTGGAGAAGATAAAAAACTACTGCCTTTGCCGGATTTCGAATCCCCAGTCGTCCAGCCCGCGGCCAAACAGTTATACTGACGTCTACTCTATCAAATTTTCTTGAATATATATTAAAACATCAAAGTCTGTAAAGTCTATTGTCTTTCTTCTTCGGTTTAAGGCCGCAAGGTTTGTAGGATTTATTTATTTGTTTTAGTTCATCGCATGCTAGGATCATAAGATGAATACCTACGCATTGTACATGATGAACTACGCGTCAATGTAAATGTTGACAACTTTTACTAATCCCACGATTTATGGTGTAAGACGAGAACTCGTCCCCCTTCCAAAATTACCACACATATTGTATAGTCACTTAACAAGTTCTCTGGACAACCTGATGATGGCCTACATACAAGGCCGAAACATGTAGTTATATCTTATATATTGCTACTATTTGTAATATTGTTGTGCTCATGACTGTATGTACATATAGATATATACACGCTACAGTTTTGTATTATTGGCCTAACACAACGGGGATGACACACACTAAGGACATAAACAAATTAAAAATTCGTGTTTCAAATAACGTAACATATTCCTCAAAATGTGAATGACTTTGCACGTTGTAAGCAGCTGAACGTCTGGTTCCGTAATTCAAGAATTCCACAGAGCAGCAAGAGTTGAGAGCGAAATGTCTCTTATAAATGACTGAGTAAATGCGCGGCTGGCTTTAGTTAAAGCTGCTTAACATTCTCTTAAGACTTGTTTATTGTAATGGAGTGGCAGACTGTCCGCCATCATGCGCTACAGACCTCTTAAGTCGCCATGAATTTGTAAGTCTGAAGAAGCAATTACACTGACAGAACGTGCGCTGAATTTCAGGCTTTCTGTCCTCGTAAAGCGAAACAGTCCCGCAGCAGATGTCTTCATATTAGACAAATATTTGCGGTATCTTAAAGTACCATCAGCCAATTACAATGGCCACTCCCTACAACATTTGCACGATGTCGAACGATAAGAAAACTGGAAGAAGGATTGTAATCCAGCTCAAGGCATGAAAATATGTCCATTTTTAGACACGGAAAAATTGCGAAGAGCGACTATCAGCTTCGTCATGTCTGTCCGAATGTCCTTCCTGATGGAACAAGTCCGCTCCCCCTGGATGGATTTTTATGAAATTTGATATTTGAGGATATTTATAAAATCTGTCGAGAAAATTCAAGTTTTATTAAAATCGGAGACGAATAACGGATACGTTGTACTTTAAGACCAATATACATTTTATCACATCTCGCTCATTTCCTCTTAGAATGAGAAATGTTTCAGACAAACGATGTAGAGAAAGTCAAAACTTATTTTGTGCTCAGTACCTTTTCTTCTAAAATCGTGTCATTTATGAGAAAATGTGGAAAAATACGGCGTCATTCAAAAAGATGGACTCAATTTTATACGTCTATATTTCCTGAACAATATATGGTATGTGAGTGATCTACATACCATTTGAAAGAGGAAGTTCTAAGTGTTCAAATACACCCTAGAGCGCATGCCTAGTGCACAGTCATGCAGCAGCGTCAGTTGAGAGCAAAATGGCTACTATGCAGCACAAGATTTTTTTACGTTCTTGAGTTCATTAAAACTGAGTCGCCGACTGCTGTGCAGCGAGCGTTTCCTCTTCGTTTCAACATTCACATCGAACATTTATAAACTTCATTGTGAGTATAATCAAATGTAATTTACATCATATTTGTCACTAGTTCTAATTTTGAAATATAGACCTACGAAATTTAGTCAATCTTTTTGAATCACGCTGTACTGTAGAGCGGGGTAGGATACAGTTGACAACATGGCGCATGAGCATTGCAAGCTGGATACCTAAGGCCACAAATACACGCACTCAGGTTGAGTAATACACATTACTTTTCCACAGCAACAGTGGTTGCAAGAACTTGCATCAATGTTACGTTATAAGTACATTGCCTGTCCTGCTGTATGTTATATTATTCTGCGGAGATGAAGGTCTTGGAACGGAACGACCCCCCGTCATGGAATCCTATCAAATGTATGAAAGATTATTTTAGAACTAATTCTGAATCAGACCAATCCGTGACAACTGGACCAAGATTCAATCACTTACAATTTCAACAAAGGCAATACAATTATTGTAGCTGTCCGTTGCAGAGGTGTCTGCAGTGTGAAGATTCGAATGTTCTAAACTTCCTTAGATATACCAACAACCCCAAAACATGCGCTACAACAATCGCTACAAGAGAAAAAACAAATCGTATGAAATTACACAACTTCATAAACAAATGCGATTAACGTAAGCTTACTTTATACTTATACCTTAATGGACACGGAGTGATATATCGACAACCTGCAGATCCATATCGACATAAACAATTTTATCTTTATGGGCTAACACTAAATCTGCTTAAAACGTAATCCGATACAGACAGGTATAATTTTAATTTGTCGTTTCATGTAGGCAGGAAATATTTCTAGAAACACATAATTCACCCTAAATAAGTAATACAGTGCGGGATAACAAGAGACAAACAAAATCACGCTGTATAAGCAAATCACACACTCACTTAGCAGTAAACATTTCCTTAATGTGTATCGATGTTTCCAATCACACACAACACACACTTTGTCATCGTTTATCTTCTGGCAACTAGTTTCGACCTCGAGGAAAGGTCATCATCAGGCCAATTATGAACAGATACTGAGTACCATAAGGTATTTTTATGTAAGAATGTAGTAAGTTAGAGATCTCCTACCTCACGGCACGCAGTTCGTGTTCACATTCAAGTTGCTGTATAATTAGCCTGATTATGACCTACACTCGATGTCGAAACTACCTGCCAGACGATAAACTATCACAAAGAGTGTGTTGTGTGTGACTGGACACATCGACATACTTTGTGAATGTTACACCAACAGGGATGTTCCATATGCAGACACACGTTCTTCACATTTTATGTTTGCCCCTTCCTTTTTAGCAGTCCATTAAACCATTCTGTAGCTAGATCTGCTTTTTAACGGTCGGGATTCTTTAATTTCTTCAATGTTTATTTTCACATAACTTTCCAGGCGCAAAATAGGAAACCAATAAAGGAAAATAATAACATGTACAATAATACATACTGTAGTAGATTATTTTCCGTTACGTCTTTTACAATATTTTCCGTTTCCATGTGAAATAACTGACCTTGATGCGATAAAATTAGCTGTACATGCATGTATGTATGTGCATAGGAAAGAACCTCTCCAATAATGAAAGGATTGCCTTTAATTCACATTTAATTTTAGACTTGTCATTGAATTTCCACAGAAATGCACAATCTCAGTATTTCTCGCTTGCAATTTGATTATAATCTTCCACATAACAACCAGATTCTCCCACATTTTGTCATGGAATGACGCAAAGATTACAGCATCCATATTCTTCGCCTGTAGATAATGCACATAATACAGCACTACAAGAAATAAATGCATGTGAAATGAAATTCGACTCGAGCAAGACAGCATTCTATCTTATGGTTATAGTGTAGAAAGCTACGAGGCACGGATGGATTACACACAGTCAATACGAAGATTGCAGGAATGCCTGTCACCAGATCAGACATGCCTTACGCCTACACTGCATGTTCCAGTGAAATAAATAACATCCATTTCACGCGGCACACAGAACGACAAAATGCCTATTACCAAAAATAACACTGCGATATATATATATATATATATATGTAATTGTAAAGAGATGTCATTGGACATATTATTATAATTTATTTCCACGGCGCAACAGCCCAAATCGGGCGCAGGTCGACACGCGTGCGCGCGCGCACGCACGCACAGAGAGAGAGAGAGAGAGAGCGTGATGAACCCATCGCAAAGGCTGCTGTCTACACGACACAGAACAAACAACAGACGAATATCCACGCTCTCAGCGGGATTTGACACGCGATACCAGGAATCAAGCGGCTGCAGACCAATGCCTTAGACCGCACGGCCACTGTGACCGTTTTCTTTATTGTATACACAAGTCTAAATTGGGTACTGAGAACTTGGCAGCAGAATATTAGGATTAAATCATTTAAAAATCCAATTCGCATAGGGCGGAAAGGTTCTGAAGAAGAAACTGATGTCACTGTTATAAATATGTCTGTCTATAAATACATAGTGTGTTGACCAGTAGGGAACATATTAGCTTCTGAAGGTGGACTCTACTACACATATATGTTTAGAAATATCACATAATAAAGTCTACTGCAAACATCTGTTAATCGAAGCAGATAGGCATAAAAAATGAAGTCAGACGTACAGAAAGAAGATCAAGATCATCAAATGATTGCTTAATAAAGAGGGACAGATGTGTAGGACACACAGGACAGATGATAGCTGAGATTTCTCATTAAGAGTAGAAAAGAAACAGGATTTAAAACTGTATTCTCCACGAAGTAGTAAGCATACTTTACCGAGGCGTTATTTAGTTCCAAAATATCGCAAGGTTTGGCGGTACAAGCTTAATTTCAATTTTATTTATGCCCATAAGAATTGTACGGCCTTCGCCGCAATGATTTTATGACACACAGAAGTGCTCAACCGCGTTATTTGGTGCGGATTTATTACACGGAATGTCACACATCAAGAAATGTGGAAATATGGAAGATATTCGTTTAAGCTCCTACGTAAGGCGTGACTGCCACTGAGCCGATTTTCACGAAACTCATGTTTGTTCGACAAATTTTTGTAAACAACTTCTGCTTCGAATTTCATGTAAAACCGAGAAACGGTTTAGTCCCTGATACCAGGTCACCCAGAGACAACAGAGATGTGTTTGATATTTATGTGACCGTGCAACATTGATACAAAAATATAAACAGCCAACTAGATGCATCAATAATAATTTTATTAATAATTTAAATCAGCTCAACATGTTTCGGGCGATAATTTCGCTCATCCTCAGGAGCACTAGACTGTGTTTCGAAAGACGCCAGACTGAAGAAGGAAGGAACGAAGAGAGAAAGAAAGAAAGAAAGAAAGAAACAGGTGGAAATAGAAGGATAGTTGCCGTATTCTAAACAACCAGCTACTCCACTCCGAGTCAAAGTCTTCCAATCCCAAACATCAAATTACGCACCACTGTCTGATTTAAACAAACGGCTTATTTATTCACAGCTTGAACACGAGGTACCTGAAACCTGATACCAGGACTTACTTCATTTTAAGAAATGTTAAAACACAGATATTTGGACAGAGCAAATTACGTCTAAGTATGATTAAACTAATTTTGTATTTATTTAACCGTATACTGATTTTAAGGATTTTTAGTATATTAATCTTAATTATAATTGTAATCATATGTGTAGACTTTCTGCGACATTAGTTAAGGCATATGCTACATACGTCAGAAAACTTGCGAGCTCCCTGAAGATGGCCAACAGCTGTGGCCGAATCATGTCGGAGCAATAATTAACAAATAAGAACACTGTGCAACAGGTTGGTGTTAAATATTACGTACGAAATACACTTGCATGGAAAATGCACAATAGTAAATTAATTTAACCTTTATTCCCATCTAAACCTCGATATTCGATACGGTTTATTCAACCCAAACATTCTGACCAAACTTATGAATATGTTCCCCACGTTATACAAGCATACCACATGTCCTGCCCATATTACCATCACCACAGAATATATGGCGACGAGCAATTTATTACAGATTACAAAACTCTTCATTACGCCAGTTTATCCACCTCGTGTTGTAATTTTGTGTATGTATGTATTTATTTTCGTTCTGCAGCTACGCTGTTAGTACGCCATCTAGGCTGTGCGTGTGTGCGTGCTTGTATATATATATATATGTATGTACGTATGTATGTATGTACGTGTGTATGTACGTATGTATATGTATGTATGTATATATATATGTGTATATATATATATAATCGATGGTAAATGAGTTAAAATGGATATGGACACTGGTGTGATGAGAACCGACAGGAGAAAAACGGAATAATCCTATAAAAGGATGACCGCTAACTCTACTACACAGAGGAGACCAGACCTGAAATCTGGCTCAAAATCACACAGACGGAGAGCGTTTAGAAAATCGAAGAGTATAGGTCTCAGTGGCGTTTCCCCGATTCCTTACTTCAGCTTCAAGACAATAGGAAAGAAGTAAAGAATAATAACTGTAGGCCTAAGCATTCAAAGCGTACGCGTCAAGTAAAGGTAAAGCAATCCCATTACAGGCTTAGACAGGCCCTGCGGGTTCCAGGAGGTTGAGGCTTCCATATTTCAAGACAGTCGGCACATGAAGGTGGTAAGGTTGTCAGCTCTTTATACCCCAGGTACTCATTTCTGTTAGGGGATGAGTCAAACCCACGGCCATAGTGCGGTCGGAAGAATTAGGTCAATGAAAATTTCCCATGACACCATAGGGAATCAAACCCGTGACCTTCCGCCTTCTAGCGCAGTACCTCCACCAACTGCGCCAACGCTTACCCCAGAATTTCTTGAGAGCAGGAAGAGGCTTGTGGTCGATAATGAAGAGGAAAGAATGGTGAAACCAGGGGGAAGTGATCGTGGTCGGTTACAACCCTCTAAAGCACATGGCTATCACACATGCCACCTACATCAACGGTGAAAAACCCTGCATTCTGCCACAATTGCACTTATGTTTCATAAACCGCGATTACTTCCTTAACATAATGTTAAATATTCGGTCTTCCTCAGATGATAACTTTTCTGGGTTGTCACACCGTACAGGATCATACGTTCGTTACGACTTTATAATAATATAATAATAATATTTATTAACTGTAATTGGGTTGTCACCCGGTGGCAGTGGCTGTTTTACATGCATACAAAATATGAAATTGGTTACTAATAAATTTAAGTCGGGAGGGCTACATGAGAAGCATGTAGTGGCAACTTAGAATCTTGGGAACCATCTCTTTGCAGAGGCACGTACTGCCTCTACCTTCACAGTGACAGAATCGTGATCAGCCGATCGCCCGACTGAAAATAAGCGGGAGTTGGGTAGATTATATGGATATTCTATCAGAATTATAGCCAATGAGAGTTACGAAAAGAGAAGAGGGCCTAGGCAATGTACCAAGCCAACGCAAACCACGAACCTCTTCCTCCCATTTCACTTCAGCATCCACCTAAACCAAATTCAACCTGACGATAGACGCAGAACTTTCCTCCGAAACGTAGAATTAATTTATTTTCCAACACAGTACAATGACGCAGACGACTATCATTCCAGCAGCGGCCAGCGTGACAACGCAAGAGCTTGCGGCTTACAGATGGTCTTGGTAATGGAAAGGCAGTATGTGTATTTTGCTGCAGAAGCTACATTTCTATGTGTAACTGAGTTGGATGTCATGGTGGAAGGGAATAATGTACATTACTGTACTGTTTTTAAGCAAAACAGGACCGCCGCGAAAGCTACCAGACAAGACAGCCGGTAACACTATCGGAGTTCATTCTTGTACTTGTCGAATACACATCTGCTCGTACAGCGTTACCGCCACGCTAACCTGCTTGTTCAGACATGGTACGAGATTCCGTCGTAAAGAGAGATTCTCTGTACACCGGTTTACTATAATCGGATCAACAGGTTCACATGAATGTCACTTGGTGTTTCGTTAGTCTTGCAGGTGTGACACAAGAGTGGAAAGTTGTGTACCAATTTGGGGTAGGTCTACACATAACACCCCACTACGTTCATCGCAATTTTCAGCAGCCATTTCATCTTGCTGTACGTTTATTATTGATGCAAACCTATTATTTCCTACATAAACATCTTTACACACATCGAAAATACTGTTAAACCAAAAATCAGTTTAATTAACTAGCCTCAAGGTGTTCTTCTTGTTTAATTATGTCATTTGTTAAGAATCTACGTCAGTGGAAGATGAATGTAGTGTTGATACGGATCTTTGGTGCACCTACACTGACAAGGGACAACAGAAATACTGGGAGAACCTAACATCTCTGGGCCACTTTGTACACCACAAATCCCACGCGGATTTCTCTGGAATCAAACCCAGGCCACCGCTGCCAATACCCTTCTAATTTGAACAGACTGCGAATGAAATGAGTGACGTAAATCAATTTATACTTTGACAGTTACGAACACCGCACGACTATTCACAACGATCAAATAAAATACCGTGAAGTGTTGAACAACTATTACAGTTACAAAACCGTACTGAATATCGAGGTCGAGTAGTTGCCATTTCCGCTTCATATTTGGAGGGCCCTGGATTCAGACCTTGGATCGTAGGCCAGTTCACTCGACACTCTTGTTCGTGGCTTTCCTCAACTTTCCACAAGAAAATCGGGATAATACTTCTAAATAGTCCAAGGCCGCATCCTTCTCTCTTCCTTCAAATCACAGTCGCTGATCATCCTAATACTAGACAACGTTAAGTAAGCTACTTATACACAACAGTGACATCACACGGAAAAAGAAACTCTGTGACACCGAACATTAATGAAGCTTATAAGTGACAGACAAACGTACAGGTTGAAACCGATTTTACTAACACTTCAGAGCATAACATGAGTACGTTACTTTTGATACTGTACGTATATTTCGTATATATATATATATATATATATATATATATATATATATATATATATATGTGTGTGTGTGTGTGTGTGTGTGTTTTATATTGTCTATGTCGTTTTTGTTTTATGTATATGTGTGTGTGTGTTTGTTTGTTTTATATTGTCTATGTCGTTGTTTTTGTTTTACGTGTATATATATATATATATATATATATATATACCGAAAACACAACGGCATAGACAATATAAAAAGCACACATGGGACTACAGCTATTAAATTTACTAGCCCTAAAAACGGAAAACAAAATCCTAATATAGGAACAGTTTTGTTTTCTTCGGTGATTAGAGGTCTGGCCCTAAATTATGTTGTGTCTGCACTTGGCCGACACCTTCTTACACGTATGACGTGCCACCTGAATGAATAAAATAACCGCACGCAACTTACATAATCCTTTATGCCACCTTCCAGAAATAGAACCCCTTCCATCTTCCAAGCCATTACCAAAAAAACGTCTATCAACGAGGTGACAGACGTGACTTCTGTATCAGACTACGGATGTAATTCTGCGACTGATGGCAACAGCTGACACGATAATTAGAACACATGAGCGTCTTCAGAGATCAGAGGACAGGCGCCACGTCGACTTTAATTAATTGTCTGAGTGATCCCCAAATTAATACAATCGTCTTTGTGTTGCTGTGAGGCGCAGACAATTGGCACGGCAGGAAACAACCTCGGAGGTCCACATAATACACCTGAATCTAATTTTTATCGTAACAAGTTGTCCGACCAAATAGTCCTAGTTTTGTACAAACACCTTGTGAGACGGACCTTACATTGGTAATAAAATATAATGTATTACATAAATTGATAATAAAAAGTTTAATGATATACAATGTTTTGAATATTATAAGTGAGACTAAAGTAAGAAGGACGAGAGGGGCGAGACATATGGTATACATCATAAATTCACGCAACATTTCAAACGACATACCTCCACGGAAGAGGCCTTACAGGAGTAAACGGAAGGTTAGCACTAAAACAGGTCTCAGATAAATAGGGCACGAGGAGTGTAGCGGAATTTGCAGCGGTGTAGATGAGCATTCCGTTCTTCTGAAATACTACGATACGACGATGGGTAACCGCATCCCGACCGTTCGAGGCAAGGCACAGGACCCATCTTTACTGATCCAAACGTCCATGGAGACACTGGAAATTTCGACCTATCAAGATGAGGCCATTATGGTGTCTTGAAACGTCGCAATTTGATTACCCTCACAGCGTACAGATATTAACCCTTTACCTGCTAACGTGGAGAATATGGTGAGCTCCGAATAATGCTAGCAAAGGACAGATGGGATTTAACTTGGCGTTTAAAGGGTTTAATCAATACTACAGCTCACAAGTGCCAATTCCTCTAAATGTCACTATGTGGAATTATATCAACTCTTAACAGAAATGCTTGCCCTTAGCAGTTGATTAGTCAGGAAATATGTAACAAGATTTACAACTCTTTTAACCTCTCCTGCTGCGAAATCCTTTCAAACTGCTAGACGCGTCTCTAGTATATTAATCTAGGGCACGTCCCGAGCGTCCTTCATATTGCTGACGGACGAAACAAACTTCTGAAGAAGACTACATGACAACAAAGTTTAATATCGACCCTGATGATGGGCACAGAGCAGGCATTCGAAACGCTGGGAGTCAGTACATATTTAATGGTTCTGACACTCCCAGTGCAATTTAGTGGAGTTGCAGAGTTGCATGGCATCTAACACGCAGCTCAAACAAATGGATTACGAAAATGTAAATCAGGGGAAATATATCACGAAATACTAGTCTCAGCAACAGAGGTTATAAAGTTAAGTAATAATCTGAAATGAAGTACACGATATAAATCTTACAAACCGTGTTAGAACGATAAGTGGCTCATTTGAATTGAGTCACGCAATACATATCTTGAAGGAAAAACTGGTTAGAAAGATATGACTTCATTGGATTCAAATTACAGACTATGGGCCCTAAATACGGCTACGGTGACATAATCTAATTTTAATCGAGTTACGGAATAATGGTCTTAAAACCGGGCTGTAAAAAAAAAGACTAATCTGAAGTGACATACAGTTCACGAATGTGAGAAGAGTCGATAAAAATTTATGTAAAATGAGTCACGGAACACTGATCTTACATAAAATAGCTGTTACGCTGTAAACCAGTGTTTCTCAACCGCCGGGCCGCGGCCCGGTACCGGGCCCTGGCATCAATTATACCGGGCCGCGAGAGATTCTCTTTGAACTGATAACTAATTTAAATGTAATTTTATATTTGTCAACATGCCACACCGTACACATAATTGTACTAATACTCTTTATGATTATGCCCTAATTAAGTATTAATACTTATGTTAGTTTAATGTATGAACTTAAAAAAAAATTGGAAAGGTACTGACGAGTAAATCTGTTCGGACCGGGCCCTCGACTTATGAAAAAAGAATTTACTGGGCCGTGGCCTCACAAAGGCTGAGAAACACTGCTGTAAACTACATTCAATTAAGTCACAGAATATCAATTTTAAATAAACTCAAAACACAACAGTGCGGCGCGTTCGCGTAATGTTTATACCTTCTTGGCTATCCCAACAGCCTGACACCACTTCACTCGAAAAGAGCCCTCTTATGGCGATTCAATGTCGCCGGTAACAATAAAACGGAAATAGGTCTTCATGTAAAGTGCCAGATATTTCTGACCGACTTAAAAAAATTGGATTTTCTCGACAGATGTTCATGAAAGACCTCCAATATAAAAATTCAAGTAAAGCCGTTCAGTTGTGCCACGCTGATTCATTCGGAGAGACGGACGGACGGGACAAAACCAAGAGACGATTTCAGCGACTAAACGAACGCACCTAATAAACAGTCTGTGAAGAACAAAAGTATGAACTACACTGAACTGAAGCAGTAAATGCATATTTTTAGTGCCATAATCTGACTTAAACGGGAACACGAAACATTCTCTTATCTTCTGCTACTAAAGCAGGTAATGCAATTGAAGAAAAGCTTAATTCTTAATGTAGGCTTTTGTATCTGATGTTAATTGGACCGTGCATCATTGTGATAGTTGAAGGATGAAAAAACCAACTAGATGACACTTGCTATTTTTATTTTACTCTTAGATACTCAACATGTTTCGGGCACTAATACGCCCATCTTCAGGAGTTTGCAACTATGTTGTTGAACTACCACATTGGCTGTTTCGTTCTTGGTTTGCTGTATGTTGGAGTTGGGTGCGATTCGGCTAGGCTGGTATCCGGGTTGCCGGCTGAAACACAACATAGTCGCAAACTCCTGAAGATGGGCATATTAATGCCCGAAACATGTTGAGTATCTAAGAAACAAAATAAAAATAGCAAGTGACATCTAGTTGGTTTTTTTATTCTTCAGCAGGCTTTGTAATTGAACGAGAGATTTATTACGCTTTTAATATTCATATTTCATTACGCATGCGCAAAACATAAATCGTCATACAATTTAAATTAGCCTGAAAGTAATCACTTATGTACACCCACACATTCACACAATAAATTATAAGCAATACATAAATTTGAATCATCCTTGAAGCTTATGTGTAACTTACAATTATATTGGGTGCATGTGTTGATGAATATACGTAATTACGAGCACAATGCGCGGAATGAATAAAACAAAATAAATAAACATTCAGAATATAAATGTATCTGGAGCCTTAGTATTACGTGCTTTTTAACAATGAGCGAAGTTTCAACCGAATGACAAACGTTAAGTTTGTCTCTTTCACCTCTGCATAGAAATCAAACGTTCGCCATTCGGACATGTCCAGAGGACTACAACTCATTCTTTCCAAATTCTTGGCCATTCGTCACCACTGAAATCTTTTTTGCTCCTTCTGTGTCTGTCTGTCTGTCTGTCTGTCTATCGTCAGATTCTCCCACTCAGTAGGGTGCATTCGTTTAGAAACGCCGAAAGAAATGCCACGCATCGGAGCAACAAACAATCGCCCACAAAGCACAGTTCATATATCAGTGCCACTAACTCACGCATTTCATATTAAGTGTGCAACGTACACGAGTGGCGACGGGATGACGAAGTGACAAGCATTAAAAAAAATTAAACTAGAAAACCGTCAGTGCAGAATCAAAGAATAAAAAAAACTCTTTTGAAATAGATGAGGGTTGATAGTGTGAGGGCGTGGGAGTGAGGTAGAGAGAACTTGGTCCAATCAAAACGGAGAAGCTGTGAGGGCAAAGAAGAGGGAATATCGCATAAGCTTCCTGCCGGCGCTCCTTCCATTCCATTTCGCAGTGAATCTGTGTTGGGTTCGATAAGCCCATTGGGAAGTAAGCAAAGCCGCTGCTACTGCGGGGTGAAGGAGGCACACATACAAACTGGCACTAGAGTCGCGAGAACACTGCAGAAAACCACTTTTGTGCAGAAAGAAGTGCTGCAGTGGCTTTATTTCATAAAAAATATATTGCGTAATTTTATTTACCTAATTTAATGTTTGCCATCCCGAAGTGTTTAACACATATATAAAAATACAATGATATATCAAACACAACAAAACTTTATTATGTTTATTACTGTATTAGGTAAACATGTTTAGATTCTTACAGAATCATCTTCAGGCCCCTTCTAAGACAAAGATCCTTACCTCGCAATGTTTAAAATGCGCTGTGGAATCCCAGACGCTTACATTCTTGATACAACTAAGTATAAAATGCATGTGTCGTCATGTTCTTATTATACAATCAGGATACTTATTTCTAAAACTTTAACCAGTACATACGTGTAACCTCCTTCATAAGTATCGGTTAAAGTTTTAGAAATAAGTATCCTAATTGTGTAATAAGAATATAACGACACATGCATTTTATACATAGTTTTATCAAGAATGTAAGCGTTTGGGATCCTACAGCGCATTTTCAACATTGCGAAGTAAGGATCTTTATCTTAGAAGGGCCTGAAGATGATTCCGAAACATGTTGCCCTAATACAGTAATAAACATAATAAAGTTTTGTTGTGTTTGACGGATAAATCATTGTATATATATAATGTGTAACCTACAGCTGAAATATCACCGGAAGCAAATCAAATTTCATTTGGTATTCGGTTACAAATTCGACTAAAGCAACTTACACGTAACTGCAATGTCGACTGACAGAGAAATGTTAATCTGTTACAAAGTACAAGCTTGTAATAAATCATTTATAAGAAATATGTTCATGAAGTACATTTTTAAAACTTTATGTTCGGTGTCTCCCGTACATGGGAAAATGAACTGCATTTGTCACTCGCACTGACACACAACTAATTGGATTAACCACTGTTTAACTGCAGTCTAATACATACCTCCCATACACCAGAAAGGTAGCGATACCCAAATTTCATTCCACTTTCTACAGGACTATATAAACCACATGCTTTAACATAAGAATCTCTGCATTCTGCCCACAAAACATTTTTATGTCTCGTAAGTTTCTTTGAATAAACAACGATTCATTCCCTAAACAGTATGAATCGAATTTCTTTGCATTTTAGAACCAGCGTCTTGTTTGTTGATAGCATTTCTAAACACACATGTTATTTAGATCCATTAAAGACTTCCAATGGTTAACGGAACTGCTAGCAATTCGTGTTCTGTCTAGATTCTCAGTGTAAAATAAAAAACCAAAAGTTCGCCCAGCTGTGACAACATGAACGGCATTATAAAAGGGCTTCTAAAGAATTAATACCATTTTTGTGGCACTATAACCCAGCGCGGGACTAGACCGCCTTGTTGTGAGGTTTCTAGATCACACACAATTAGACACAAACCAGGTAGACCTCCTGTGAACAAGTGACCAGCCCGTCGCAGAGGCTGCTACCTCACAACGTACAAAAAACATAAGGGAGGAACATTCATGCTCTTAACGAGATCCAAAACCCCGATCGCAGAAATAAATCGGCCGCGGCATACGCATTAGACCGCACGGTCAACGGCATTGGCAATGAGACTCACAGCTCACTGAAAGCAACCTAATGTGGTTAGATGAACAGTTATCAACTGCAGTCATCAAATAAGGAAAAATATTTTCCTTTATTAAAGTATGGCCCTTTCCGAAGTTCTCCCTAAAGTTCATCTTCCGAAGCTAGCCCAGCTGGCCACATCCGCTGTGTACTGTTTTGAAAGGCAAAGGTGGCCACATATGTGACTGAAATTTTGGAAAGTGTCTATCGTCTCAAGTTCGTCAGTCCACAAAGTTACCGACGAAGGACCTGTCTCCGTCTTCTCAGGCGAACAAGGAAGAGGGCGAACCATCCTTGGTGTGTCCCTTAGAATGGCACTATCACTGAGATAATGGAAATGTCCACGATATAAGTCACGTCTATTACAAAACACCAGAGTCACAATTCTTTACAGTGCTTCTCGCCATGTATACTTCCCAAAACTTTAAAAAATAATACTGCCTATATTATTTCAGTCCAAGTAACGTTTACGAAATTAGAGGCTGCACAAAGAGAAATATCATGGTTATGCTTCTGTCGTTAAGTGAAGAAAGTATGGCTGCATAGTTTACAAGGATGGAAGAAGCAAGGAAACGGTGCAGGTTTTACGATCGAGGGTTTCACGTAAAACGACAGAGAAGATGGGAGGAAAATGTGACGCGTTATTCATATTACATATAATAAAACCGGTAATTAGAAACTGTTTTTCAGCTCAATACGGAAGTAAATCTACGAGGCATTTTATTACTAAAATAATAACTCAGATTGACCTCAAAAGTCAGTCCTGCTGTTGTAGTCCAGCAGCATAAGAAACGAGATTACTAAGTTATTTCCGGCTTTTCCTTTAACAAGAATAGCAAACCGTGTCACATTTTAGACCCCTACCTACTGCCTTTCTCTCAACAGTACAAAATCTCACTCGTATTTATTCCTTCACTCATGCCAAATTTAATTCTGGTTTAACAGTTTACATAGAAGGAGCACTTAGTAAACCATCAACTTTTAATAGTAGTGAGAACATATATGAGTATGTAAAATAAGCAAATATTCAAAATTATTACATCCAATACACAACAAGACAAGACCATGAGGGAAATAAAACCTTAATCACGCATGCGCTTGATTCCTCTCCTTCCTTACTATGTTGGATGCATCACTTCATTTCAGAGTGATCAATCGCACTATTTACATCGTTAACTATTGTACCTGGTATGAATATCACTGACTACCATTTTAACTTCCCAGTATACACTTAGTCATTTTTCTATGAACATGATAGCAAGATTTTTTTCAATATATGTTCTAACTATTATTACAGGATGGCTGTTTACTACATGTCCCTTCTGTGCACACCATCCATTAAACCAAGGTACACTTCACAACGATTTTAAACTTTACGTTTTACCTCTATATTTCAAACTTATTTCGTAATTACCTTGTAACAGCGAATTGACATACTGGTTATATTGTTATTTTCCATTCTGGAGTGGTTCTAATACCTTTGTAATTGTAAATGTGTTTTTGTTTTATCTCCCTGATGATGACCACATAAGTGGGCGAAACACGTTGGGAATACTCTGTAATTAAACTACATAAAAATAATATTCTCCATTTGTTAGTATCAATTTTATATTAATTTGTACAGCATTTGCGCCTAGACCGTGTTTTAGTGCGTAATAAAGTGCTCTAAACACGAACATGGCGAACATCTGGTACGAATCGTTGGCAGCACTGCCACTTTCATTTACCACGGATGCATTATTTGATCTTACTGGATTCACTCCCCTTAGTCGATCTGATTAATTTAAAATTAATTGCATTTTAATGTGTTCCTTAGCAACATTAAACACTGTGTTTGCAGATCCAGTGAGTTTGCAGCTTATTTTGTGTAACTACATCAAGACACACAACTTCAGAATCTAATTACAACAGTTTCGTTGGGTTTAATGCGAAAGAAAATGACAGGGACCAAAATTAAGTTAATCTAGTAGAATATTTCTTATGTAGGCCGAAAATTTACGACTTCCAATTTATTTATCTCAGTATTTAACCAACTTGATGCACAAAATTTGTTTCACAATAAGTTTTAATTCGTGCCTCTACATGTTTCGAGCACATGTGCTCATCATCAGGAGGTCAAAATCATCACACCTATAGGTGTGATGATACCAGAGGCTGTGTAATGCAATTTTGACCTCCTGATGATGAGCACATGTGCTCGAAACATGTAGAGGCACGAATTAAAACTTATTGTGAAACAAATTTTGTGCATCAAGTTCGTTAAATTCTGAGATAAACATACTGAGCTGCACGGTCAGCAAAACGTCAAAATTTCCAATTTATTGTCGTAATACATTCAGTACTGCTATTGAGAGATAACTCTCAATCTATCACTATTTCATTTTATATTCTAATCAAGCAAGAAACAAATATAAGTACGCGCTCAAAACATTAGAAGCGCACTTTAGGCACGCTAAATATATCTATACATTAAATCTGTCATAGCCTCTAAATGGAAACGCGGTCAATTAAATAAATAAATTGGCCTAAGTGAATCAGTGCCGATCCCGCTGGCCGTGCGGTCTAAGGCGTAGGTCTGCAGCCGCTCGACTGCTGGGATTGCGGGTTCGTATCCTGCTGAGGGCATGGTTGTTCATCTGTGTTGTGTAGGTAGCGACCTATGCGATGAGCTGATCACTCGTTCAGAGGAGTCCTACCGCGTATGAGTGGCTAATTGCGCGTGTGTGTGTGTGTGTGTGTGTGAGT